>OMFM01000017.1_pt1 | contig 84634 bp, 77 predicted proteins | sample 1645661 | NCBI WGS metagenome assembly OMFM01 (sample SAMEA103958128, study PRJEB25191) | human gut metagenome | reverse complement strand
CAAAGCCATCAGAGTGTCCTAAAGGGGATAGGGATAATAAATCAGAAGTTTATTTCAAAAACAGACTTTTTCTACAAGCTGAGAGCCGCGATCAAAATATCGCGGCTCTTATTCTGTCTTACAAAAACGTTTTTAAAAACTAAACGGGCATCGATGAAATGCCGATGCCCGTTAAAGATGTTGAATTTTAAAGCCTTTACTTTGCCGCAGTCTTTCCGCTCACACTTCCGTAATTACCGTAAAGTGCAGTCTTACCGCTCATGTAATAAGCTTTGACTCTGAACTTGTAAGTAGTATTCTTTGCGAGTCCCGCTTTTCTGAAAGTAGTGGTATTGCCCTTTGTGATCTTAGCGGCGCGTACCCACTTTCCGCCCTTGTACATTTCAACAATGTAACCCTGTGCGGAAGCGTTCTTAGTCCAGTTTAAGCGTAATGCGTCCTTAGACTTTCCGCCTATTTTAACGCCTTTCATAACAGACGGATTTGTTCTTGCCGTAACAGTAGCACTGTAATTGCCGTAAAGCGCTGTCTTGCCGCTCATTTTATACGCTCTTACTCTGAACTTGTATACAGTAGAAGCCTTAAGACCTGCTTTTCTGAACGTGGTCGTGCTGTTATTTGTTATCTTTCCTGCGCGTACCCACTTGTTGCCCTGATACATTTCAACAATATAACCGTCAGCAGATGCATTCTTAGTCCAGTTGATGCGCAACGCATCAGCTGCTCTGCCGCTGAGTTTAGCACCGGTTACTACAGATGGATTGGTTCTTTCCGCAATAGTTGCGCTGTAATTACTGTAAACCGCTGCCTTGCCGTTCATCTTGTACGCTCTTATTCTGAACTTGTAAACAGTACCGGCTTTAAGACCGCTTGCTTTGTAGGTCGTTGTGCTGTTATTAGTAATCTTGGCAACGCGTGACCACTTACCACCGCTGTACTTTTCAATGATATAACCGCCTGCATTTGAATTTTTTGACCATTTAAATGTAGCTGAGACAGCGTTCTTTTCGCTGACCTTAAAATTCTTAACAGCGGGAAGCTTTATAGCAAATGTCTTGCTGACTGTACCTACATATCTGCCGACACCGGTAACGGTTACCTTTGCTGTACCGATATTGGTGTTATTGAGGTAGGATACCGTATAATCAGTCTCTTCATTAAGCGCCTTGCCGTTATACTTGACTGTAACTGTAGGCTTCTGTTCCTTACCGTTATATTCAAATGCCGTTGCAGATAGCGTTACAGTCGTGTTGCCCATCTTGATGGGATCTACAACTACAGCGCCGCAGGTAGCTTCGACCTGAACCGGATTAGGATCGTTTATCGTTGCTTCTCTGACAGTCTTTGCTGTTATCTTGCAGTTACCGGTCTTAAGCGCCTTGACCTTCAGCACCTGTACATTCGATTCTGAATTATAGCTGCTGCTGATCACTTTAAGTACGCCGGGATCGCTTACCGCCCAGCTTATCTTTTCGTTTGCTGTCGATGGATTTTCTTTTAGCTCGATTTCATACTCACTGCCTGTCAGCAATGTATAATTCTGTGCCGAGAAAGTCATTGTAGTTACAGGAGTATAAGCATTGATATCGAAAGAAGCCGTTACGGGGATCATATTATCCGTAGTAGCAGTGATAGTTGCCGTACCCTTTTTATTACCGACTGTTATCTTTCCTGTCAGTTCATCGACCTTGGCTACACTTGTATCGCTGGATTTCCAAATAATATTATCTGTTGAAGATTTTGTTGAATCCTCTATAGATTTCTTTACGACCGCATTGCAGTCATATGTTGAGCCGACCTTGAGGTCAATTGCCTTAAACGGGAAATTAAGCTCGGTTATAGGGTTTGCCTTAACAACCGTTACCGTTGTTGTGACTCTTAAGCCTCTATCGGAATTTTCGGAAGGCTTCACCTTAGCGGTAACTATTACAGTGCCCGCCTTCTTGGCTGTCAATATACCCTCATCCTTGGATATCTCGGCTTTTTCCGTATCGTCAACGAACCATTCTACTTTATCGGTCGTGTTGCTCGGAGTGTATTTTACAGTAAATGCCGTCTGATGATTTTCTGCCACAAATACGCCACCATTGGTGACCTTATTTTTACCGTTATAAATTTCAAGCTTCTCGGCAGGCTGAAGTATTGTAAACTTAAGCTTCTTATTCATTTCACCGCTGAGCGATGAGATCTGCATTTCAAAAGAGCCCTGTTTTTTACCTGTTACACTGACAGTTGCTGTTTTACCGTCCCTTGAATACTTAGTAAATGCTACACCGGCATTCTGGTTGCTTGACTGTATAGCCACCAGCAGACAGTCATCGGTGTTATCGGCATCATCTATAGCGATATCGATGTCCATAACTTCTTTTACATCTACATAAAGCACAGCGTCATTTGCTATTTCCTTGCCGTTTTTATCAAATGCCTTTATGCCCTTGCCCGGTTTTTCGACATCTCTGTTCACGATAGCGAAAAATCTCTTGAGTGATCCGGTGAAATTCAGCGATTTACTGAAATCAATAACAACCGATGCTTCGTTGCCGGGATTACAGTTGTCGGAAAATTTCAATGTATAATCAATATACTCTGTAAGCGTTCTGCCGTTATAAGTTACTGTCAGCTCAGGCGCAACAGGCATACCGCCCATATATCCCTGATCAGGTATATCGCTGACGCTTACTTCATTGTCTTCGGTTACATTCTTCTTTGCTATTTTGAAAGTTTTTTTAGATGTCACACCGGTATAGTTTCCGATACCTGTAAATACAACGCTTGCATTACCCACATTTACATTGTTGCTGAATTCGACTGTATAGTCTTCATTTTCAACAAGAGTGGTCTTGTTGCCGTTCATTGTCAGCGTATAATCGGGGGTTATTTCGTCACCGGTGTATGTGATCGGAGCAACACTGCTTACCTGTGCACCGGATATGCTTTTAGGCTGAATTTCATAGTCTGCCTTAATACTGCCGGTATAGTTGCCCTTACCGGTGATTATTGCCGTTGCTGTACCTACATTGATATTATTTATGTACTCTACGGTAAAATCAGTATTCCGAATGAGCGAAAGATTGCGATACTTGATCGCCGGTACAGTAGGTTTGAGCTCACTGCCGAAGTTATAAGTCATATTGCTTAAAGTCGGTTTTGTTATCTCACTGATATCGGCAGGAAGTATCTGATATGTCACATCGAGCGTTCCGTACTGTGCGGCAGACTCTATACCAGCAACACGCACGGTAACCAGTCCTGCATTAAATGTGTCGCCTGTGTATTTAAGAGTATAGTCCTTATCCTCTGTAAGCTCGTTTCCTGCGGCATCCGTAACTATCGGCTTAAGGCGCTGAACCGTGCCGTTATATACAACATCGGCTATAGGCTCTTTGATTTTGAATGAGGCATATGACTCTATAGAGTCTACGACCTGCAGCTCACAGGTTGCCGAGATATTCTCGGGCGCTTCACCATCATCTGAAGCAATTCTGTCGGTACTTACCGTGATTTTTGCCGTACCGGTCTTAAGAGCCTTAAGTCTGATTATTTTTATGTTTGGAGTCTTTCCGTCCGTTATTCTGATAACCTCTGCAATGTCATTGCCGTTTACGTCTTTTGAAACTTCGCATACCAGAGGTTCGTCTGCCGTATTGGGAGATTCGATTGCTATTATATCATACTCATTTCTTCCATCCATATCCATCATATACTTATTGCTGCTGAATGAAAGAACAGTTGCAGGGGAAGATACATTTACAACAAACGAAGCCTTGGCAGGATCTGCGCTGTTGGTCATTGCCGTAACAGTAGCAAAGCCGCTCTTGTTCTGTGCGGTCAGCATACCGGTCTTTTCATCTACCGCAACTACCGATGTATCACTTGACTGCCATATTATTTCATCGGTAGAAGAGTTCCCGTCTTTTTCCACATCGTATTTAAGAATGCTGCTGGCGTCATACTTATCGCCTGTGTTTAGGTTGATCGAACTTACCGTATTGCCGTTTTCGTCTTTAAAGCGAAGATTTTTCATCGCGTTTGACTCAAGTATAGTAATAGTAGTCGAGCAACTGTATGTTCTCTGATTAAGGCCGTATGCTTTGAGCTGCTGTGCGGGATAGTTGTATTTATCATAATACGGATTTACAGCCGATGCAGTTACCGTTATCGTGCCTGCACTTTTAGCGGTGAGCACACCGTCGGAAGATATCTTAGCCTTAGCAGTGTCGCTGACACTCCACACTATGGTATCGGTCGTGTTTGACGGAGTATTTGCGATTTTAAGCTGGAGCCGCTGATTATCCCTTATCATAACCCCGCCTATGCTTCCGGTTATATCTTTGTTGCCGTTTTTGATCTTTGCTTCTGTCAGCGGACTAAGTACAACTAAATTTATTTTCTGATTTGCTTTACCGCTTTTTGTTGCAACTACAACTGAATATGAACCAGGAGTTATGCCCTTAACAGTAAGCGTTTCCTGTAAAGGGTCATCTGTGGGCTTCCGTGTGCATTCTATTTTCTTCTCTGCATCATCGGCTATACCTAATATAATGCTGTCGTCACAGTTTTCGACACCGTCGCCGATCCGCAAATTAAATTCACACGATGTACCTTTATCTATGTATATAGTTGTTTCGTCATTTACAGGATAATTGCCGTCGGCCGTGGTGATTATCACGTTTTCAGACGGACGCTGAACATCGCCTATTGCCATCGCTATTTCTGTCTGCGCCGTTCCCCACTCAAGCTCGTCTGCAAACGCCTGTAAAGATACAGAGCCGAAGCAAAGCGATAAAGCAAGTATCCCCGCAAGCGGTCGTTTAAGATAATTTTTCATTGCTCTTCCCTCTCATAAGTTATTGTTTAACGCATTACAGTATAATGCGTTTAATATATTATAACATAAAATCAAGACGGCGGTACGCCGTCTTTTGCCTGTCAGCAAAAGTTTTTATGTTAAAATGTTCTCAGACTTGCGGTGTGCCGCAAGCCGTGCAAAGCACGGCAAAATCCGCTTTCAGCGGATTTTATGCCTGGGGTTATTATAACATATTCTGAGAAATTTGTCTATGCCGCTTCTTACAAAACAGAAGTAAAGTAATTGTGAAAATTGCACAATGTTTACATTTTTACATCAGCTCTCCTAGCAGGCGCGCAATGCTTTTTCCCGCAAGCTCTGCGGAATATCTGACCTGACTTATATCGTTTGCAAGCGCTCCGAACTCGATGACAAGCGACCCCCTCGTAAGATCCTGATTATAAAAGCGATAATCAAACAGCATAGGACGTGTAATCCCCTCATTATCGGCTTCGATGCCGTTTTGCAGATAGGTTGCAAATCTGAGATTATGTATATAATCCGGCAATATTCCCGTGCCGTCGTCGCAACCGCATATTATCATTATCTGCGCGGCTTTTTTGCCGTTTATCTCCGTCACCGGAGCAATTCTGACATCTCCGTCCGCTATTCCGTCACGGTGGATATCAAGCACCACCTTTATTGACGGATACTCTTTAAGTATCTCTGCTATGCGCTCCCTGCTTCGGGAATATGAATAATTGTATACAGGATCATCGAAAACCGTACCGTCATGAATTGTGCTTATGCCGTTGTCGGCAAGCGTCTGCGCAAGAACCGCTCCCACTCCGACAACACTGTTTGCGGGACACAGCGAACGTCCCGAATAGGAGGTATCGTAATATCCGTCACTGTTACGCTCATAGCTTTCGGTGGTATGGGTATGTATTATCAGCACCTGTGGGTCACTGCCGCTTTCTATCCTGATACCCGGTTTTCTTGTACCCTCGGTCAGCAAAACATTTGACGGCATTTCGGTGCAGTTACGCACCTGACCGTGTTTTAAATCTATTGCATTGTCGCCTGTGATCTTGCCGTAGTGCTTTTCCTGTATGATACCGTCTTTTGCCGTGTAACCGTTAAGGTCGTCTTTATCTTTTCTGATATTCAGCGAAATAAGACCTGTCTTGCTTTCCACATGAGCCGCCGCCGGGACAAGCGACTCTGTCGGTTCGCTTTCCATAACGCTCGGTGTATTTGATGAGGTTACGCTCTCGCTTTGCGGGACTTCTTCAATACTGTCCACTGACGATGTTTCCTCGGCGGAGGTTTCGTGCTTGTCCTGCGAAACGGTATCATCGGTCTGTGTACTTTCATTTGTGTCAAATTCATTTATCGGCATAGCCAATGTTGCGCTGTACATTGTCAGCCTTTTGATCCCACATATGATATCATCACTGCGCATTGCTCCGCTCATTGCATTTTCCGCTACACCTGTAAGCGTAAACGAAATTACTGCCGCAGTAAGTCCTGCTACCGCTAATCTTATAATGCCTTTGCTTTTATTGCCGTTCATAAGCACCATCCTTTCGATACAGCTTATGAACAGCTGCGCGTTTTTATTCACGAATAATTCATCAGCATAGCTATATCCTCCTGCGAAAGGGACGGACAAAGCGTACGATTTATCGCCGCCGATATTATATGTGAGTATCCGGATATTTTTATATCGATATCGTGCCTTGTTACAAGGAATTTTTCGCTTGCGTTTTCATACTCCATAGATGTCGGCACACCGACAGCGATAACGGGAATACCCGCCGTATGTCTGTCAAGCTGCTTCTTGTTGCCGCCGATACCGCTGCCGGGAGCTATCCCGGTGTCGGTTATCTGTATAGTCCTGCACAACCTCCCGGGATCACTGCAAGTAAGACTGTCGATCGCAATTATATAATCGGCATTTATTTTCTCGGCACAGAATATGGTATGATATACACTGTCAATACCGGAGTTTGAGCTGACATCAGTGCGTATGACCGCAATATTTCCGATCCCGTCCGTACCGTGAACGTTTTCGACAAATTGCGAGGTCGCCAGAACCTTGCCTGCTGTTTTCCACCCCAGACTGTCCGAAGCGACTGACGGATTTCCGAGCCCTGCTACAAGGCACTTCCCTTCCGGAAGAAGCTTACGCAGGACCGTGCAAAGTGCCCGTATCTGCCCGTCAACATACGGTACATCTCCGCTTTCTATCACATAATATTTTCCGCTCGGACGATCGAAAGCCGCTTTTTCCTCTTCCGATATTACTATTTCTGTTATCCTTTCGCCGTAAAGCTCATAGCTTCCGCATACTATGCCGTTTTTTCGGGTCGGAAACTCACTTGCAAGCTCTGTTCTGCCGGTCATCTTCATAAAGTTAACCTCCGCTGAGAAAAAATTTTAAAAAAATCGCAAAAACTATTGCAATTTTAAATCGGACGTGCTATAATAAATCGTATTGTGAAATATAACTATGATTATATGTAGATCTGAATAGAAGGAGGTGCCATAAGTGCCTAACATTAAATCTGCCAAGAAGAGAGTTTTAGTATCTGCTACAAAGCAGGCTCGTAACAAGGCTGACAAGACCGCTCTTAAGACTATTCTGAAGAAGGTTGATGCTGATACTAACGCTGACAACGTTAAGGTTGCAGTTAAAGCAGTTGACAAGGCAGCAGCAAAGGGTATTATCCACAAGAATGCCGCAGCCAGAAAAAAATCTCAGCTTGCTAAGAAGTTAAACGCTGTTTCCTGAGAATAACGATTTAACGTAGCGCCCCCACGGGGGCGTTTTCTTTTTGTGCTTTAAAAGCATCGGATTGCATTATTATGCTCCGATGCTCTTTTTTTATTCCTTTACGCTTCTGACGGTATAGCCGTTTTCCTGCCAGTAATCAATTACATCGGCAAGTATTGCCGTATTGGTTTCGGACACTGCATGGAGAAGATAGATGGCACCGTTGTGCGTTGCGGAGGTTATGCGTTCATACGCCTTTGTTCTGTCGGGCTGATCGTCAACGTTCCAGTCGTTATAAGCAAACGACCACAATACGGTGGCGTATCCCGCATTCTTTGCCGCCCTGAGCGTTCTTACCGAGAACTCACCACGCGGCGGGCGCATAGTACTCATCCTGTATCCGCCGAAGTTTTCACTGACATAACGCTGAAGTCCGTTAAGCTCTTCAATCACTTCTTCGTTACTGATATCCGGTAAGGACGGGTGTGTGCAAGTGTGATTTCCTACCTCGTGACCCTCGTTTATCATACGGCTGACAAGCTCGGGACTGCTCTTTACATAGTCAAGCGTAACATAGAATGTAGCCTTTACGTTCTTTGATTTTAAGATATCGAGTATCCGACCTGTACAGCCGTTTTCATACCCTTCATCAAAAGTGAGGTATATCGTCTTGTCATCCTTGCTGCCTATAAATACCCCGCCGTACTCACCGTACTTTTCCTGAGCCTGAAGCGAGCCGACAGGACGATTTTCGGTGTCGGTTTCGTATCCTTGTCCATAGCACACTTTTTCGGTATTGTCCGCAAGAAGAGCCGCCTCGGCAGGTGTCTGACCTCCCCTGTCAGTTTGCCCGGAGTTCCGACCTGTTGTGGCTTTTTCTGCGGTACAGCCGCACATAAATATCACCGCCGTTATAACCGCCGCCAGTTTTTCATGCAAAAAAATCACCCCTTTACGAAAATAGTATCCGTAAAAGAGTGATCGTAATTCATTGTAATTATTGGTGTCAGTTGCCCAGATATGTCTTTACCATAGCCTGCAAAAGCTCATCACGATCTATATGACGTATGAGACTGCGGGCATTGTTGTATGTAGTTATATAGGTAGGATCTTCGGACAAAATATAGCCGACGAGCTGATTTATAGGATTGTAGCCTTTCTCCTTGAGCGCGCCGTAAACGGTAGTCAATATTTCCTTCATCTCGTTTTCTCTTTCGTCTTTGAGTGAAAACGGCATTGTTTTATCGATCATAAAGTATCAGTCCTTTCGTTAATATCTTCAAAAAACCGAAATAATTTTAAGGTTGTTTATACTATTATACACTACAAACCGATAAAATACAATAGCGGGCAGCAAATTTTCGTTAAAATCACCAATAGCGGCTCTCATTTTTGGGTAATTGATAAAACTTTACAAATCGCTATTGAATTAACGAAGTATTTTTGTTATAATAACAATAACCAGATTTTCAGGGGGTAAGATAATGGCTGAACAGAAAAAACCGACTTCATCAAACGGTGAATTTAAAACATCGCCTCTAGGCTTCGACAAAAACGAAGTAATGGCATACATAGTACAGCATAACAAAGAGCGCAAAGCCCTTAAGGAAGAAAACGACGAACTGAAGAGAGCTCTTGAGGAAAAAAAGAAGGCAAACGAAGGCGCAGACAATGAGCTTACAGCAGAGCTTGAAAAGAAAAAAGCCGAGCTTGACGCGCAGATACTTGAAAGCAGAAAACAAGTTCTCGATGAAAGACGCAAGCTTGCACAGACCGAAAAGGAGCTCCATGTCCTCCAGGATAAGCATTCCGCTCTGACGGAAGAGTTTGCCGCATTCAAAAAGCAGGCGGCAACCAAGATAGACAAGGCAAAACACAGCGGCGGAACAATAGATCCCGCACAGCTTGCCGAGATATCCGCCAAGGCAAACGCCGATGCAAATGCGGTTATCGCAGACGCGCAGAAAAAAGCGGAAGAGATCATCACAGCCGCAAAGGCATATTTTGCCGATACTGTTCAGAAAACATATGATTACAAACAGGCGGTTCTTGAAAAAGCCGGCGCTTTCGCCGAAAATGTAACGTCAAGCGGAGCTGTTGCTCCTGCAATTGATATTGCCGCTGTACTTGCTGCTGTAAGCAGTGCTTTAAATGATGCGATTGCAAATGCTCAAAGTGCCATCGCCGAAGCAATGGACGAAGCAAAAAGCAAGGCTTCCGATGAGGTAAGCGCTGTAAACGATGCGGTTTCAAAGGCTGTTGAAGAAGCTAAGAGCAAAGATGTTCCGGCTGCTGAAGCCGCAGATATCCCGGAAGAAAAGCTTTCCGACAACGAAGAGCTCAGTGCTGCGAAAGCCGAGCTTGAGAATATCGGCGGCTTTGACGAAAGCGAGCTAAATTCATATGCTCCGATGAATGTTGAACCTTACAGCTTTGAACTTAAGCTTGATATGCCGGCACAGACAGATGACGGCGATGATGATATTGATGATATGCTTTCGGACAATAACGGTCTGTTAAGCTCATTTGAAATAGTATCCGGCGATGATGATATTTCAGCAGATAATGTCGATACCGGCGATCTTCTTGTAGAAGAAGCACCTGCTGTCACCGGCATTTCCGATCTCCTGACAGAAGAACCGGAGGTCACTGCCGCACCGGCAGAAGAGCCCGCTCCCGAAGCTGACGATTTCAGCGATCTATTAGCAGAAGAGCCCGCTCCCGCGCCAGTAGCCAAGGTCGAGCCTGCTCACGCAACAGACGATTTCAGCGATCTGTTAGCAGAAGAGCCCGCTCCTGCGCCAGTAACCAAGGCCGAGCCTGCTCCCGCAACAGACGATTTCAGCGACCTGTTAGCGGAAGAGCCCGCTCCTGCGCCTGAAGCCAAGCCTGAGCCCGCTCCCGCAACGGACGATTTCAGCGATTTACTTGCCGATACGCCCGCCGAGGTTGGACGTACAGCTGACCGCGGAACCGAAAAGCCTAAAGAAAAATTGAACGAGAGTCGTTCGATGGGTGTTGCCGGTAAAGAAAGTAACGCTAATGATCCTTGGAAAGATCTTGAAGCTCAGATGAACGGAATGACAATCACACCGCCTCCTTCTCACAAGACGGTCGATGATGACGGAATGACATCTTCGTTTGATGATCCTACCGCTCCTGCGGCATCGGCAAAAGAAGAAAAGATCGATATGTCGGATTATTCTTCAATGCTCGGCGGCATCAATGACAATATGAACACTAACACCGCACAGTATGATCCTTCGTGGGATCTTAAGATGATGGAAGGGCTTAATGATAACGATGACGATGATGAGATGAGCTCAGACAACGTCGGCTTCTTTGACCTTTAATAATCAAATGCCGGAAAGCTTTTGCTTTCCGGCATAATAAATTCGGTAAAAACAAGGAGAACAGTTTTGGAACTCAACACAAGCGAACTTAAAGAAAAAGCGAAAACACTCAGAGCCGGCGACAAGGTAGAACTCAGCGGCACAGTATACACATCGCGCGATGCGGCGCACAAGCGCATAAAACAACTTATCGAAAACGGCGGTAAGCTCCCTTTCAAAATAGACGGTGCGGCTATCTACTATGCCGGTCCGACAGGCACAAAAGACGGTATGGCTATCGGCTCATGCGGTCCGACAACATCGGGCAGAATGGATCCGTATGCTCCTCTGCTCCTTGATATGGGGCTTTCTGCAATGATAGGCAAGGGTGAACGTAAACCGGCAGTGGTCGATGCTATAAAACGCAACGGCGCAGTATATTTCTGTGCAATAGGAGGCGCAGGTGCGCTTGCCTGCCAATGTATCACAGAGTGCGAGGTTATTGCATTTGAAGACCTCGGCTGTGAAAGTGTAAAAAAGCTGACGTTTGATAAATTTCCGCTTATAGTAGCGATAGATGCTGTCGGCGGAAATATATTTGAAACAGGCAGAAAGCAGTACGCAGAAGTCTGACTCTCGCCGACTTTATACGTTTATTTCCGATGTAAGTTAAACAGCGGAAAAGAAAGCGGAGCTTGCTTTGGAAATTAACGCGCAAAAGAAAAAGCATTAAAATTTCTTCCGCAAATAATAAGCAGTTACATTGTTTATCATCTTATGATCCGGCGATAAACAAAGTAACTGCTTATTTGATTTGGCTTAAAATTCTCAGTAATGAAAATTCAGCATATCAATATCAAAAATCGGAATGCCCATAAATATTGACATTGCTCCTAAAATGTGATATAAATAAGTCGTAAAAACGGATATAATATCCGCTAATTTCTATAAATCTACGGAGGTGCTTCAATTATGATGGGAAGACTCAGAGCGATGCGTGAACCGCTCAAATATGTTCAGGGCAGAGATGCTCTTCTTAAATTCCATGAAGAAATGGGTTATATGGGCAAGCGTTGGCTGTTTGTATGCTCAAACAGCGGCTACAAAGCCTGCCATGACAAGATAGAAAAGAGCTTTGACGGTCTTGACGACTACAGACGTTACGAGATTTTCGGCGGAATATCCAGCAACGGCGAAATAAACAAGATGAAGGCTATTGTCGAACAGGATAATATTGATACAGTTGTAGCTGTAGGCGGCGGAAGTGCCGTTGATACAGCTAAAGCTACCGCATATTACAGCGGCAGACACATTGTTATCGTGCCTACAGTTGCGGCTACAGATGCTCCCTGCACAGGTCTTTCGGTAATTTATAATGACGACCACAGCTTCGACAAGTATCTGTTCTACCCCACAAATCCCGATGCCGTAATGGTCGATACGACCGTTATCGCCAATGCGCCCGTCAAGTTCCTTATCGCAGGTATGGGCGATGCGCTCGGCACATATTTTGAGGGTCGTGCTTCTATCCGTACGGAGTCCGCTAGCCTTGAGGGTACAGGTATCACAAGAGCGGGACAGGCGCTCGCACGTCTTTGCTACGACACGCTCCGCGAATATGGCAAGCAGGCTATTGAGGCTTGTAAGGTACACGCAGTTACTCCCGCGCTTGAGAATATCGTTGAGGCTAACGTTTACCTCTCCGGTGTCGGTGCTGATAACGTAAACTGTGCCGCCGCTCATTCGTTCTACAACGGCGTAACTTCTCTCGGAATAAAGCACGCAGATCACGGCTGCTGCGTTGCACTCGGCACACTTGTACAGCTCGTGCTTGAGGGTGCACCCAAGGAAGAATTTAAGGAAGTACAGGACTTCTGCCTTGAGGTAGGACTTCCCGTAACACTTGAAGAGATCGGCGTTACTACACCTGAGCAGGTAAAGACGATCTCCGAGAACGCTTGTATCCCCGGCGAAACTATCCACAACCTCGCAGGCGATGTACAGCCCGTTGAGCTGTATGACGCTATTATGCAGGCTGACGCTATGGGTAAGATTGCACTCGGTAAGTAAGCTGAACACTTTATAAACAGTTTGAACCCCGCATTTCGCGGGGTTCTTTGCTTATGCGTAGGTTATTATCAACCGTGGGAATGTGAAGCTTTTATACCCACCGTCCTCGGTGCAAGCACCTCAAGCGCCTTTGCGGATTTTATAGATAGTTGCCGCACTCCGAATTAACAATACCTGCCGATTTTCTCAAGCGCGGCTATAAACCGCTTATCGTCACGGATTACATCGTATCTGTCCGACTGCATTTTATCGTATAATTCCCTGCAGTCAGTGAAATCGTAATTCTTGACCAGATTGATCGGGCTGTATTCAAGGTCATTCACAAGAAGAGATGTGTGATGTGCCTTATCGGGGAGAGTGTCTGACATTATCGCAAATTCAGCCGCTTTTTCAAAGCTTGATAACGCAAGCTCGTAATCACCCTTCGACACAGCCAGATCCGCTATATACCGATGTGTAGCCGACACCGTACAGCTGTACTTAAGATAATCACCGTTCTCAAACACAAGCTCAAACATTGCGAGCGCCTTTTTCAGAATTTTTATTCTTTCCGCGTCAGACATCGTTTCGTTCTTGTGCTCTAGGTCAGTCAAGTTTATAAGCGCACACCAAAATACATTCGTATACCATGTGATTGCGCGTTTAAGATGAGCTTTCTGCTGTTCACCCTCATACAGATCCCCAAGAACTACCGTATCGGTACACCATATATTCGGAAGCTTTTTAGCATATTCTATCGCCTTTTCCTTTTCTCCGAGCCTTGAATAGATATAACAGAGCTGCTTAGTCGTGCAGTTGATAATTACACCGTCTGTGCAATGCGATAAAATGCGGTTTCCGATTTCGGCAGCCTCTCGATTAAAGCTGATTGTTTCTTCTTCGGATAATCCCCGACCGTTTTTATACCCGCAGAATGTAAGCTGGTCGACAAGCCTGAATTGAAGCTCGTAATTTGTAGGATAGGTTTTTACCGCATCACGCAAAAGCAGAATGTTCTCATAGATAAAGCCCTTTGAGCCGTTCTCATCCAACTGCGATATCAATCCTTTCAGCTGTTCCTCGCTCCTCCAATTATCCATTCCCATAAGCTCGTCAAGCGTGATCTCAAAATAGCTTGCAACAGTCGGGAGCAGTGTTATATCGGGATAAGTCGTTCCATTCTCCCAACGGCTTACCGCCTGTGCCGAAACGCCGAGAATATCCGCAAGCTGTTCCTGCGTAAGCTCTCGCTGTAATCGGAATTTCTTTAGGTTTTCGCCAAGTTTAAGCATAGTGTTTACCTCCGTATTATTCATTTGGAGCTCCTGTTAAAATAATATTCGATTTAGGCGAATTTGTCCATAACTCATTTGTTGAGAAAAATTCAACCATAGTGAGAACCGCCGCCGACCGCTTTGCCGCTGTCGAAAAAGGAGCTGTAACGAAACATGAAAATTCCGTCACAGCTCCTTTTAAATATCAATCAAGGAAATACGAAGCTTCCATATCCGCCGTACTCAGCGCAAATGCAAGCGGGAACATCTCGAATGCCTTTCCTACGTTGTTTACGTTCTCTTCTCCCGAAAATCCCATATGATAGCGGATAGCGAACGCCTCCTCGCGAGTAAGCCGCATAAAGCCCGTTATCATATAAACGGACTTTTCGCCGTGTCCGTAAGGCAGCTTATCATCAAAGAAGTATGTAGGCACTTTTTCCCACTGCCCTGTCTGCTCATTCTTGACGTTGCGCGTGCCTCTTGTGTAAACGTCCACCTTGCAAATATCGTGTAGCAGAGCGCATATCGCGATAGTTTCCTCGCTTGCCGTGAGCTTGTACATATCACGCACACGCTCGCGCTCAAGGTACGCCTTGAAGCAATGATATACATTCAGCGAATGCTGTGCAAGTCCGCCGTCATACGAGCCGTGAAAGCGTGTGCTTGCGGGTGCTGTAAAGAAATCGCTCTTATTTACAAGATAGTCGAGCAGCTTTTCAACGCCGTCCCTGTGAACGTGCTTTGCAAAGATATCGAGTATCTCCTGCTTGTTGCCTTCTATCTGTTCGGGTGTCAGCACCTTGTTTTCTGTGTTAACCGGCATAAAATTCTCCTAAGTCAACAAAAGCCCCGCATAGCAGGGCTGAATGTTAAATAATATGCTTATTCTCCGAGCGCTATGCTTTCGGGGAAGATGTTTGCGCTTTCGTCCTTTGAAAGGTAAGTCGTTGTTACAAAACCGTTTATCACCGCGCCGTCCGATATAGCGATAGAGCCTGCCTTGATATCACCGATTATAACAGAATCCCTGTCAAGCTGTATCTTGCCCGAGATCTCGATATTACCCTTTATCTTACCGTTGAGCTGAGCTACCTGAGATGTAAGGTCACCTATCAGCATAGAGTCATTTGCCATTATCGCCTGACCCTTAAGACGAACGTTGCCCTGCACGGCAGAGTTTTTCATACTGATGTTATCGCAGGTGAGGTCGCCTACGACCTTGCCGTTTATGTTGATATTCTTGGTAGTTTCAACATTGCCCTTGATGTTGCCGTCTATCTTCATATCGGCGAACGAGCGTACATTGCCGTCGATCATCGTGTTCTTTGAGATAACCGTCATTTCCTGAGCGCCGTCTGCTCTCACGTTGCCTGCAAAAGGCGTTCCGCCATAGCCCGAACCGCCGTTATCCTGTGCAAATGTGCCGCTCTGTGCATTCTGCATATTCTGTGCAAAGCCGTTATTCTGATTGCTCTGCATACCCTGACCGGGAGCATTATCCCCGATGTTCTGAGCAGCTCCGGCATTCTGATCGTTCTGAATATTCTGCGCAAAGCTGTTATTCTGATTATATCGATCATTCATATCACGCGCTATACGCTGCGAAAAATCCTGTCCCACAAATCCGCCTGCTGTTCCCTGCTGTGTGTTCTGAACGTTCTGCTCTTGTGTGCTTGATCCGAACGCCTGTGAGGGCTGTACGTTATCCTGAGCAGGCTGCGCATTCTGTGCAGGTTCACCCGGCTGTGTGTCGGCAGTATCATTCATATATGCCGCAACATCCTTGACCTCTTTGCGGTTATCGGACGATCTGGGATTTGTAAGCTCCTTCATAGCCTGTGAAAAATTATCCTTGATTCCCATTGTTATCCCTTTCTTGAAATCAGAATTATTTATTGAAATTGGATCGGTTCGGTCTTCTGCGAAAGACTGCCGAATTTATATCCTTTATCTTTCAGCGCCTTGATGATATCCTCTATCACAAGTACGGTATTATCTCGATCCCCTGTGTTGTGAAACAGTATAACGGGTGTCGAAAACTCCTGTGCGTCTGCAAGTACATTTGTGTAAAGCGTTGTCCAGCCATAGCCTTGCCAGTCGTTGCTGTCCACGTTCCAATCGAAATATGTAAATCCTCTGCGGTCCATTTCCGCAATTATATCATCGCGCGTAGCCGCATTATAGTCATTTACACTGCCACCGGGAAATCTGTATATATCAGGTGCTTTTCCCGTCGCTTCAAGAACAATATCATACGCTTCCTTGAAATCGTCAAGAAACGCGTCTACCGAAGCATATATCTTTTCGTAATCATGGGAGGCGGAATGGATACCTATCGTATGCCCCGCGTCACTTATTTCTTTCAGTAACGAATAACAATACTCCGTGCGCTCGGGAACAACAAAGAATGTAGCCTTTACGTTTTCCTGCCGTAAATAATACAGCAGATTTTCTGTCAGCACCGAAGGACCGTCATCAAATGTGAGATATACGGTGTTTTTGCTGTCTTCATATTCACCGTCATATTTATCCGCATAAAGCTCCGGGTAAAGTTCAGTATACAACTTATCATCGGCACTGCTGTTTGATGTTTCATCACTGCTCTCAGGTGTACTTGCCGGCTCTTTTGTTGTGTCCGGTGTTGTTTCTGTCTGTGATGAAGCAACGGGTGTCGTCTGCGCTGTAGTCTGCGATGTAGTCGTTTCAGCGGGCTTGCTTTCGGTCACAGAAGGTTCCGCTTTATTTGTATTCTCCGCAGTGCTATCGCCTTTAGAGTCATCGGAACTTTCTGTCGCCGAAGCCGATATATCTTCCGACTGTGCCGACAGACGTGAATTGAGCCTGTCTATCTCTTCCGACTTTTTGGCATTGTCTACAGCAAAAATTATACAAAGCACCGTAGGCACAATTATGAGCAAAGCCGTAACAGTCAGTATCAGATGCTTGAAAAATCTGACGCTACCGAAATACAAGCGCACCACTCCCTTTTGACATATACCAGTATCATACTATATTTATCGTGTTTTGTCAAGTAAAGTCGAACAAAGTGAAGACATTTCCGTAAATTTTTTCTTATAATCATATAGAGTAAACCGATCAGGCATTTGTAGCTTTTTGCTAAATTCGTGTGCAAATTTTTATTGAAATTCTATAAAATGCGAAATATCGGTTGTAAAAAATGCTCAAATGTATTATAATAGTTATATTATTCAGCCCGGTTTGTGTATGCGGGCAGAGCGGAGGGTGATCCAGTGAATACCGAAGAGATAAAATGGATATCGTACTATGGCAAAGATATAAGTGCGATCAGCTGTTCTTTTCACGAAAAGTTAAATAAATTCGGCTTTTGCCTTGTTCTCGACGAATACGGCGCAGACAAATCGACAAAGGCTCAGATAAGCATACTCGATACCGTGCTTGAAAAGCAGACTCCCAATATCCTGCTGATATGCCCCAGGCATCTTATGCATAGCTGGTATCGCTCGGTAGTAACATCAAACGGCGTTGATTTCAAGATGATATCCGGTTCATCAAAAGCTATCACCTACTTCAACGAGAATATGCCGAATACATATATAATCGCAGAAGAAGCGCTTGCATCCGATAATTCTCTTATGCAGAGGTTTGCAGATGCGGGTCTTACCTGGGATCTTGTCATAATCGACGCAGGTCTCAGCACCTCAGGAATTAAATGCGACCTGTATACAGAGCATTTGCGCGCAAAGACAGAAAAGCTTGTAATACTCAGCCCTATCCCCTGCGGCTATATGCAGAGCTATGATGAAATAAGAGGTCTTGTAAAGAGCCTGCTTGCCGATGAAAGCAAAGCGGCGGCAGTAGACAGCATAAGCTTTGACAAAAAGACTATCTGCTTTGATCCCGATACCCCCGTAATGCGCTATTTTGACAAGTCTGTATATAACGGCGAAGTGTCAAGAAACGTCACAATGCTTGAATATGAGTTCTCGCAGGATTTCATTTCAAATTCACGAAGACTCATCGATATTAAAACAGGACTCCCGCTTTACGCACAGGGCGGCAACATTTTTGAAGAATACGGTCTTGAAGCAAAAAAGACCTATACCAAGCCGTCATATAACGTAGCCGATGTTCAGGAGTTACGCGATGTCGACAAGAAGCTTGACTGTTTCCTGACAAAGCTTGACGATGTGCTCAAAGGCTCGGAGAACCGTGCTGTTGTTTACTGCGTGACAGGTTCGACTATACTGTACCTGAAAAAAGTTATTTCTGCTCTTTATCCGAATATCAACGGACTGTTAAAGATCGACAGAGGCGACATCTTCAACACAAGATACGACAACTTCACAAATGAAACCCGCGACAACGCAAGAATTGTTCTTACCGTTGACAAGATAGGTTCTATAAATCCACAGGTAAAAAACTTCACTCACATATTCAACTATGAGCTTCCCGACAGCCCCGTTATATTTGAACAGCGTGCCGCGCGTCACGGCGGAAAGAACGAACAGTCAAGAGAATTTATCATATTCTCCGACAAGAACAATCTGCTTGATTCAAGAATGCTGTCGAAGGTGCTTTTCGGCAAAATATACAAGAGCATAGTCGCAGGACTTCCCGGCAGAAATGTGCTGTTTGACATTCCGAATGCCGCACAGCTGATAACAAACGGGATAAGGGATCTGCAGTATGTATGCTCATACACAGGTGAAGTTTCAAACTGTCATGATGTGATTACCCAGTTCAAAGCCGATTATAATATCTCACCGTCAATAGATATCTCCACGGCAGTCAAGACTCACGAATATACAAAGCTGAAGCTTGACAAAATATACCGTGCGTTCGGCATCGAAAACAGGATAAAGGAAAACACTACCACCGATGAAAAGGTGCTGAAGCCTATGATAAAGGAAGCGCTTGAGCGCTTTAGCGGTTCTCTGCTCTATCTTGACGAACAGCAGCACATCGTTGCACTCGGCGGTGCAGAGCTTGAAGAGAGCCTTTACAGCGAACAGTTCCGGGCATATAAGGAGCGGTGCACCACAGATGACATTTCATCAGGTATTCGTGCCGCACAAAAGATGTTTGAAAATTTCATTACCGACAACAAAAATGCAGAGCTGCGTTTATGCGTAAATGAGCTTCCCGACACGGTAAAGATGCCTGTATTGCTTAATTCGTGGCGGTTTCTCACCGACAACTTTATGATACAGGAAACTTTCAGACAATTTATGAAAAAATACAACGAGGGAGTGATGTAAGGTGGAGGCTTTTCGTAACGAAGAAATCGCGGGACTTTTAGGCGACTTTTATCAGGCGCATGCCAACGAAAACAGCGAGGTAATGGAACAGTCGCTGATGAAGATGCAGAACCTGCTTTACACAGGTGAAGCCGACAGCACTCCGTTCAAAGACTATTTCAACTCGGTATTCGGAGGACGTACTCCGTACAACGCTTCTCTGTCGGTAAGCGACTATCCGAAAGAGTCGATAATCAGAGAGCTTTTACAAAACACATTCGGCTGTTACTATTCAGACCCGGATATCAAGGTACTGTTCAACTTTGAGCAGGACGGCGAAGTAAGGCTTACATATAACGAAGACGGTTTCACGCTTGAACAGATACTCTACTATCTGAGTATCGGCAGAAGTGACGGCGATAAGTCCCGTGAGGGTCGTTTCGGCGTAGGTTCAAAGAGCGTATTTATGAATGTCGAATGGCTGAAACTGCGTTCAAATAACTTCAATTTCAGGATCGTAAACGATGCCGGCATTCTTAAGATAAGAGAGCTTAATCTGACTGCTCCTGTATTCAAAGGTACAGAGATCATCTTCAAGGTATCGGAAGAAGAACAGGCAAGAATAAAAGAAAACCTTGTTAATCTTACTATCCACAAGGGCGAATATATAAACCTCGTTGAGTTCTGCTTTGCATTTATCAGAAAAAAACAACTCGGAAGATTCGGTGAGGCTGAAAACCCCAACCGTACCTTCAATATAGCAGTAATGGATATGGGCAAGCCCCTTGCCGTATATAAGGTTATCCGTTACCAGAAGACCCCCGATAATGACCCGACCGTGCGTTTCCTTCAGAACGGCAAGAGCGTTATCGAGTTCATCTGGCACGAAAACGAGGGCTTTGTATACCTCATTCCGTTTGCCGTGTCAGCCGCCAGACGTGATACGCTTGTCAAGGTGCTCCTTGATAAGTACAACTACTTCTCTACCTATGAGCTGACCGGTCTTATCAAATCCACAGGCGAGGATTTTATAAAGGAAAAGCTGTCGGCATTCTTCATAAGCGTACCTAACTCATATATCACCACTCACAGAACAGGCATACGCCATGAATGTGAGGAAGAGGTTTCCGAAGCGATAAACAGAGATCTCAAATTTATGATAGACAAGTACTCCCGCTACTTTGTTCTTGAACTTTTACAAAGGACAAATTCCGAGAAGTACTATATGCGCCCCAAGCACTATGTGTTTGAATTTTTCAGCAACTATCTGACGACCAGTGTAATGGTAGGCGATCTGCGCAGTGTATTCCACAACAGCATTTCGCTACTGCTCCCCGGCAAGACTGAAGCTATGCCCTACTCCGAGGTAAAGCAGCTCGGCTTCTTCTCTGTGACCGATCACGTTTCAAAGCAGGAACACGAAAGCGGTGCGGCATTCACCGAATATATTGAGGACGAACTTGTTAAAATGCGCAAAGATGTTGCGGATATGCCCGAAAACATCATAATGGCGTGCTATAACTGGATAGATGAAGAAACCGAGGAAGAGGGCAGAGAATTTTGCTACAACTTCAACTTTGACGGCAATACCTATGTTCTCGACAGCGAGAAGAACCCCGCTATCAAGGACTTTGACCTAAGTTTCGGCTTCAGAAGCATAGTAAGCCTGAAGCTCGGCAAGTACGTTATAAACGATGCTGTTGCCGATGAAGAAGCGCTTATCGGCGCACTTGGACTGTTTGACACAATGTACGGTCAGGACTACAAGATCGGAATGAGATACTTCCAGTTCAACGTTCACTACCGTGACATCACCCACAACTTTGACGTTGCACGAATGACGGTGCATAACCTCAAACGTGCTTATGACTGCATAGTTTCACACAAGAACAGCTTTGAAAATCATCAGATATATAACGAAGTCATAAATATGCTGATAAACAGCTTCACGCAGGGTAAAGATACAATGACTTTCCTGCGCGAAATGAAACAGCAAGGCAGTGACATCACACTCCAACTTGATATCAATAAGAAATTCAGATTTGCTGCTTACGGCAAACAATTTATGATACCGAGCAGTATCACAAACGCCGATCTTCTTGAAATAATCGGCGATGTATATGCTCTTATCAACTGCGGTATGTTCAACGGACGTGTATTCGACTTTCCGTTTATGAAGTCGGGCTACTCATTTGAGAAATCATCGCTCATGAGCTTACTGCGCGAAAACAACCTCACCGATGAAAAGGTATCGGCAATTATCCCGAACCTATACATTTGCGATCTTAAGATCCCTCGCATAGCGCTCCTCGGCGAAAAAGACAAGATCATCCGCATTATCGACATAAACGACCCGATAACAGAGGAAGAGCGCAACAGCATCACAAAGTATGTTGTACTGCGTGACGACTGTACAAAACCGGAATTTGCAAAGTACGTTGAATATCTGCTGATAGGTGAAAACAACAATGTTCTCAGCCAGTTCTATTCAAGCACGGAAGAGCCTAACCAGGTACTTCTCGACCAGATTCCGTACTACTACAAGCCCCTGCCGTCTATCACAGCAGATGAGCTTACATTCCTGCGTACAAAGTACAAGGCACTGCGCAGCCTTTCAAATCTCCGCGTTTACCGCAATTACTTTGCAAAGGATATCAACGGTACAATGTTCGGCTACGGCGGAACCTGCTCATGCTGCGGATTTGAGTCCAGTATCATCAACAACTATGTTATAAAGAGCTTTGAAGTCGGGCTGTTCAAGGACGACAGAGAAGAAAAATTCAAGTTCTCTCTTTATATGTGCGCAAACGACTCATTTGCCGCAAGCGGTTGGATTATAGAAGATATCAGCATAGGCGGTATGAGCCCGTTTATATGGCTTGATGAAATCTCCACCTGCGAGGTTATCCCGCCCGAGTTCCTCCTCTGTACTATCAAGTACCGTTGCCAACTGACATACGATATCATCGGCAGCGAAGGACGCGAAAAAGGTGAGATCGTCACAATGGAAAGCGTCAGCGACGGCGAACAGAAGACAATGGATATCATTCTTTCGCCGCTTATGATGGCAAAGTGGATCGAAGATAACTTGTCGGACGAGTATGCTACAGAAAATTCCGACAACGGCGACAACAGCAATACTGAAGCATAGAATTAAATATGTAACCGCTCTGAAAACAGGGCGGTTATTTTTACGCCAAAAACAGCAATTGACGGTGCGTTCGGTTTTCTTACGCATGATAGCACAAGATAAAACAAGAATGTCCGCTACAAAAACGCAATAGCGGACATAGCACATTTTCGTGATAAAAGAAAAATCTCGCAAACGCCATAATAGGCATTTGCGAGATACATAATTGGTGACCCGTACGGGAATCGAACCCATGATTCCGCCGTGAAAGGGCGATGTCTTAACCGCTTGACCAACGGGCCGTGGAAATGGTAGCGGCAGTCGGATTTGAACCAACGACACCCTGGGTATGAACCAAGTGCTCTAGCCAACTGAGCTATACCGCCATATCTTCCGTTTCTGTCGCTCTGTCTCAGCGACTTTTATATTATATCACAGCATTTTACGTTTGTCAACACTTTTTTGAAAAATTTTTCGATTTTTTTCGCACTGTAAATTTCCGAAGTAAATTCCACAGTGGAAATATGAGCGGAACTTACTTTGAAAACATATACGCAAAAACGGCACAGCACAATGATGCAAAGACAACAGAGCAAGCAATAAGCGACACCCCATTTCAATGTTTCAAAAGGTTTTTCGACAGACTGAGCCGCGGACTTTCGCCCGCGGCTTATTCTTATACTGTTATTGTTATGATCCGATGCTGTATCAGCTGTTATCTGGGCTGCTTTTCTCTTCACTGCTGCTGTCAGAGCTTTCATCGGCGGCATAATGCATATCTGTCATCAAACGTTTGAAATCGGCTGAATCCTTTGCCGGTCCCACAAGCCATCTGTGCTTGTGTCCCGGTTCAGTCGGAGCTATTATGTCATTACCATAGCAGCCTTCATAAGTATATATTGTAGCCATGTCGCCGCTATCCTCAATGAATATATTGATAATAACTCGTTCAGGTTTGCTTACCCAATAACTCAGACACAAATATTGACCGCCTCTTCCGTTATCAGTTCTTGAAACGTCCATTAAAGGGTATGTTTTGTCTCCGATAGTTATTGTACCGTTCACACATTCATTACCGTTTGCCCTCTTTTCAACTGTAGCTTTGATCGCTACTTCCACGTGTTCAAGGTTGTCATACTGCTCTTCAAGATTTACATGATCACCGTATATATCAGCAAACGTACCGGAAATATCTACTTCCTGCTTAAGCATTGATGTATAGCGGATAATATTCTGCTCCTTGATAACTCTATCGAAGCTGTCATCATCTGTGGCAGGACCTGCCCATGTGCCTTCCTTTTCCGGGTTTTCCAACGGTATAACGCTTACAACCGCGCTGTTTGTACCTGTTGCAGTTCTGACAATAAGGTCAAGTATACCTTCTTCGCTTCTTGAATTAAGCGTCATTCCCGATTGATCGGAGCTTGCAGAAGTGATCTTATACTCAGTGTCACCTACCTTTACAGTGCCCTCCGCACCCGTGACAGTAACTATATTTTTGGTAATAACCGCATCTATGCTTATCTCAGTATGTTCGAGTACATCAAAGCTTACTGTGTCACTTAGAGTTCTGCTGATATCTGCAAAAGTACCGCTGATTTTAAGCGCCTGCGTGGTAGTGTTCAGCATTAGCGCGATAACGACCGTAAGTACTACAATAACGAATAGACAAATAGTGATAATTATTTTCTGAAATTTTGGCATAAAATATCCTTTCCCGTATGTTTTTACTGAGTTTGTTTTGCTTTCGCCAATGTGTTTGCTTTGCCATTCGATGTATAAAGCATCGAAATGTTATTAGCTTTTTTTGTTGCGTAAATGTAACTGCGTTTTTGCTAAAATTTTATATGTATGTGATATCAGCCTCCAATCTATATTTATATTTTACCATATTCAAATATCCCTTGTCAACAAACAAATCAACTTTTATGTACGCAAAAGCGGCACAGCATAATGCCGTACCGCTCCGCCGACTATTCGCTTATAACAACTTAACCGAGTGTGCCTGTAACCGTAACTGTCGTTTTACCGGGAGTTACTGCTATTGTGCCGTCGGTATTGGTCGTAAACGTTGCCGCAGGCACTGTTATAGCGCCCTGAGCCGTTTCAAACACGCCTGTTGTTTCATCATAGGTGTACTTGGTATCATCAAGTGCCGCGCCGTTATAGCTTACCGTAATGCCTTTAAGAATGGGGTTGAACACATCACGCAGCACAACATTATCGGCTTGTGTGATCGCCGTGTTGCCCTTGTTGGTGATTGTAAACGTGTAAGTTATCTGACCGTTTTCGCTGACTACGGTCGGGTTGAGTGCCTTTTCGATATTAAGGATTGCACCGACAACCGCATTGACTGTTTCCGTTGCCGTGACAGGCTCTGCAATTCCGCCGCCGGTTACAGCGATGTTATTGGTAATAGCTGTTTCAACATCAAGCGGGGCATACGCCGTGGTTCTCGCCTTATAGACGATCTGCGCCTCCGAATTTGCAGGGACGTTTATGCCTGTTATCACAAGCGGAGGTCCTGCGGTTACTGTCGGCGCAGTCTGGAGAACTCCGTTTATAAAATAACGGATATCGCCCGTGTAGCTCAGCGGATACACGGTGTTCGTTTCATAGGCATACGCTCCGAGGTTATCGGTCAGCGTAAGGTTTGTGAAAGCTGTACTGCCGTTGTTGACGATGTTTACGATATAGGTTATATCGCTGTCAGGGCTGTAGGTTTCGGAAAGTGCGTATTTTGTCGCGGACAGCATCTGCTGTATCTCACCTGTGGTTACGTTTGAATTTACTACCGTGCCGTTATACGAAAGGGTAGCAACGTTTGTGAATGTTGCCATTGTTTATCCTCCTTGAAATAAGTTTTTCCGGGTACCCGTTTCAATTTATGACACAGTGTGCCTTTATGTGCCAAACTCAGTTAATATCCCTTGTAACATAAAACCGGGCAGCGATTTTCCCATCGTTACCCGGTCGTAATTATTGATTTTTGCTTTTAATCAGAGCGTTATTTTGCCGCAGTCTTTCCGCTGACACTACCGTAATTACCGTAAAGCGCCGTCTTACCGCTCATATAGTAAGCTTTAACCCTGAACTTGTACGTTGTATTCTTAGCAAGTCCTGCTTTCCTATAAGTAGTCGTGCTGTTCTTAGCTATCTTAGCAACTCTTACCCACTTACCGCCATTATACATTTCTACTATGTAACCCTGTGCGGAAGTGTTCTTAGTCCAGTTTACTCTGAGTGCGTCCTTAGCCTTGCCGCCAATCTTGACACCCTTTACTACTGACGGATTAGTTCTTGCTGTAATTGTAGCACTGTAGTTACCATAAAGCGCCGTCTTACCGCTCATATAATAAGCTTTAACTCTGAACTTGTACGTTGTATTCTTAGCAAGTCCCGCCTTTCTGAAAGTAGTAGTATTGCTATTAGTGATCTTCGCAACTCTTACCCACTTTCCGCTCTTATACATTTCTACTATGTAGCCTTGAGCAGAACTATTCTTAGTCCAGTTCACCCTCAGCGCATCCTTAGCCTTACCCGCTATCTTAACGCCTTTCATTATAGACGGGTTTGTCCTTGCAGTAACAGTTGCACTATAATTACCATAAAGCGCCGTCTTACCACTCATCTTATAAGCCCTAACTCTGAACTTATATACAGTCGAAGCCTTAAGTCCTGCTTTTCTGAAAGTAGTAGTGCTGTTGCTTGTTATCTTCGCAACACGCGTCCACTTACCATTCTGATACATCTCAACAATATATCCATCAGCAGAAGCATTCTTAGTCCAGTTGATACGGAGCGCGTCAGCCGCCCTACCGCTAAGCTTTGCACCCTTTATAACGGACGGGTTTGTCCTAGCCGACACAGTTGCACTGTATGCGCTGTAGACCGCGGTCTTACCGCTCATCTTGTACGCCTTAACTCTGAACTTGTAGACAGTTCCTGCCTTAAGTCCTGCTTTTCTAAAAGTGGTCGTGTTGTTGCTTGTGATCTTCGCAACTCTTACCCACTTGTTGCCCTGATACATCTCAACGATATATCCGTCAGCAGAAGCATTCTTGCGCCAGTTGATTCTAAGCGCGTCAGCCGCCATACCGCCAAGCTTTGCACCGGTTACTTTTGAGAGTGTAGGCTTGTCAAGCAGTTCATATGTAAAGCCGTTGTCCTTGGCATACTGCTCACCATCTGTGCCTTTGTAGCAATAGATTTTGAAGCTTTTGTATTTATTGTCATTGAAATTTTTGCCGTCAGGATAAAAGCCAAATGCAAATCGGTCTATATATGTCACGCTACCGGGAATTGTTATACTTGTCAAGCGCGGACACTCATAGAAGGCGCGTTCGCCAATACTTAATACGCTATCCGGTATAGTGACGTCTGAAAGACCGGAGCATTTGTTGAAAGCATACCAGCCTATGCTTGTCACAGTTTTCGGTATTATTATGCTTACGAGGTTCGTGCAACCGCTGAAAGCGTAATAACCTATACTTGTTACGCCGTACGGTATTGTCATATTTGTAAGGCTTGCACAATCGTTAAAAGCGTATTCACTTATACTTTTAATCCCGTTCGGTATCGTTATATTTTTCAGACTTGAGCAACTGTCGAAAGCACCGACGCCTATACTTTTTACACTGTCAGGTATTATTATGTCTGTCAGACTTGCACAGCCTTTGAAAGCATCACCTTCGATACTCGTTACATTGTCAAATATCCTATAATTATTACCCTGTTTTTCCGGGGGATAACATATTAGTTTAGTTTTATCCTTATTATACAGAACGCCGTTTACTGAAACATAATTTTTGTTTTTAGCCGCGACTTTAATTTCTGTAAGGTCTGCGCAACCGCTGAAAGCATAGTTGCCTATGCTCGTCACACTGCTCGGTATTGCTATAGTTGTAATGCTCGTGCAATTGCAGAAAGCGCTGTAACCTATGCTTTTCACACTGTCCGGTATCGTTATATTAGAAAGGCTTTTGCAGTCGCTGAATGAAAAAGAGTCAATACTTGTCACATTGTTCGGTATTGTTATACTTGTAAGGCTGTCACATTTACTGAAAGCACATGTTCCTATACTTATCAGACTGTTCGGAAATGTTACACTTGTTAGCTTTTGGCAATTATAAAATGTGTATTCACCTATATCGGTCACGCCATTCGGTATCGTTATACTTGCAAGGTTTGTGCAGTCGGTGAAGGCTCTTTTGTCTATATTCGTCAGACTGTCAGGAATCGTGATATCGATAAGGTTTGTGCAATTATTGAAAGCGCTATAGCCTATTTTCGTCACACCGTCAATTATTTTATAGTTTTTATCTTTTTTCCCTGCGGGAAACCATTTTAAGATGGTTTTTTTCTTATTGTACAGAACGCCGTTCACAGAAACGTAGTTCAAATTTTTGGTTGCGACTTTAATCTCTGCAAGATTTGTACAGCCGAAAAAGGCACTGTCGCTTATATTCTTTACACTGTCCGGTATTATTATACTTGTAAGATTTGTGCAATAGTAGAAAGCGTCATTACCTATCCCGGTCACGCTCATTCCGTTGATCTTCTCCGGAATGTCAGCTGTTTCTGCTTCGCCGTTATATTTTGTAATCTCTACCGTACCATCACCAAGTACGCCGTACTCAAAATCCTCATAAGTCTCTGCACCCGCGCACACCGCACAGATCACAGCCATCGCCGCAAAGGTTATAAGACCTAACACCCACTTTTTCACTTTCATAAAACACCCTCCTTATACTTACTTCGATCCCAAACGCAAAAAGGCACAACCCTCCGCGAGCCGTGCCTGATATCAATATGTAACCGCCATTGATATCAAAATATCGCCCACGGATAATAAACTGCAACTTAATGCTTAACTGTACTTAAAGTATATCATTGTGCTTTTTGTTTGTCAAGCGATTTGCCGCCGGGCTTAATGCTGTGTAAGATCCGACAATGTAAAATTGTGCCTGCATTCCGTTCTTTCTTGACATTCTGCCTGTTTGGTGCTATACTTGCGTTAGGCAAAACTAACCAAAGAGAAACGGAGTAAACTATGAAACATCTGCATTTTGAACCCGAAACCGATGGCTTTTACGGCGCGTACCGGGAGTGTAAAACCCCGTCCGATACCGCTATGATAGCAATGCTCGGTGACGATCCCGAGGACTATATGGGCAAAACCTGTGCCAAGTGGCTTCACACCTACGGAATTAACGTTATGTCAATGTCCCCGGGTAAAAAGAACTACAGCCACCATAACTATCCCCTCGAGCGTATAGAAGCGGCTGTAAAATGGCTCAAAGCCCACGGCAACAAGAAGATAGGCATAGTCGGCGCGTCTACAACCGCCACCGTTGCGCTTATCGCCGCCTCTCACTATCACGACATCACACTTACTCTAGCCTTTACACCGAGCGACTTTGTATGGCAGGGATTTGCCCAGGGTGATCTTGACGGCTGTAAGGAGTGGCCTATCGAGAACGAATCCATCGTGTCTGTCGGCGGCAAGCCCGTACCTTATATGCCCTTTGTCTATAAGCACCCCGAGTATTGGCAGACAATAGCCAAAGCGTCTAAGGAACATGGTGACTCGACATATTCAAAAGACATTTTTGACGATTCCGAAGCCGCCGGACTGCTTAAGGAAGAGCATTTTATCCCTGTAGAGAACATCACCGGTAAGCTTGTTCTTGTAGGAGCGGAAGATGACTCCCTCTGGGATACCGCAAAGTACATACGCCGAATGGACGAGCGCCTGAAGTCCCGCCCCCATTCCTGCAAATATTCGGTTTACCTCTATGAGCACGGCACACATTTTGTGTTTCCCGAAAGCGTGCTGAAAAAGGCTCTGCCTGTCGGTGCGGATCTGCTTGTAAAGATGAGCTTCTCCGCGGCTAAAAAATTCCCCGCCGAATGTAAAGCTATGCGTGTCGACCTTGACAAACGACTCTCGGCAGAAATTGTCAGCTGGAAAAACAACTAATATAATAGCAGGCAAAACATTTGCATTGCAAATATAACCGCTTCAACGGATAAAACCTCCATACGCAGATCTACCCTTTATATTATATATAGTATGACCCCAATACAGCCTTGAACCAAAGGCTGTATTTTTTATGTACCATTGTTCATACCAAAAACGCCGCAAAATCAACCACCGTTTGAACCACAAAAACCGACTATACTATTATAATATATAAAGGACACGCTCCCGACATAAAATCGACCCTAAATCGTCTTGCAAGTATACGATTACATTCACAGCTCAGTCACCCTACAGACACGCAATAAACGGCATTTTTGCTGTATACAAAGCCGTTTTGTCAGTTTCTGCCGTGAAACTAAATTACCATTTCATATTATAATCGCTGTAAAACTACACGAAAAAGTCGATTATATTTGTGCAAAAACACAATGAAAATCCAAACTTCAAATTTGGGCAGATTAACAAATTAAATTACAAAATCAGTCAACATAATCCAATAATTTACTGATTACAAAACGGTAACAAAAAGGTTACAAAACGGTAACAAAAATTTGTTGTGCATTTTCAACAAAAATGACTGACCGAAACTATTTGACATTTTGCAAAACGGAAATTATAATTGTCTAGAGCTTGAAAAAAGCCCAATAATAAACGTAGCAGCGGTTTTCCCCGTATGGGGCTTATCGTACACGGTCAGTGGTGACAGACGGATATAGCCGTAAATTTAATGCCGTGATGCCCATATGGGTACTGCTTAAACCTACAGATATGAGGACGAAAGGCGGATATATGTTTCCCAGATTCAGAAACACCGGACTGACAATACGCATATCAAAGAACGCAGCGCTTAAAATACTGCTGATATTCGGCAGTATCTTCGGAGCATTCCTGATGACAGGTCTGCTCTATTTCAGAAATGACGTACAGATAATAGACGAGAACGAAAAGCGTATTGTTTATACGGTAAGTGACGATCCTTACGAGATACTCAGAGAGAACCATATCACTCTGGGTGCTTATGACAGGATTGAGTTTACCGGCTTCGAGGAAAACGTGGCAACTGCTACTCTCACTATTGAGAGAGCGTTTGATGCCGACGTACTCGAGGACGGAAAGAAGACAGCTACAGTGCACAGCGTTGATGCCACGGTAGCACAGCTTCTTGAACAGGCAGGCGTTGAGCTCGGCAAGTACGACAAGGTATCACCTTCCAAGGACACGGTTCTTGAAGACGGTCAGAAGATAGCGATCACAAGAGCGTATGATGTCAAGGTAACTGCCGATGGTAAGACAACTACCGTAAAGTGTCTTGATAACACGGTTTCCGAGCTTTTGAAAAGAGCCGGAGTAACGCTCGGCAAGAACGATATGGTAAGCGAGGAGCTTGAAACAAAGATCACCGAGCCTACCGAGATAAAGGTTTCAAGAGTCGAGATCAAGACCGAAACGCAGGATAAGACGATCCCTTATCAGACCTCAACGGTTACGACCAATATTCTGGCTATAGGTCAGAGCGAGGTTCGCACAAAGGGTGTAAACGGCAAGATAAGAACAACTACAACGACTACTTACATCGACGGCGTAAAGACCGATGTCAAGAAGACAACAAAGGTAGTTACAAAGAAGGTTGACGAGGTTATAGCCGAGGGTGCGGCGATCGTAACTCCTTATTGCAAAATTGATGATACGTCTATCGTACTTAAGAACGGCAGGCCTGTTGACTATGAGTATGTAGTATCAGGCAAAGCTACAGCCTACACAGCTCCCGCGGGAGCATACACAGCCAGCGGCAGACTTGCCGAGATAGGCACAGTTGCGGTAAATCCCGATGTGATCCCTTATGGCTCAAAGCTGTACATTGTCGGTCAGTACGACAACATCTGCTACGGCTATGCTATAGCGGCAGATACAGGCGAGGGTATGATGGCAGGAACGATCCCTGTTGACGTATATATGGGCAGCACCGAAGAGCACTATGATGATGCTTGTGCATGGGGACTCCAGTACGTTGATATCTATGTTGTAGAAGTCGGCAACGGCTAATGCGGCGGTGCCCGTGGGGCACGGCAAATTCCGCCTTTGGATATATTGCCGATAGGCAACAGATAGTGCAACGGCGGGGTCACACGAAGCGATAAAGAAGATGATAGGGCGGTCATGGCAAAAAGCTGTGACTGCCCTTGCTTTTGCAGTGACGTGGCAAACAAAGTCCTGACGGCGGTTCGCCGCTGACAATTCCGCCTTTGGATATATTGCCGATAGGCAACAGATAGCGTAACGGCGGGGTCACACAGAGCAATAAAGAAAATGATAGGGCGGTCATGGCAAAAAGCTGTGACTGCCCTTGCTTTTGCAGTAACGTGACAAACAAAGTCCTGATGGCGGGTCGCCGCTGACAATTCCGCCTTTGGATATATTGCCGCTAGGCAACAGATAGTGCAACGGCGGGGTCGCACAGAGTAATAAAGAAAATGATAGTACGGTCATGGCAAAAAAGCTGTGACTGCCTTTCGGCAATGCACCATATGGGAAACGGTGTTTTCAAGGATGATGTGCATCGCGGCGACAGAGCTTAAATGCAGCGTTACTGTGTTGGACAAAAGGATAATTGATACGGCAGGCGCTGAAAATGTGTCTGCCGATTTTTGTACCGTAAGAGGAAGCTGCGACCGGAGTTTTGTTGCGGAAAAGCTGTATAATTACCGAACCCGGGCATTGCCGGCAATGTAAAATGTAATGCGGGATCAAGATAAATTGCACGATTTACCCATCTGGGTAATGTCATTCTTCTTAAAGCGGTGTAAAATATAATAAAGAGCAGTGGGCTTATATGAACTTTGAAAATTATAATGAGGAGGTAAAGGATTATGAAAATAAAATTTAAACGCATTACAGCTTTGTTTGCGGCACTTGCTATTATGATAACCGCACTGCCGCTGACAATCATACCTATCAGTGCCGCAGGCACCGATGGCGAAAGCACAGAGTATTCAAGTGACGGATACCTTATCGTCCGTAGTTACCGGCAGCTGAGATTGGCGTACAACGGCAGTGAGGAGTCTAAGATAAGGCTTGGCGCAGATATTGACTGCGACCCTGAGGAATATAAACCTAACTATCTGACGAGATTGTGTCCGCCTATAGAAAGTGACAAGACGCTGGACCTTGCCGGATATACGCTTAAAAAGACAGGTAACAGTATTGACGCGCAGGATCATCTGCTGAGCGTCCAATACAGTAAGCTGACCATCGAGGACTCGGTGGGAACGGGTAAAATGTATTTCTATGCCAAGGATGTAGCCCAGAATCTGTTTTTGGCTGAGAACAGAAGTACGATCGTTATAAACGGAGGTACATTCTGCTACACGGGTACCAATGCGATGTATTGTGAAATGATCAAGCTGAGTGCATCGGATCTTGTAATCAACGACGGTTATTTTGATGCACAGATCGGTACTCCGATAAAGCTGGATAACGGTTTTGCCGGCAAACAAAGAACGCTTAATTCTACCGCTCTGATAAACGGAGGTACTATAGTAACTACCTCCAGTATAGCGCTCTCCTCGATAGACGGTTGTGATTATTACGCATCGCTGGTTATGACGGGCGGAACCATCACAAACAAGAGCAAGGGCAGAGTGACCGATAAAACGGGAACGATAATTTCCGATCCGTATTTTGTCCGTGTTACAAGTGACGAGGCGTTACAGAAAAAGTATTACAACATAACGCTCCTGGGCGGAACAATGCCGCTTAGCCCAAATGATATAGAGGTATATTATCCTACCGAGAAGGCGGTACTTACTTCTAAAGCAGGTACAATCACAAATTCTGCAGAAAAGGTAGAGTACACGACTCTGCTTACCGCACCGCAGGCCGGCATTGACGAAAAGAAGGCTATGGCCGCAAGAGGCGCAGACGAGATCTGCAGGCTGAAGACCGACAGAAATAATTATGTGCTGAGCAATAACAAGCGCACACGTTTTACTGTCAACAGCAACAGCGTAGGTAAGATTGACCTGCTCACTCAGGCTCCCAATCCGTACGGTACGGGCGATCCGATAAAAACGGTAGATTGGTATGTATCCAAGAATTTCGGCTCGTTCACAGGAATTCCCGAAGCTATAAACGATCTGTCGTATACGCCGCCGGAGGTTACGGAAAAATGCACAATGCTGTATAAGGCTGTTATAAATTACGGCAATGTGCTGAGAATCAATGAGATAATAATAATTGATTATGACTTTGAAGCCGTAACGGAAATCAAGGCGGTCGTGTCGGGCTTTCACGGAGTTTCGACGTTAAGCGACGTCAGCGTTGCGTCGGGTGAACCCGAAAAATACAGTCTGACGATAAATAACATCCGTGATGTTTACGGAAACAATATAGTAAACGATCGTCAGCTGAGCAAAGGCTTCAAATACAACATATTTATAAAAGTAAAGCTGAACAGCGGATACGTTGCAGCGTATACAACCGGCACAGTAAAGATGCGCAGGTTTGAGGATCCCGCAAATGAATGGCAAGCGGCAGACCATATTTACATCGGCCTTAACGAGATTGCATTTAAGAGCGTTCTTGTTTGCGATGAAGGAATCAGGACGGTCGGGGTAGAGATCAGCAACTTCCTGCCTTACAGAAAGGTAAACGATCTGCAACTTACTTCATCGGAACCTGATAAATATTCGGTAACTCTTGTCACGCCGCTTTTAAACACATGGGAATATAACGAAGAGGTTTACGACGATGACGAGCTTATAGTAGATAACTGTTATGTAGTTGAATTCAAGGTAACGCCTAAGTCGGGATATGCGCTTTCTCCCGGTTATATATTCCGATGCAGGCTTGATACTTACAGAGAAGGATTCTGGCTGACATCCGAAGACAAGGAACTGTTCACGGTTTCCGATGACGGAAAGGTAGTGATTAACAGTCTGAGGGTGCCGTTTGAAGAATATGATCAGAATATATATGTACAGATAACGCCTCCGAAGGCAGGAGGAACTCCGGCAAAGAGTTTAATCTCACATAATCTTCCTGAGCATATGAGCCTTATAAGTATTGACTGGTATGACGATGAAGAATGGAAAACACCGACTGTATTTGAGAAGGGCAAGACGTACTGGTGCTATATATACATCAATGCCGACTGCTATGAGTATAATCTCAAAAAAGCAAAATTCTATCTGAACGGAACTCAGGTCAGACAGGATTACAGTTACAATTCAAAATACAAATACTACTATATTCTCGGTTATACGGAAATCAAGATCGAAAATGATGTTGCAACTCCTACAGGCTTTGCGGCGGAATCTGCGACTTCATCGAGTGTTTCGCTGAAGTGGGATAAGAACGCAAATGCAAGCGGTTATGAGATAGAGCAGTACAAGGGCGGAAAGTGGACACAGATTGCAAAGATAAATAACAGCTCCACGGTTTCGTACAATGTAAGCGGACTCATGGCAGGTACTGCATATTCGTTCAGGTTAAAAGCGTACAGAGATAACTTATCAAGTGATTATGTTACCCTTAACGTCAACACAAAACCGTACACTACAACGGGAATGAAGTGTGCCGCGAAAACAAGCAGTGATATCAAGCTTCAATGGGATAAGAACACTTCGGCAGACGGATACATGATCGATGTATATGACGGCACAAAGTGGAAGCCCATAAAGACGTTTACAAGCAACGCAAATACAAGCTATGACATTGTCGGCTTACACGCCGGCACAACATATAAATTCAGACTGAGAGCGTATAAGGCGTTCGGAAGTGTGACGGAATACAGCGCGTACAGCGCGGAGCTGAACGTAACGACAGATCCGTCGGTAATAACAGGTGCTGTGCTCGGCGGAAGAGCTGCCGATGCACTCAGAGTGAACTGGAACAAAAACACTTCTGCCGATGGATATATCGTTGAGATGTATCAGGGCGAAAATTGGGTGCGTGTTGCCAAGATAACAGATAACAGCACGACCACATTCAGAAAAGCAGGTCTTGCTCCTTCGACGGTTTATAAGTTCAGGGTAAGAGCGTATAAGATGGATGGTACGACAGCGCTTTATGGTAATTACAGTTCAACGGTTACGGCAAGAACAAATCCGTCGGTAATGACAGGTGTTAAAATAGGCGGCGTTGCCAATGACGCGCTGAGAGTAAACTGGAATAAGAATGCTTCGGCACAAGGATACATCATTGAAATGTATCAGGGTGAAAAGTGGCTGCGTGTTGCAAAGATCACTGACAATAATACGACCACTTTCAGAAAGGCAGGACTTGCTAAGAATACGACCTACAAGTTCAGAGTCAAGGCTTATTATATGAGCGGCAAAACGGCACTTTACGGTAATTACGGAAGTGTCAGCGGAAAGACTGCGGCAAAATAAAGGCATAAAGCTAATAGCGACAGGGCATCGGTGCAAACCGATGCCCTTTTTATGTATAAAGAAGAAATCGCGGCGGCGGACGAATACAAGCGGCAAAACCGCAAATAATACCGGCAAGCACTATTAGTCAATATGCACAAAAAACAGGCAGGCTTTTGACTATAAATTCTATCTTGATTTTTTTAAAAAAGGCTTGTATTCCGCATCGGAATGCTGTATAATAAATCTTGCGCGTGAACGCGTACTGCAATGATATGCTGTGATGTCTGAGGTTGCGGCTATACCGGTAATTCAGACGGAGTATGTCCAGTGAATGGGCGAAAACGGCTTTGCAAAGCGGTTTTCGTGGCTTTATAGAAGATAAGGATCGTTCTCCCGTCAAGACGGGAAGGGTTAGCAATAAGGTTGATACCCCCGAGGGAAAAGATCCTGTTTTATATGGAAGCTTACGAAACACCCGGCACGGTATGTTTTATAAATACCGCAAGTCGTATCTTTCCCCCGCAAATATTACGAAAGGGAGAAACAAAATGGCAGTTAAGGAAAAAGTGAGAATCAAGCTTAAAGGCTACGAGCACGCAACAGTTGATGCAGCTGCTGCAAAGATCGTTGAAACAGCTAAGCGTACAGGCTCAAGAGTTGCAGGTCCTATTCCGCTTCCCACAAACAAGGAAGTAATAACGATCCTGAGAGCCGTACACAAGTACAAGGACAGCCGTGAGCAGTTTGAAATGAGAACTCACAAGCGTCTTATCGACGTTATCCGCCCCACCAACAAGACAGTTGAAGCTCTGCAGAGCCTCGAACTTCCCGCAGGTGTGGAAATGACTATGGAAGCGTAAGCCATAGCGAGTTATGTTGGCGTAAAGCCAACCAATAACCTTCGGCACCGGAAACCCGAAACAATATCGGTGTCGGTGGTCAAGTCGGGAAACCGACCAATAACCTAAACAGGAGGATTTAAACCATGACTAAGGGTTTAATCGGAAAGAAAATCGGAATGACTCAGATTTTCGACGAAGCAGGAAAAGTAGTTCCTGTTACCGTTATCGAAGCAGGTCCTTGTGTTGTAACACAGCTCAAGACAGCTGAGAATGACGGCTATGAAGCAGTTCAGCTTGGTTTCGGCGATTTATCACCGAAGCACGTAAACAAGCCCATGACAGGTCACTTCAAGAAGAATGACCTCCCCTTCAAGAGAACTCTCAAGGAGTTCAGATTAGACGACATCAGCAACGTAAACGTTGGCGACGTTCTCAAGGCTGACGTATTCGCAGCAGGCGACGTTATCGACGTAAGCGGCGTTAGCAAGGGTAAGGGCTTCCAGGGCGCTATCAAGCGTCACAACCAGCACAGACTTAAGGAAACTCACGGTACAGGTCCTGTAGTTAGACAGGCAGGTTCTATGGGCGCTTGCTCATCACCCTCGAGAATATTCAAGGGCAAGGGCATGGCAGGTCACATGGGTGCTGAGAACGTAACAGTTCAGAATCTCGTTATCGTTAAGATCGATGCAGAAAACAATCTTATCGCAATCAAGGGTGCTATTCCCGGTCCTAAGGGCGGAGTTGTGTGCATTACCGATGCGGTTAAGAAAGCGTAAGGAGGAGGATCATCATGGCAAAAGTATCAGTATATGATATGACAGGAGCTGTTGTGTCCGACCTTGAGCTTAATGACAACATTTTCGGTATTGAGCCGAACACAGTTGTTATGCACGCAGCAGTGGTAAATTACCTGGCAAATCAGCGTCAGGGTACACAGTCAACGCTTACAAGAACAGAAGTAAGCGGCGGCGGTAAAAAGCCTTGGCGTCAGAAGGGCACAGGTCACGCAAGACAGGGTTCTACCAGAGCTCCCCAGTGGACACACGGCGGTGTTGCTTTAGGCCCCAAGCCCAGAAGCTACACATACTCTTTAAATAAAAAGGTAAAGAGACTTGCATTAAAGTCTGCACTTTCGGCTAAGGTGCAGGACGGCAGCATGATAGTTGTTGATGCTATCACAGCTGACGAATTCAAGACAAAGACAATCGTTAATATGTTAAAGGCTCTCAGCGCTGACAAGGCACTCATCGTTCTCAACAGCGTTGACGAAAAGGTTATCAAGAGCGCCGCTAATATTCCCGGCGTAAAGACAACTCAGGCCAACACTCTTAACGTATACGACATCTTAAAGTACAACAAGTTCATCGTTGTTAAGGATGCCGTTGCTACTATCGAGGAGGTGTACGCATAATGGCAAAGCTTGCTTATGACATCATTTTAAAGCCCATCATCACAGAGAAGAGCATGGAAATGCTTACTCAGGGCAAGTACACTTTCAAGGTTGCCAAGGACTCCAACAAGATCGAGATAGCTAAGGCTGTCGAGGCTCTCTTCCCCGGTGTTAAGGTTGCTAAGGTAAACACAGTAAACTGCCGCGGCGTAATGAAGAGAATGGGCAGAAACGAAGGTTACACACCTGCTTGGAAAAAGGCAGTCGTAACACTCGCTGAAGGCTCAAAGACGATCGAGTTCTTTGACGGAATGATATAAAGGAGTGATATAAATGGCTATTAAGACTTATAAACCTGTCACCCCCGGTCGCAGAGGTATGACTGTTACCGACTACAGCGTTCTGTCAAAGGTTGAGCCCGAGAGAAGCCTGCTTGAGTCACTCAAGAAGAACTCCGGCCGTAACAGCTACGGTAGAATCACTGTAAGACACAAGGGCGGCGCACAGAGAAGAAAATATCGTGTAATCGACTTTAAGAGAAACAAGCTCGGTATGGATGCTGAGGTTATGACTCTTGAGTACGACCCCAACCGTTCAGCATTCATCGCACTGGTTCAGTACGAGGACGGCGAGAAGAGATACATCATCGCTCCCGACGGTCTGAACGTAGGCGACAAGGTAAGAAGCGGTTCCGACGCTGATATCAAGCCCGGTAACGCACTTGCACTTGCTGATATCCCCGTAGGTACGGTTATTCACAATATAGAGCTTTATCCCGGTAAGGGCGGTCAGCTTGTACGTTCCGCAGGTAACATGGCACAGCTCATGGCTAAGGAAAACGGCTACGCTCTGTTAAGACTTCCCAGCGGTGAGTTAAGAAACGTATCCGACAAGTGCATGGCTACTATCGGTGTTGTATCTAACCTCGACCACGAGAACGTTAACTACGGTAAGGCAGGACGTGTTCGTCACATGGGCGTCAGACCTACAGTAAGAGGTTCTGTAATGAACCCGAATGACCACCCCCACGGCGGTGGTGAAGGTAAGTCACCCGTTGGTCGTCCCGGCCCTGTAACTCCCTGGGGCAAGCCCGCTCTCGGTTATAAGACCAGAAAGATCGGCAAGAGCACAGATAAGTTCATCGTTAAGAGAAGAAACAGCAAGTAATAACTACTACAAGTCGTTGTTAATAAGTGCGGCGTTTGCGGCATAGCAGTAAAGAATCCGCCGCATATTAACTTGCAATCCACTTGAAAGGAAATTATACAATGAGCAGAAGTATCAAGAAGGGACCTTATGTGCAGGAAGCACTCATGAAGAGAGTGCTCGCTATGAACGAAGCAGGCGAGAAGAAAGTTCTCAAGACCTGGAGCCGTTCAAGCACAATATTCCCTGATTTCGTCGGACATACATTTGCTGTACACGACGGCAGAAAGCACGTTCCCGTATATGTGACTGAAGACATGGTAGGTCACAAGCTGGGCGAATTCGCTCCTACAAGAACCTACAAGGGTCATGCAGGAAGCAAAACAAGTAAGTAAGGAGGAGACATCAATGGAGGCAAGAGCAGAACTCAGACAGGTTCGCATATCTCCCCGCAAGGTTGGCGTTGTTCTTGATCTTATCAGAAACAAGCCCTGCGACATGGCTATGGCGATCCTCAAGCACACACCCAAGTCAGCGAGCGAGCCTTTACAGAAGCTCCTCAAGTCAGCAATGGCAAACGCAGAGAACAATCACTCAATGGATCTTTCCAAGTGCTATGTTTCATGCTGCCACGTTGGCGCCGGCGTTACTTTAAAGAGAATCAGACATAAGGATCACGGAAGAGCACATCGTATTCTCAAGAGAACTTCCAACATCGTTCTGGTTGTAAAAGAAGCTGAATAAGGAGGAGTACAATGGGACAGAAAGTTAATCCGCACGGTCTCAGAGTCGGAGTTATCAAAGATTGGGATTCCCGTTGGTTTGCCGGCAAGGCAACTTTTGGCGATACACTCGTTGAAGACTACAAAATCCGTGACTATATCATGAACAAGAGAATGCTCACAAGAGCAAACGGCGAAAAGTCCGACCAGCAGCTTTCAAGAGCAGCAGGTATTGCTCAGGTTGAGATCGAGCGTTCATCAGACAACAAGATCAAGATCCACATTCTTACCGCAAAGCCCGGTATGCTTATCGGTGCTAAGGGCGCAGAGATCGAAAAGCTCCGTGCAGAGATCTCAAAGATCGCAGGCGGCAAGGACGTAAACTTAAATATCGTTGAGGTTAAGAACCCCGATATGAATGCTAAGCTCGTAGCAGAGAACATCGCAATGCAGTTAGAGCAGCGTGTATCTTTCAGAAGAGCTATGAAGAGCTGCATCGGCAGAACAATGAAGTCAGGTGCAAAGGGTATCAAGACAATGGTAAGCGGCCGTCTTGGCGGTGCTGAAATCGCAAGAAGCGAGAATTACCACGAAGGCACGATCCCCTTACAGACATTAAGAGCAGACATCGATTACGGCGTTGCAAGAGCTAACACAACTTACGGCGTTATCGGTGTTAAGGTTTGGATCTACAAGGGCGAAGTTCTCAAGGGCGAGATTCCTGCACAGAGAACAACAGAAAAGCCCCGTCGCAGAAACAACGACAACAGATCACGCAGACCCAGAGTTGAGAAAAAAGAGGGAGGTAACGACTAATGCTGCTTCCGAAGAGAGTAAAGTACAGAAGAGTACAGAGAGGTCGTATGACCGGTAAAGCAACACGTGGTAATGTAGTCAGCCACGGCGAATACGGTTTACAGGCACTTGAGCCCGCTTGGATCACATCAAACCAGATCGAAGCTGCCCGTATTGCTATGACACGTTACATCAAGCGTGGCGGTCAGGTATGGATAAAGATATTCCCCGACAAGCCCATCACAGAGAAGCCTGCCGAGACCCGAATGGGTTCAGGTAAGGGTTCACCTGAGTACTGGGTAGCCGTTGTTAAGCCCGGCCGTGTAATGTTCGAGATCGCAGGCGTTCCCGAAGAAACTGCAAGAGAAGCTATGCGTCTTGCTATGCACAAGCTCCCCATCAAGTGCAAGTTCGTAACTAAGGAAACAGGAGGTGAGCAGTAATGAAGGTTAAAGAAATCAGAGAGTTATCTGAAATGGAGCTCGACAAGAAGCTCGTAGAGCTTAAGCAGGAATTATTCAACCTCCGTTTTCAGCTCGCCGTTAACAAGCTCGACAATCCTACGAGAATCGGCGCTGTTAAGAAGGAAATAGCAATTGTCAAGACAGTTCAGCGTGAGCGTGAGCTGGCAGCTGACAACAAGTAAGAGAGAGGAGGACTTTACTTTGAGCGAAAGAAATTTAAGAAAGACCAGAGTAGGTATGGTTGTAAGCGATAAGATGGACAAGACTATCGTAGTAGCAATCAAGGACAATGTCCGCCACCCCCTCTACAAGAAGATCATTAAGCGTACAATCAAGCTTAAGGCGCATGACGAGAACAACTCCTGCGGAATCGGCGACAAGGTTGAGATTATGGAGACCAGACCCCTTTCCAAGGATAAGAGATGGCGTTTAGTAAACATCATCGAAAAGGCTAAGTAATTTATTACTTTAAATTTATCGGAAGGAGAATTAATCCATGATTCAGATGCAGACACGCATGAAGGTTGCGGATAACACGGGCGCTAAAGAGCTTATGTGCATCAGAGTACTCGGCGGTACACGCAGAAAGTACGCTAACATCGGTGACGTAGTAGTTGCTTCCGTAAAGAAAGCAAGCCCCGGCGGAACTGTTAAGAAGGGCGATGTTGTCAAGGCAGTAATCGTTCGTTCAGCAACAGGCATCAGACGTGATGACGGAACATACATCCGTTTTGATGAAAACGCAGCCGTTATAATAAAGGAAGATAAGAACCCCAGAGGTACACGTATTTTTGGGCCCGTAGCCAGAGAGCTGCGTGACAAGGACTACATGAAGATCCTTTCACTTGCTCCCGAAGTATTATAATCCGGAGGTCGTAAATGAACACATTACACATCAAGACAGGCGATAACGTTCAGATCATGTCCGGCAAAGACAAGGGCAAGCAGGGCAAGGTACTTGAAGTATCTCCCAAGGAAAAGAAGGTTATCGTTGAAGGCAGAAACCTCGTAACAAAGCACGTTAAGCCCAGAAGACAGGGCGAACAGGGCGGTCTTGTAAAGGCAGAAGCTCCTATCTATGCGTGCAAGGTAATGCCTGTATGCCCCAAGTGCAACAAGCCTACAAGAGTAGGTCACAAGGTTGAGGGCGACAAGAAGGTAAGAGTTTGCAAGCACTGCGGCGCTGAGCTTTAATCAGACGCCCCGAATTACGACAGAGAGGTCGGATAAAGTAACTTCCGGCTGCTGTCGCTAAAGGAGAAATAAACGATATGGCAAGAATGAAAGCATATTATAAGGAAACAGTTGCTCCTGCTCTTTTCAAGAAGTTCGGTTACAAAAGCACAATGCAGGTTCCCAAGCTCGACAAGATCATAATCAATGTCGGCTGCGGTGAAGCAAAGGAAAACGCTAAGGTAGTAGACGCTATCATGAGCGACCTTATGCAGATCACAGGTCAGAAGCCCATTGTATGCCGTGCTAAGAAGTCAGTAGCTAACTTCAAGCTCAGAGAAGGAATGGTAATCGGTGTCAAGGTAACACTGAGAGATGAAAGAATGTACGAGTTCCTCGACAGATTCTTCAACGTAGCTCTCCCCCGTGTACGTGACTTCAGAGGTATCAACCCCAATTCGTTCGACGGCAGAGGCAACTATTCCACAGGTATCAAGGAACAGCTGATATTCCCTGAAATCGAGTATGATAAGATCGATAAGGTTCGTGGTATGGATATCAACTTCGTAACCACAGCCAAGACTGACGAAGAAGCAAGAGAGCTGCTCTCACTTATGGGCGCTCCGTTCGCTAAGTAAGACAGAGAAAGGAAACTATCAACTATGGCAAAGAAGTCAATGATTGCTAAACAGCAGCGTCCTGCAAAGTTTTCTACACGTTCTTACAACAGATGCAAGATCTGCGGCAGACCTCACGCTTATATGCGTAAGTTCGGCATCTGCAGAATCTGCTTCAGAGAGCTTGCTTATAAAGGACAGATCCCCGGCGTAAAGAAATCCAGCTGGTAATTCAAGAACAAATTTTCAAGGAGGAAGTAAGTAATGCAGATCACCGATACTATCGCAGATATGCTGACAAGAATTCGTAATGCTAACTCTGCAAAGCATCCTACAGTAGACGTGCCCGCTTCAAACATGAAGAAGCAGATCGCACAGATACTTGTAGATGAGGGTTACATTAAGAGTTTCAGAGTGATAGATGACGACAAGCAGGGCGTTATCAGAATCACCTTAAAGTATACTGAGAACAAGTCGCAGGTCATTACAGGTTTACGCCGTGTAAGCAAGCCCGGACTTAGAATCTACTCAAACAGCAAGGATATGCCCAAGGTTATGAAGGGCTTAGGAATTGCAATCGTGTCAACCTCTAAGGGTATCATGACAGACAGAGAAGCACGCAAGAACAACGTTGGCGGCGAAGTACTCGCTTTCGTTTGGTAATTAAGGAGGAGCAGATATGTCAAGAATAGGTAAACATCCTATAGCTGTTCCTGCCGGCGTCGAAGTTAAAGTAGACGGTTCTACAGTTACAGTAAAGGGTCCTAAGGGCACACTCACAAAGGAGTTCAAGCCCTCTATGTCAATCGTGGTTGACGGCGGTTTTGTTACCGTTACACGTCCTGACGATGAAAAGGAAAACCGTGCACTTCACGGTCTTACAAGAACACTTATCCACAACATGATCGAAGGCGTTACAAACGGCTTCAAGAAGGAGCTTGATGTAAACGGTGTCGGTTACCGTGTACAGAAGCAGGGTAAGGATCTTATAATGAACCTCGGTTACTCGCATCAGGTAATCGTATCCGATACAGAAGACATCAAGATAGAGTCACCCGCACCTAACAAGATCATTATCACAGGTATTGATAAGCAGAAGGTTGGTCAGTTTGCAGCTGAAGTAAGAAGCAAGCGTCCTCCCGAGCCTTATAAGGGCAAGGGTATCAAGTATACCGACGAAACGATCCGCCGCAAGGAAGGTAAAGCAGGTAAGGGTAAGAAATAAACCGCAAGGGGTGAAAAATAATGGTTAAAGTAATAGACAGCAAGAAGAGCAGAATCAAGCGTCGCAAGCGTATCCGTGCTAAGATCAGCGGTACTGCAGCTTGCCCCCGTCTCAGCGTTTTCCGTTCTGCTAAGCACATTTACGCTCAGATCATTGATGATGAAGCAGGCAAAACCCTTTGCAGTGCATCTACAATGGAGAAGAGCTTTGAAGGCTTCGGCGGCAATGCAGAGGCAGCAAAGAAGGTTGGTCTTGCACTTGCAGAAAAGGCAAAGGCAGCAGGCATCAGCGATGTAGTATTTGACCGTTCAGGTTATGTATATCACGGCAGAGTTGCCGCACTCGCAGATGGCGCTCGTGAAGGCGGACTCAACTTCTAATCAGTAAGGCAAGGGTTTACTGAAACCCGCAATAAAAACAGGAGGACAAGAATTTGGCACTTTTAGATGCAAGCAATTATGAGCTTTCCGAAAGGGTTGTTGCTCTGAACCGTGTATCCAAGACTGTTAAGGGCGGACGTATCATGAAGTTTTCCGCACTGGTTGTTGTTGGTGACGGCAACGGTGTCGTAGGCTTTGGCATGGGTAAGTCGAACGAAGTTCCCGACGCTATCCGCAAGGGCCTTGAGGACGCTAAGAAGAACCTCGTAAAGATCTCATTAAAGGGTACAACGATCCCTCATGAAATAGTAGGAAAATTCGGTGCAGGCGCAGTTCTGATGAAGCCCGCTCCCGAAGGTACCGGCGTTATCGCAGGCGGCCCCGTTCGTGCCGTTGTAGAGATGGCAGGTATCAAGAACATCCGTACTAAGTCACTTCGTTCTAACAACCCCTGCAACGTAGTAAGAGCTACAATGGCAGGTCTTACAGCTCTCAGAGATGCACAGCAGGTAGCTGAGCTCAGAGGCAAGTCTGTAAAAGAGATCTTAGGTTAAGCTTTTACTTTGCAGAAAGGACGGAAACCGAAATGGCTTTAAAAATCAAGCTGGTTAAATCACTGGTTGGACGTAAGGACAGCCACATCGCAACAGCAGCCTCTCTCGGACTTCGCAAGATCGGTGCAGAAACAGTTCAGCCCGACAATGCAGCAACAAGAGGCAAGATAAAAGAAATTTCTTATTTAGTTGAGGTTACTGAGGAATAATTCCTTACACCTTATAGAAGTTAAATAAGCACATTAACAAATAGGAGGTGTAACAATTGAAGCTACACGAATTATACCCTGCAGCAGGTGCAACAAAGGAAGTTAAGCGTATCGGACGCGGACACGGTTCCGGTCACGGTAAGACAGCCGGTAAAGGTCACAAGGGTCAGTGGGCACGTTCAGGCGGCGGCGTAAGACCCGGATTTGAAGGTGGTCAGACATCACTCGCAAGACGTATGCCTAAGAGAGGCTTTAACAATATCTTTGCTACAGAATACACTGTTGTAAACGTAGCCGACCTCGAAGCTCGCTTTGAGAACGGTGCTGTTATCGATACAGACGCTCTTATCGATGCAGGTCTTGTAACTAAGGTTCTTGACGGCGTTAAGGTACTTGGCAACGGCGAGGTTACAAAGAGCTTTACAGTTAAGGCTGCCAAGTTCTCTGAATCAGCTAAGGCTAAGATCGAAAGTGCCGGCGGAAAGGCTGAGGTAGAGTAATGTTTCAAGTCTTTAGAAACGCGTGGAAAGATCCCGCACTTCGCAAAAAGATTTTATTTACATTGCTCATAATAGTTATATTCCGCTTCGGCGCAGCAATCTTCGTTCCATTCCTTGAACCCTCGACTATCAAACAGATGATGGGTGAAGGAACGATACTTAATTATCTCGACGTTATGACGGGTGGATCGCTCAGCAACGGTACGCTGTTTGCTATGTCGATCACACCGTACATCAACGCCTCCATCATAGTTCAGCTGCTCACAGTCGCAATTCCTGCACTGGAGCGTCTGAGCAAGGAAGGCGAAGAAGGACGTAAGAAGATAAACAAGATCACGAAGTATGTAGCTTTGGGCATTGGGTTATTCCAGGCGATAGCATTCTACATCGGACTTCGCAACACTGTAAACGAAACAACACACAAGAGTGCTGTTCTCTATACGGAAGGCTTTGACGGAGTCATCGCTGCGATTACTATCGTGGCTTGCTTTGTAGCCGGTGCTTCGCTTATTATATGGCTGGGTGATCAGATCTCCCAGAAGGGTATCGGCAACGGTATTTCAATGATACTGTTTGCAGGTATCATATCAAGAGTTCCCGATATGGTTATCAATCTGATCAAGCAGATCTCGGTAGCTCCGCAGAACTGGTTCTTCGTACCGCTGATACTCGTTATCTATGTATTGATGATTGCATTCGTAATACTGATGACAAACGCAGAAAGACGTATTCCCGTTCAGTATGCAAAAAGAGTAGTCGGCAGAAAGATGTACGGCGGTCAGACAAACCACATTCCGATAAAGGTTGCAATGGCAGGCGTTATGCCTATCATCTTTGCGATGTCAATTATGTCGCTTCCCGCAACGATCGGATACTTCTTCGGTGTAACTGCAACATCGGGCCACGCATTCTGGAGCGACTTTATCGCTCTGTTCAGCACAAACAATGTGGTTTATGCAATACTTTATTTCTTCCTTATCATCGGCTTCAACTACTTCTATATTGCAATGCAGTATAATCCTGTACAGATAGCCAATGATCTTAAGAAGAACAACGGTGCTATCCCCGGTTATCGTCCGGGCAAGCCCACATCGGATTTCATCCACAACTCACTTTCAAAGGTTACTCTGGTAGGTGCAATATTCCTTGGTATCATCGCAATATTCCCTATTATATTCCAGAACCTCACAGGCATCACAGGTCTTTCACTCGGTGGTACGACAATACTCATCGTAGTAGGTGTTGCCCTTGAAACAGTCCGTGCTCTCGAAAGCCAGATGATGATGCGTCATCACAAGGGCTTCCTTGAATAAGAGAAAGGAATTAATATGAATCTTATTTTCTTAGGCGCACCCGGCGCAGGTAAAGGAACACAGGCAGAGGTAGTCTGCGAAAAGCTCGGTATACCCGCTATATCGACAGGTAATATGCTCAGAGAAGCTGTAAAGAACGGCACACCCGCCGGTCTTGCAGCGAAAGAGTGTATGGACAGAGGCGATCTTGTTCCCGATGAAGTCGTAATCGGCATCTTAAAGGACAGAATCGCACAGGATGATGCAAAGAACGGTTTCATTCTTGACGGTTTCCCGAGAACAGTTGCTCAGGCCGAGGCACTTGACGCTATGGGCGTTCAGATCGACAAGGTAATCGAGATCGCTGTTCCCGATGAGAAAATCATCTCAAGACTTTCGGGCAGAAGAGTCTGCGAAGGATGCGGCGCTTCTTACCATGTAGACTTTAAGCCTACAAAGGTAGAAGGCAAGTGCAATCTTTGCGGCGCTAACGTAGTTCAGCGTATCGATGATAAGCCCGAAACGGTAGTCGCAAGACTGAAGACCTACTATGAAAAGACTGCACCTCTCAAGGATTACTACATGAGAAAGGGCAAGCTTATAACCGTACAGGGTCAGGAAGAGATCGCAGAAACTTCAAAGCTCACCCTTGCGGCAGTTGAGGCAAAGTAATGATTCAGGTTAAATCGGCAAAAGAAATTGAAATAATGAAGAAAGCCAATCAGATAGCGGCTGATGCTCTTATCGTTGCGGGCAATGCAATAACGCCCGGAATGAGTACATGGGAGCTTGATAAGATCATTCATGATTTTATCGTATCAAAGGGCGCTATCCCCTCATCACTCGGTTACGGAGGCTTTACAGGCAGTGCCTGCATTTCAGTCAACTCCGAGCTGATACACGGCATTCCTTCAAAGAAGAAGATCATCAGAGAGGGCGACATCGTTTCAGTCGATGTTACCGCTGAGATCGACGGTTTCAACGGTGATAACGCCTATACCTTTAAGGTCGGCAAGGTTCCCGAGAGAGCCGAAAAGCTCCTTGAGGTCACTGAGGCTGCTTTGTACGAGGGTATAAAGATGGCTCTTCCCGGTAACAGAATCGGCGACATTTCAAATGCCGTGCAGACTTATTGTGAATCAAGAGGCTACTATGTAGTAAGAAAGTTCATCGGTCACGGGATCGGACACGATATGCACGAGGACCCCGAAGTTCCTAACTTCGGCAAGCCCGGCAGAGGTCCGCGACTTGTACCGGGAATGGCGATCTGCATTGAGCCTATGATAAATGAAACTACAGCTGAGATCCGTATACTGCCTGACAAATGGACGGTGGTTGAGGCAAACGGTAATTACAGTGCGCATTTTGAGCACACTATCGCAATAACAAACGGTGATCCGCTTATTCTCACGGAAAGCTCGCTTCACCACCCGAAGAAATAACGGAGGGCGTATGAACAATACGGTTATTGCAGCCGGTATGGTTGTAAAAAGTATGGCAGGTCATGACAGCGGGAGCTATTATGCGGTCATACGGGCAGAAAACGGTTTTGCGTATATTGCCGACGGCAAGCTGCGCAAGGTCGAAAAGCCCAAAAAGAAAAATCCGCTCCATTTGCAGAAAACATTGGTTACTGTAGAGCTTGCGGATATCACAAACAAAAAACTAAGATCTGCATTAGCGGCACTGAACCGCGAGGCAGACAACATCGCCGAGGAGAGTGACAAGCTTGTCTAAAGAAGATGTAATCGAGGTAAGCGGCAAGATCGTTGAAGCGCTGCCTAACGCAACGTTTCAGGTCGAACTTGAAAACGGACATAAGATACTGGCTCATGTAAGCGGCAAGCTGCGAATGAACTTTATTCGTATCTTACCCGGTGATAAGGTAACAGTCGAAATGTCACCGTATGACCTGACTAAAGGCAGAATTACCTGGAGAGCCAAGTAAGTCTGCATAAACGAATACGAGCAAACGCTCGTCTGTAACAAATACAGGAAGGATGATATTAAGATGAAAGTTAGACCTTCAGTAAAGCCTATGTGCGATAAGTGCAAGGTAATCAAGCGCAAGGGCAAGGTTATGGTAATCTGCCAGGAACCTAAGCATAAGCAGAGACAGGGTTAAGCCCTAATTTAACAGGAGGAAAAAGATATGGCAAGAATTGCTGGTATCGACCTGCCGAAGGAAAAGCGTGTTGAGATCGGTCTCACATACGTTTACGGAATCGGCAGAAAGACAGCTAACGACATTCTGGCAAAGGCCGGTGTAAACCCCGACACCAGAGTCAAGGATCTTACCGATGATGATGAAGCTAAGATTCGTGATGCTATAGAGCAGCTCGGTGTAGCTGTAGAAGGTGACCTCAGAAGAGAAGTAGCGCTCAATATCAAGCGTCTGGTTGAAATCAACTGCTTCAGAGGCACACGTCACCGTAAGGGTCTTCCCGTTCGTGGTCAGAGAACAAAGACCAATGCAAGAACAAGAAAAGGTCCTAAGAAGACCATCGCTAATAAGAAGAAGTAATCTTTACGGAAAGGTGGTAAAACAATGGCAAAGGCAACCGCTACTAAGAAGCCTGTAGTTCGCAGACGTCGTGAGCGTAAGAACATTGAAAACGGTTCAGCTCATATCCAGTCTACGTTCAATAATACGATAGTTACTATCACAGACCTTCAGGGTAACACATTATCATGGGCATCAGCCGGTGAAATGGGTTTCAGAGGCTCAAGAAAGTCAACTCCTTTCGCAGCTCAGACAGCCGCTGAAACAGCAGCTAAGGCAGCTATGGAGCACGGTCTGAAGACTGTAGAAGTTTACGTTAAGGGTCCCGGATCCGGACGTGAAGCAGCTATCCGTGCATTACAGGCAGCAGGTCTTGAGGTTAGACTTATCAAGGATGTAACTCCTATTCCTCACAATGGATGCCGTCCTCCCAAGAGAAGACGTGTATAATCATAAACTGAGTGTAGTTTACTCGGTGTCGCGGAAGGTATTATCCTTCAGAAACGATATTTATTTAAAAAACGGAGGTACTGACAAATGGCAGTAGACAGACAGCCGGTCTTAAAGAGATGTAAGGCATTAGGCATATCCCCTATGGTACTGGGATACAGCAAGGAAACAAACCGTCACGCAAACGCTAACAACAGAAAGAAAGTTTCTGAGTACGGATTGCAGCTTAAGGAAAAGCAGAAGCTGAAATTCATTTACGGCGTTCTCGAAAAGCAGTTCTATCACTACTACGAGATGGCAGTTAAGATGGACGGCGTTGCAGGTGAAAACCTCATCAAGATCCTTGAATCAAGACTTGATAACGTTGTATTCAGAATGGGTATGGCTATCACAAGAAGAGAAGCAAGACAGTTAGTAACACACGGTCACTTCACAGTAAACGGCAAGAAGGTAGACGTTCCTTCTTACAGAGTAAAGCCCAGCGATGTTGTTGCAGTCAGCGAAACAAGCAAGAAGAGCCCCAAGTTCGCTCAGATCATCGAACAGACAAACGGCAGAATAGTTCCGTTATGGCTGGACGTAAATAAAGAGGCTATGACAGCCAAGGTTACTCGTGAATTTAGCAGAGAAGAGCTTGACTATGAAATAGCTGAGCACCTGATCATCGAGTTATATTCAAAATAATCTCGTCGAGCAGTATTGCGAAAACTCTTCATACCGTGGACAGCATGGTATGTATCGGTTATTTTTAATTTACAATTCCGCACTGAGATATGTGCGGAGGGCATTGCCCGCCAAATCGTAATTTAAAATTAACCGGGCGGTTCCCCCGAAAAGGGGGATACAGCCCGTTCGTACATCGTTAACCCGATGAAAACATCTGACAAACTTGTGGGAGGGTAAACCAAATGCTTGAAAAAATCGAAAAGCCTGTGATCGAGACCGTTAAGTTAAAACCCGATGGAACCTATGGTATGTTTACACTTGAGCCTCTGGAATGCGGCTATGGCAACACACTTGGCAACAGCCTTCGTCGTGTACTGCTTTCATCGCTTCCCGGCGTTGCAGTAACGTCTGTCAAGATTGACGGCGTTCAGCACGAGTTTTCGACTATCCCCGGTGTTAAAGAGGACGTAACGGAAATTATCCTCAACATCAAGGGTCTCATTGCAAAAATGTATGGCGAATGCCCGAAAACAGTTTATATTGAAGCTGAGGGCGAGTGCGATGTTACTGCCGGTGACATAAAGACCGACAGTGAGATCGAAATTCTCGACCCCGGTATGCATATAGCTACCCTCGGTCCCGGAGCAAAGCTCTATATGGAGATCACGCTCGACAAGGGCAGAGGATATGTGTCTGCTGAAAAGAACAAGCAGCAGCTTCAGCCGGTAATCGGCATAATTGCTGTCGACAGCATTTATACACCTGTTTTAAAGGTGAATTATACAGTTGAGAACACCCGTGTAGGACAGCGCACCGACTATGACAAGCTTATATTAGAGGTTTGGACAGACGGTACGATTTCTGCAAAAGAGGCAGTCTCATATGCCGCTAAGCTTCTGGTAGACCATCTGCAGCCGTTCGTTGAGCTGTCTGATGAGGCTATACAGCCTGAGCTTATGGCAGACAAGAGTGAGTCGGGCAAGGATAAGCTCCTCGAGATGACTATCGATGACCTTGACCTTTCCGTTCGTTCATTCAACTGCTTGAAGCGTGCAAACATCAACACTGTTGACGACCTTATCAATAAGTCGCAGGGTGATATGATGAAGGTTAGAAACTTAGGCAAGAAGTCGTTTGAAGAAGTCAGAGCAAAGCTCCAGTCTTTAGGTTTTGATCTCGCAAGCGACGATGACAACAATTGACAAGTGACTTTCAATTTGTCTGAAAGGAGAAATATCCATGGCAGGTTCAAGAAAACTGGGAAGAACCAGTGATCACAGAAAGGCTATGCTCAGAGGTATGGTAACACTGCTTCTTGAAAAGGGCAAGATCGTTACTACAGTTGCAAGAGCTAAGGAAGTTCGCAGCGCAGCTGAAAAGATGATCACTCTCGGCAAGGCCGGCACACTGCATACAAAGCGTCAGGTTTACAGCTACATCACTAAGGAAGACGTAGCTAAGAAACTGTTTGATGATATAGCACCCAAGTACGCTGACAAGAACGGCGGTTACACACGCATCATCAAGATCGGCCCCAGAAGAGGCGACGCAGCAGAAATGGCTGTTATCGAATTAGTTTAATTTGATATAATTAAATAGCTTACGCCCACCCTTCGGTGGGCGTTGTTGTTTATATAAAGCAAAATAAGAGCATATATAATATCATGATGATAAAAAATATCACACACATAAAAACGAATTGTAACAAAAATATAAATGAAAAACTTAACAGATATATTCATCGGCAAATTTAACAAAAACAATAGTAAAATTTGTATAATCTAACAGTTGAAAAAAATGTGATAAAATGCTATACTATACAAAGAAAGTAGGTTAATTATGTCAAAATTGAAAAAGGTAATTCAAAAGGTATCAACGATTACTTTGGCAGTTGTGACATTAAGTGTATGTGCAATCGTAGCACAAGCTGAGATCAATTGTGTGAATATAAACCACACAGGAGGTTATCAATGCGACCAAAATGCAGATGCATTTATCACGATAACAAAAGAAAAAATAGGTACAATGGCTTATTGTTACAGCAATTCTGTTTATATCAGAGCAACTACCACAACAGGAGGTATTACATCGCAAGGATTTACAGCAAGTTTGTCCAACCCTAAACGTTGTGACAGAAAAGGAAATTTCACAAACGGTGTTGTTAGCGGAAAGATTATTCTTAAAGGTGATGTGAGCAGATATACGGTAAATACCGGATGGTTTTCAAGTACCGAGTACCTTAGGATTACAAACACAAATTCTAAAGATCAGGGAAGCAAACAAACTTTTACTAAACGTTACAATGACCATTACGCTTGATATTAAGGAGGTATTTATATGAAAAAACTTATAACGCTTGCACTGGTAACAATAATGGCGCTTATTTGCACTGCGTGTGCAAATGTTGCAGCTGATAACGATGTGTCGGTCGAAAAGCCGGAACTTAAATATGGCAGGTATTATCTTAATGGTGACAAAGAAAGCGGTCTGTATGTAGATCTGGATGAAAATTTCATAGTTATGGGCGGAGAAAACCTAAGAAAGCATCAAGAGGATTTTTGTCGCCGATATGCAGGGGATACATACTCCAATGAGGAACAGCTACAGGATAATGTAGATGAAATAATGCTTGCATATGGCAGTAAAAGCGAGTATAATTACACAGTTCTTCAGGTCGGTTCAGATTATCACAATTATATCTTTTTCGACTATTTCCATGATGGCTCGTTTGATAAAAGCAAAGACAGCGGTGCGGCTTATGAGTATCCTAAGGTAGGAATGTTGACCACGGATAATGATGATTTTTATCTTGTGCAATAAAATCGGAACATTTGACAAGGATGCTGTTACAGGTATTTAATAAAAACGTTGAAAAAGGCAAAATCAAAGTTTTAGAAAAAGAATTTATTTTGGTTTGATTATCTGGAATATTTATATGTGCCATACGCCCACCTTTCGGTGGGCGTTGTTGTTTACCACAGCCACATTCAAGTGAAAGATCCGTGAAATTGTGCTTATAGACAAAATCCGCTTGAAATAGTGCGGATTTTATGTTAAAATAAAATAAGTATGTTATAGGCTACTCGATAGCAGAAAAGAGGTACAAATTGGATACATTTGGTGAACAGCTTGTTAAAAAGGCTACGACAGGTGCTGACTGGGCAAAAAGAATAGGTCTTACGGTTTTAGGACTGGTTGTTGCTACCGTTCTTATGTGGCTGTCATTCTTTACAGGATTTATGGTGCTGACGCTTCTTTCGGTAGGAGCGCTGTTCGGACTGGTATGGCTTCTGACAGGAATGAGCTATGAATATGAGTATATACTTACAAATGACGATCTTGATATCGACAAGATAACAGGCAAAAGAAAAAGGAAACGTCTTATCACATTAAAGATGAATACGGTAGAGGAATTTGGCATATATGACGGCACTAACGGTGCAAATGCCGACGCGACCGTTATCGCATCGGACGGAACTAATATAAACGCGTATTATCTTATTGCAAAGCACAAGACGCACGGCAGAACAATGCTCATATTTTCACCCGATAAGCGTATGTCGGAAATGATACTTGAATCACTGCCGTACAAAGTAAAGCAGGAAGCAAAACAGAGTATAGAGTCTATACAGCAAAGCGCAGAATAATTAACTGTTTGTCGGAAGGACTGATAGCAACGGTACTCAATAAGAAAAATAAAATAAAAGCTGCTTTTTGCTGTATGCTTACGGTGTCTGTCGTTGCGGTAAGCGCAGGTTGCGGTAGCGTAGACCTCACAATGGACGGCAGAAACAGTAATGTACAAGGCGGAGCCAAGCCCGCTGTTAGTGTTGTAAAGCCGATACAGACAACTGCCGAAACGACAACAACCACCACTACAACGACAGCGGCAACTACAGAAGCTCCCGAACCCGAGCCGGTCTATGGCGACGATTTTGTAAACTGCTATGCGGCAATATGTTACGACCTTACAGAAGGTAAGATCATATATTCCAAGAATGCCGATGAGCTTGTCTACCCTGCAAGCACCACAAAGCTGCTCACAGCGCTGACGGCGATAGAATATACATCACCCGAGTTTATATACTATGTCGGAAGCGAGCTTGAGCTTGTTGCGCAGGACTCCAGTATGTCGTGGATAGCGCAGGGTTCAACTCTCAGCCGGAATGCGATACTGACCGCAATGCTTGCCCCCTCCGGTAATGACGCGGCATATACGATAGCTGTCAATGTTGCAAGAAAGGTGTACGGTGATGATATCAGCGACAGCGAGGCTGTGTCATATTTCGCGGTGCTGATGAATGACTACGCAAAAAAGCTCGGAGCAGAGAACACTCATTTCACCGTCCCCGACGGTTATCACGATAACGATCATTATACCACAGCGTCCGATATGCTGAAGCTTGCTATCGCGGCAACGCAGAGCAGTACAATATGTGATATCACCTGTCAGCCGCTTGCGATTGTATATGACGAAGAGGGCGGCGTTCACAGCTGGGACAACGGAAATATTCTGCTCACAGATACAACAATACCGTATGAAGTATATGGCTTTAAAACAGGCTTTACCGATGAGGCGGGCTTCTGCTTTATCGGTTATGCGGGTATGAACGATAAGAAGATCATTACGCTGACATACGGCTGTGAAGTCGAAAACCGCTTTGCCGATACAAAGAAGCTTATGGATCTCGGCTTTGATATTTATGACGAAAACCACGACTACTACAGTGTAGCCGAATACTAAGGAAGACAAAATGAAGATATTATCGATAGAAAGCTCCTGCGATGAAACGGCCGCGGCGATAACCGAGGACGGCAGAAAAGTATTATCCTCTGTGATAGCCACACAGATAGATGAGCATAAATTGTACGGCGGAGTTGTCCCCGAAATAGCATCGCGCAGACATTGTGAGAACATAACGGGCGTGTGCGCAGAAGCGCTTGAAAAGGCAGATATGACGCTTGATGACGTTGACGCAGTAGCAGTGACCAACGCCCCCGGACTTATAGGCGCTCTGCTTGTCGGTGTGAACTTCGCCAAGGGACTTGCACTTGCAAAGAACAAGCCGCTTATTGCAGTGCACCACATAAAAGGACATATTGCGGCGAATTACATAACCCACCCCGAGCTCGAGCCGCCTTATCTGTGCCTTGTGGTATCGGGCGGTCACAGCCATATTGTAAAGGTAAACAGCTACACCGAGCTTGAAACAGTCGGCAAGACTACCGATGACGCGGCAGGCGAAGCGTTCGACAAAGCCGCAAGGGCAATGGGCTTTCCTTATCCCGGCGGTGTACATATCGACAGAGCGGCAAAGCAGGGTGACGCGAAGCTGTATAAGCTCCCTCGCCCCGCAACGAAAAACCCGTATGACTTCAGCTTTTCGGGACTTAAGACCGCAGTAATAAACCTTATCCACAACAACGAGCAGAAGGGCATCAAAACCGATGTAAATTCCCTCGCCGCTTGTTTTCAGGACACTATCACTTCTATCCTGGCGGAAAAGTTTATGGCGGCGGCAAATGAGCTAGGCTATACAAAGCTTGCGCTTGCAGGCGGCGTAGCGGCAAATTCCATGCTCCGTGATAAGCTGTCGGAGATGGCAAATGCAAGCGGAAAGCAGTTCTATATGCCCGATATATCGCTTTGCGGCGACAATGCGGCTATGATAGGCTGTCAGGGCTATTATGAGTATCTTGCGGGAAATATTGCGGATATGTCGCTTAACGCATATGCTACAAAAAAGCTGCATATGCTTTGATTTAAAACAAAAGAATATGATCTGAGCCACGGCTATTTGCCGTGGCTCGCAGTCTGTTGAAAGACCTATTTAAACATTGAAATGCGGTGTCGGGTGTTGCTTGCTCTGCCGGTTTTGCAACTCTGCAAGGTCAGCTGTTTGTGCCGTTGCATCATACAAGTGCTGTTGTTTTGGTTAGTTTTTTCATGGCATTTCCCTCCATTTTTTTATAAGACAAGATTTGTTATACAATGATATTGAATCGCTTATTTTTTCATTGCTGTTTCTCATAATTGAGTTTGGTGCGAAGAGCCGAAATTTGTTGTACTTTTCTTGCTGTATAAAGATGCGTCAAGTATTGTTTTTGATCCGTCTTTATTCTGGAATACTACCGAGTAATCGTCTGTTTCCTGCGCAAATAAGCGGTTTGCGTGTTCTTTTTCTTTTCATAAGTACCTCCGTTTTGTTTTTGAAAAAGAAACACTTTTTCTATTGTTACAATATCACTTATGCTATGCAATATCAAGGCTTGTCTTGATATTTTGTGAAATATAGCCAACAAAAATTGTCATAATAACCAAGGAACAGCGACACAATTCCTCAGCTTGCTCCTATTATATTGCTTTAGTAAAAGTGTACTATACGAAAAAAGCGAGACGAGCGCACTATTTTTGCGCTTCGACTCACCTTTCCTTTTCCGGGTTGTGTCACAGCCCCATATATACCTATCCTTTTGTTATATAAAACCTTTCCGTCCCCGTATTCTCACAAAAATACCTGTCATGCTCCGCAAGGAGCATAGTCGGCGTATTCACACCGAGTAGCCGTTCGAGCTGTATCCTTGAAATAATATCGACAAAGTTCAGCGGCTCGTCCCATATATAAAGGTTTGCGGGCGTGGCAAGACTGCCCGCTATAAGCGCCTTCTTTTTCTGTCCTGCACTTAGATTTTCGGTTCGTCCGATAAGCTCCTTGCGAGAAAAACCGAGCTTCGCGAGTATCGCACGGACAAGCTCCGGGTCAACACCGAGCCGCTCTGAAAATTCGTCAAGCGTTCCTGAAAGCCCATTTGTATCCTGCGGCAATACCGATATTTTAAGCCCGGGTGCTTTTGCTATACTTCCGCTGTAGCTTATATCCGCCCCTGCGATGATTTTAAGGATCGTAGATTTTCCGCAGCCGTTTTTGCCCGACAGACACAGCCTTTCCCCGTAAGACAGCGTAAATGAAACAGGCTCGCATAAAGCATTGCCGCAATAATACGGAACAAGGTTCTGCACCGAAAGCACCGTTGCCGATTTAGCCCTGATCGAGGGGATTTTCAGCACATCAATATATTCGCGGTTTTTCAGCAGCTCCGATTTCTCGTTTATCGCCGACTGTCTGCGGTTTTCGACAGCTTTCATACGCTTCATAAGGGCTTTCGCCTTAGCTCCCTCAACAGCTCTCCTGTCAGGCGACTTTTCGGTTTTTGTCGGATCGATCCCTATCTTTCTGCTCTCCGCCGTATCAGCCCACTTTTTACTGCGTTCTGCGGCGGCTTTGAGATGCCCTATCTCACTTTTCAGCTTCTTGTCACGCATAAGCTCGTTTGCTTCTTTTCTGTCGAAGTTCTCTTTCCACACGCTGTAGTTACCGTTTATTATTTCGATATCACTGCGGCTCAGCGACAGTATATGGTCGGTGCATTTGTCAAGCAGATCACGGTCGTGTGATACAAGTATAAATCCGCTCTTTGCTTTGAGATAGTCGCCTATCACCTCTCTTGCGTCAAGGTCAAGGCAGTTGGTCGGCTCGTCTATCAGCAGAAAAGCGTTGTCGCGCAAAAACAGCAGGCACAGCAGCAGCCTTGTCTGTTCACCACCCGACAGCGTGTTGAACGGTCTGTACAGAATTTCGCAGTCTGTACCCATATAAGACAGCTCACGGATAACTTCCCATTCTTCGACTCCGGGACATATCACCCCGATAAGCTCACTGCCTGTCATACCCTTGTCCTCTACATCAAAAGGAAAGTACAGGAACTCAGCCTTTGTGCTCACCGCACCGCCGTTTTCAAGCTCGCCTGTCAACAGCTTCAGAAGTGTGGTCTTACCCCGTCCGTTCCTGCCGATAAGCCCTGTTTTCCACGTTGTGTCAAGCGTGAATGACACATTCTCATACACGGCTTCATCACAGCCGTCATAGTAATAGGTTAAATTGTTTACACTGATTATAGACATAATATCATACCCCTTTCTGTATCAAAAAAGCCGCAGGAACATACGCTCCCACGGCTTTTTATCCCGATCTTCGCATAAACACACGGCGAAAAAGGGCATAATACAAGACCGACAGCAATACATTCCTGCATTGCAGACACGAAACCAAGCCCGTTTCATCACCCGTATTATCATATAGGGCGGCAAGGGCTATAAGGGTATTTCGTTCTGCTCTTATCAGGAATTTGTACGCATTGCATTCGGTCCTTTCATTTTGGATTTTGATACTATACAGCTTGTTGAAAAACCTATATATCTTTTAAAAATGGGGTTTGGGGCGCAGCCCCAAGCGGGGTGAGGGCGGCAGCCCCACACTCAGCCCCTTCCCACGGGGAAGGGGTTTGGGGTTAGGGATAGAGAATTTACTCTATTTTATAAAACAGATTTTTTCACAAACTGTAATATTGCATCTTCCGATACAAGCGGATTATAACACAGCTTACTTTATTTGTCAAGAGGCAGACCGAAAATTAAGCTCGTCATTTGAGAGGCTTACGGCGAAATTCAGACGAGTTGACAAAAAATAACTTATATGCTATAATTTATTTTACAGGGATATTTTGCCTGTATTTTACTTGAAAGCCGAATGCGATACTATTAACGATACTATTAAAAGGAGCGATTCGACCGATGAAAATTAAAAACCGTTTTAAAAAAGCTGTGGCGGTACTGATGCTTGTCACAATGACCGCAATTTCCGTATGTGCCTGTGCCGATAAGAGCGGATCTGACAAGTCAGGCGAGCCTGGTGCGGTGCAGGGAAACTACTATCTTGACGCAGACAAATCAAAGCAATACATCAGCTTTAACGAGGACAACAGCTTCAGATTTGTCGGATATGATTTTGAAGTGCTCGCAAAAGACCTTGTCGGTGATATGATAGAAGATAAGACGGCTCTTGCCGAAAGGCTTGACGATGCTTATACATATCATTTTGATAAGGATACGAATGAGATTTGGTTTAACGTTCTGCAGTCCGATAGCTCCGATTCCGCTGAATTTGTGATTCCGATGCAGCTCGGAGGCGACAAACAGAGCGTGACGTTTCTGAATAAAACATATAAAATTGCACAGTAACAATTACGGCACACTTAATATACACGGTGTGCCGTTTTTGGTATCGGAGGGATAACTTATGGGCAGTATAATGTACCGGACGGAAAATCTAAATAAAAGCTATGCTGACGGTGACGGGGTGTGCTATGCTCTGAGGGATGTAAATCTTGATATAAGCAAGGGTCAGATGGTGGCAATTGTCGGCGAGTCGGGGAGCGGAAAATCAACGCTTTTAAATATGCTCGGAGCGATAGACAGTGCAACCGACGGAAAGGTCATAGCGAACGGAAAAAATATAGCAGGTCTGTCGGAAGAACAGCTTAGTGCTTACCGCAGTAAAACGGTGGGATTTGTTTTTCAGGCGTTTCATATCATTGATTGCTACACGGTATATGACAATATCGAGCTTCCGCTTATAATAAACAAAGTGCCGGGATCACAGCGTGACGATATGATCAGGAAAGCGGTCGCACGGGTAGGGCTTGATGATAAGCTGAGAACCAAGTGCAACAAGCTGTCGGGCGGAGAAAAGCAGAGGGTGGCTATCGCAAGGGCGCTTGTTCATTCGCCTGATGTAATACTTGCGGATGAGCCTTGCGGAAATCTGGACAGCCGTAACAGTGAAAGCATAATGGAACTGTTGCGTGGGCTTGTTGATGAAGATACTCTTGTGGTGATGGTCACTCACAGCAAGACAGACGCACGGTTGTGCGACAGAATAATTACGCTCAGTGACGGTATGGTGGTAAGCGATGAAATTATACGATGAAATAAGGCTTGCTGTAAGAGAAGGAAAAAAGTGTCTGCCTTATCTTATTATTACCGCACTTATGTTTGCGATAGTTTCTGCGGTTGCGTCCTGTCTGTTTCTGACAGCAGTGAATTTACGGCGGGATTATTACGATTATCTTGATAAACAGACGCAGGGAGGACACGACTTCATTGTGACCTGCGGTTATACTGCCGGTGTTAAGGACAAGCTGTCGGAGTGCGGCTTTGATAAAGCTGTACATCTGTCGTCGGCGGATTATGATGCCGGTATATATGTGTCTGACAGCGGAAAGAAAATCGGGCTTCTGCAAAATCTTCCGCTGTACTTCATTGATGAGCTGCTTAGCGAGTCCTCAGGCTTCGACTGTGAAATGATCGACGGAGAGGATATAAAACCGTGTTTCGATACTCCGGAATCTGACAGTATGTGGATAAATGAATATATAGCCCTTTCGGAATCGCTTGCCGTCGGTGATAAGTTGAGTGTTAAAAGTAAAGAAAAAACGATAAAGGAATACACGATAGCAGGAATATACAGCGGAGAGAACACAGTTTTTGCGTATCCCGTTATCGTTCCGTTTAATTCATATTACGACAGTGCGGTTGCAAATAACCGACAGATTGACAGCGTTTTTTCATGCACGATAAACAGCATGCACCAATATGACAAAACGGTCACGGCGGCAAGGCAAAACGGGTTTGATATAGATACAAGTGCGTTTGAAATGGGTATAACCGCTATTAACTATGCGTACATACTTTTTATCGGGCTGGCTGTTTTGTTTGCAGGGATAGCTTTCTTTTCTGTTTTAAATACATTTTCGGTAACAATAGCGAAACGCTCGCATATAATGACAAATTTCATACTGTTGGGGGCGAGAAAAAACAACGTATACGCAATATATTTTATCCCTTATTTTTCATCGCTGCTGCTCGGCGCTGCAATCGGATTTTTGCTGATGCACCTGCTGTTTTCCTATGTTTCATCCCTGACAAAAAGCCTGCTTTGTTTTGAGGTGGCTTTGGAAACGGCAAGCGGCATTGTGGGCATATCGGCATTCGCTCTCTTGTTTATAGCCGTACTTGCGGTTATGCTTTATTGCAAATTCCGCACGCTGAGCGGAATAAACCTCTCTGATACGGTAAGAGAATATGACAGATAACAGAAAGGCGTAAGATGAAAATAACCGATATATTAAAGCTGGCAATGAAGAATCTGACCGGACACAAGCGTATTATGCTGAGGGTGGCTGTAAGCGTTTTGACTGTTGTGCTGCTGTGTTGCTCTGCGGCTGTTTTTGTGTCGGCAGTTACCGATGAATTATCGGATATACAGTACAAGCATATAGATCAGGCGTGTGCGATGGTGTCTGCATATTCCGATACCGCAAAGCAGGCAGAGGATACTGCGGACGATATTATATCAAAAATAACCGCCGTGTCAGAAGTAATCTCCTGCAACGTCGGTTATCAATACGATATATATACGACAAGCGAATATCTGAATTCCATATCACAGTCAAATTACAGTGAAGACCATCTGGTGAAGGATATAACGCTTATCTGCGGTGACGATATGAAAAAAACTGCGTCTGTGGATATGATGCGGCAGAGCAAGCGTATTCTTGCGGTAGATATGCGGTATGATGTGATTTCGGAAAATCAGCGCATCAGCTTTGAACACAACTATCCCGACAAACAGATCTTTTTGTACGGCAGAAACATAAGCGGCGATGACGAGGTCGTTATTTCGGAAGATTTTCTGTCCGAACTGGGATTTACCCGTGAGGAAATGGAAAGGCTGACAGGCAATCGTGTTTCACTGAAACGTACCGACAACGGTGAAATATATCTTGACGGGTTTACCGTTTGCGGAATAGCAAGCAGTGAGGCTGCCGCAAGCGTGTTCGAACAAAGCTCGATGATGATTACAAAAAGCGCCGCCGAAAAAACAAAACTCTGCTACAGCGATGCCGAAGTAAATCTGTATTATGACAGCTTTCAGAAAGCGCTTGAAGCGTGTGAGCAAGCCGAAAAAAACGGTATTCACGCAACTGCCGGACTCAATCTTATGATATATTCAAGAATAGACAGAGTAAGTGCCTTTATCGAAAAGATTCTGATTGTTATACTGCCGCTTATATGTGTTTCAATGCTGCTGTCGGCGGCATCCGCACTTTTGCTGTATTATTCGGACACCGCACAGAGAATAGCTGTGATGAGAGCGCTCGGAGCCACAAAAACGGATGTGTACGGAATAACTCTTGCGGAAACGGTTCTTGCTGTTTTTGTTTCGGGTATAGCCGGATTTCTGCTGTCGGTCGGTGTAAATGCCGTGTATAACATATGGCTTGAAAGCTATTTTGATTTATCTGTGCAGATTATAAGCACCGTTCAGCTTATCGCAGGTGCGGTATCCTGTATGTTTATGTTTGCTTGTGTACTTACAGCGTCTTTTGTAACAACGATAAAAATCTCATCTGCATCTATAGACCGTATGCTGAAAGGTGAGCGTTGACGCCCTCACACCTGCATCGCTCCCTTCGGCATCTGCCTGTCACGAGGACGCTTTCTTATGCGGAAAATAATATCCGACACGATAAATGAAACTATAAGCCCTGCAAGCAGTATCGCCACTGAAAGCAATGCCGCAACAGGCAGACTGTCGGTAAGCTCAGCCGGCATAAACGCAAAGCCGTCTGCCATATATCCGTCCCCGAAAAAGCCCGACAGTAAGTTGAATATCGAGTATCCGCAGAAGACCATCCACATGAGGAAATAAGCCGATGAAAGCGGCAGACTGATGCCGATTATTATTGCCGATATAAGTAAAAAGTCGGGCAGTGCGGCAGGATTTACAACGGCGGTAACGATAACAGCCGGTATCAGAGACACAACATCAAACAACAGTATGAACACCTGCACCGCCCTCGTCCTCAGGCACTTGTAAAGCCCGCTTGTACGGATATAAACGCTTGCATAAACGTCCGAATAGGCCGACGATAATCCGAAAGACAAAAAGACCAACAGGTACGGCAACATCATCAGATAAAACTGATAGTCATAATCACCTCTTGCAACAGGCTCAACGCCCATTGATTCTGTTCCGATCGCAACGATCAGAGCGGTGACGATAAGCCACGCAATATTGGCACCGGTAAGCCTGAAAACACGCTTTATAACAAATCTAAGCGATAAAAGAAAATTCTTCATATCTTCATATACCTCCTCAGAACTGCCAGTTTTCCTTGATATAACGGCAGGCGGATACTGTTGAAACAGCCGCTCCGACCGCCCCGACTACTGTTAATATAATGCTCGCAGTAAGTGTGGCACTGTAGCTTATATGGCTCGTCGCCGTTGCTGTTGCTGACAGAATAAACATAGCAACAAGCAACGTTATCAGAAGAAGAATGCTTCTTGCGTTAGCGGTTTTTGTAGATACGAGCGGACGTATCAGAATGCCGGACAGAAGCGATGCACCGAGTGAAAACAGCACCATAGGCGGCAGATCTGCAAATTCAAGCTCACCGCCTGCAAGCGTGAAAATTCCGAGTACGAGCGATACTGCCACCGCAGTAACAGACGAGATTATAACAGAGCCTGCAAGCGACTTGCCAAACTTTTCTCCGCCGTGCTTTATCGTCCTTGCGTACTTACTGCCGTCAACCTTATAGTAAAGGTTTATGGCGTTGCCGTTTATTAATAGCGCACCTGCAAAGCCGATAACACAGCACACTGTGTTAAGGGCGGAATATGCAATATCGTCATTTTCCTCTGCGGCCGCTGCATAGTCGTCTGTGTTTTCTCTGTCGCTTTTTCCTGCGGCAGAGCCGACTAAGAAGCCTATAACATATATTGCCGCAACCATAACGATCATAACGAGCGAAACCTTGAACAGCGTGTTAGCATTGAATAAGCGTACCGATTTCATCATACTTATGCCTCCTTTTTAAGAGCAAGGCGTTTTTCTTCCGCAATCTTCATAAGGTCAATGCTAAGCTGGCTTAATGTAGGACGTTCCGTAACAGCACCCAGTGCTTCGAGCTTCAGCTTGTTTTCGGCTAAGGCAAGACCTGTTGCTGTGGACGATGAATGAGAAGAACAGAGCAGAAGCGGCGATATTTTGTCAAGACTTTCAGGCTCGGCACTGAGGGCAATATACTTGTCCTTCAGGTCCTCTGTGAAGCCCTGCTCGACTACCTTGCCGTTATCCATAAATATTACATAGTCTGCGGCATTCTCCATATCGGCGATGTTGTGGGTCGAGAAAATTATACTCTTTTCGCCGTTACCGCTGTCTATATAGTCACGGAAGCGGTCGCACAGCCTGTCACGCATAAGCGGATCGAGCGATGAGCCCGGCTCGTCAAGCACCAGTAAATCTGTATCTCTTGCAAAAGCTGATGCCAGGAACACTCTCATCTTCATACCGTCCGACATACTCGATAAAGGCTTTTTGCTGTTTTTCTCATCGGTAACGCCAAGCTCACCGAGAAGTGAATAAAATCTGTCCTTGCTGAATTTATCGAACGCAAGGCTCATAGAAAGTGCAATATCCCTCACCTTCCAGTTAGCCGGGAACATTGCCTGTGATGCGCAGTAGCCGATGCGCTCCTTTACATTACCCTTGTCGGCATTGTCGGTTTCTCCGAAATATGTTACCGTGCCGTCTGTCTTTGCGGTGATGCCGCAGATTATATCCATAAGTGTTGTTTTTCCTGCGCCGTTTGCGCCGATAAGCGCCGTTGCGAAGCCTTTCGGGAATGAAAGGTCAACAGGACCCAGCGAAAAATCTTTATATTTTCTGGTAAGATCACTTACCTTGATTACCTCTTCCATATTATCTCCTTTTAAATGAATCATTCAATACTGCCGAGTGTTTTCAGCACCTCGCATACCTCGTCAACGGATAGCCCCGCAAGCCTTGCACAGTCGAGTGCATCCTGCAGATGCTGTTCAAGAAGTCGCATATACTGCTCCTTTATCATACCCGTGTCCTGAGCGTTGACTATATAGCCCTTGCCTTGAACGGCGCTGACAAGCCCCTCCGAGCAAAGCTCCTCATAGGCCTTCATAGTGGTTATTACGCTGATTTTAAGCTCTTTTGCAAGTCCTCTTATCGAGGGAAGATATTCCCCGGCAGAAATCGTGCCGTTCATAATACGTTCCTTGAAATCGGCTGAAATCTGCTTGTATATCGGAATATCGGAATTAAGAAGAATTTTCATATTTCCTCCTTTTCAGATTAGTAAGCTTACGTCACATAACAGGTGATCAAACTGTTTATGTGTTATATATACAGTATATACTGACACGAGCGATTTGTCAATAGGGAAAATGAAAAAAGTCGGGGAATTTCTTCTTCAGGTTGTAGAAAAAGTCTGTTTTTATAAAATAGTGCAAATTCTCTAACCCTAACCCCAAACCCCTTCCCCGTGGTGAAGGGCTGTGTATGCTTTGTTGGCTCTGCATCTGTGCAATCGTGGTCGTTTGTTGTCGGTGCGTCCTGCACCGACTTTGTTCGACCACTTGTATGCGTCCTTGCATAGAGCCTTTGGGCATACACGCCCGGCATCCATGCCGGGGCTGAGTGTGGGGCTACCGCCCCTAGTCCCTGTCGGGGGCTCCGCCCCTGCGACCCCATTTTTAAACAAGCAGGAGGTTTTTTGACAGACTGTTTCTTCTTTTCATAATTTTTTCACCCTCAGTTATTATTCAATTAACAAACAGGCGTTATAATTTAGCCATAGTCAGAGGAAAAGGATTTCCGACGGCGATAAGGCGAGTGCCTTGATAACCGCTCAGGCGGTACTATTATAGGGGCGCAGTTACCGCAGATGCGATACCGCTCCGACTAAGTACAACGAAAGTTTATATACATCCCCTCAATCAATGCAAGAACTCCCCCGATGATAGGTCGGGGGAGTTCTTGTGTGCCTGAAAGGCAATGTAAATTTGCCTTTCCCAATGTTGCTTATTTTTGAATGTTACGTTGACGGCGGTTTTGAAAAAAACAGTAAATACGCTTATATTTCAACCGGTGCTAAAGCGGACAAGGCAGGGTAATTATACTTTAATAGTATACTAAAATACCTCGGTAGTGTTTTCAAATCTCACTTAAACACAGTTTTTTACCCTCCAACGCTTGCAAATAGGCTCGCAATGTTGTATAATAGTTAAAGTATAACTATAATGGGTCAGTAGGTTCTGCCACAAACGGCAGAAAAAGCCCCGAAGGAAAGGAATGACGGCATAATGGATATAAAGACCATTGACCATCTGTGTAATCTGAGTAAGCTCAATTATACCGATGAGGGTAAAGAAAAGGTAATGGGCGAAATGAGCGCGATAATCGAGCTTATGGACACCGTAAAGGAATTTGACGTAGTTTACGATGATACCAAGGATAATAACAGCATAAGCTATGACGAGGTAAGAAAAGACGTTGCAAAGCCATCATTCCCGACAGAGAAGCTGCTCAGCAACACACAGCCCAGCGGAAACTGCTATGTAGTTCCGAAGATGGTAGACTGATAAACGAGCTGAAAGGATAAGAGAATAATGGAGCTTAAAAAACAGACACTGGGTTCTCTGCGTGAAATGCTCGACACAAAGCAGATAAGCGCCGCAGAGCTTTGCAAGGAATATTCAGACAGCATAAAGGCTAAAGATCCCGATGTACTCGGATATATCACAGTGACCGATGATGAGGCACTGAAAAATGCGGAAAAGGCGCAGGAGATTATAGACAAGGGCGAGGCAAAGGCACTCACCGGTATACCTCTTGCAATAAAGGACAACATCTGCACGGACGGAATAAGAACGACCTGCGCATCAAAGATGCTGAAAAACTTTGTTCCGCCTTACGATGCAAACGTAATAGAAAAGCTGAAGGCCGAGAATTATGTTCTTCTCGGCAAGACCAGTATGGACGAATTTGCAATGGGCGGCTCTACACAGACAAGCGCATTTGCAAAGACAAGAAATCCTTTCGATTTATCCCGTGTACCCGGCGGTTCAAGCGGCGGCTCTGCGGCTGTAGTATCGGCAGGACTTGCGCCTGCGGCACTCGGAAGCGACACAGGCGGCTCTATAAGACAGCCTGCTTCATTCTGCGGCGTGACAGGTCTTAAGCCGACATACGGCAGAGTATCACGTTACGGTCTGGTGGCTTTCGCAAGCTCGCTTGACCAGATAGGACCTATCGCAAACAATGCGGTCGACTGCGGTACGATACTTAACGTTATCTGCGGCAAGGACAGCCGTGACGCAACAAGCGCAAACAAGCCCGCCGAGGACTTCAACGCCAAGGTCGGCAAGGATATAAAGGGTATGAAGATAGCTCTTCCAAAGGAATTTTTCGCAGACAGCACAGACGATGAAGTAAAGAATACAGTCCTTGCGGCGGCAAAGAAATATGAAGAAATGGGTGCAACGCTCGTTGACTGCTCGATGAAGAGCCTTAAGTACGCTGTATCGGCTTACTACCTTGTGGCAAGTGCCGAGGCGGCTTCCAACCTTTCACGCTTTGACGGTATCAAGTATGGACTTCGAGGCGAGGGCAGAACCTTTGACGAGATGATCCGCGACAGCCGTACAAGAGGCTTCGGCGATGAAGTAAAGCGCCGTATACTTCTCGGCAACTACGCACTTTCAAGCGGTTACTATGACGCATACTATTTAAAGGCGCTGGCATTAAAACAGCAGATTATAAAGGAATATAACGAGATATTCGAGAATGCGGACGTTATACTGACACCTACCGCTCCTACTGTAGCATACAAGATAGGTGAGCAGGAAACCGACCCCGTCAAGATGTATCTTGCGGATATATGCACCGTAACGGTAAATATCGCATCGCTCCCGGCAATCTCCGTACCCTGCGGATATAACGCAGACGGTATGCCCATAGGTATGTCGCTTGTCGGCAGAAAGTGGGACGAGGCTACGCTGATACAGACGGCAGACGCTTTTGAAAAGACGTTTGACAGACGTTACAGCGAGGTTTGAGAAGGGACGGTAACAATATGAAATTATATCCTACCATAGGACTTGAAATACACGCAGAGCTTCTGACAAACTCAAAGGTATTCTGCACCTGCTCGGCTGAGTTCGGCGGCGAGCCTAACTCAAGATGCTGTCCTGTCTGCTCCGGACTTCCCGGAACGCTCCCCGTGCTTAACTCAAAGGCTGTTGAGTACATTATAAAAGCAGGCTACATCATGAACTGTGAGATATCACGCTTTACAAAGTGGGACAGAAAGAATTATTTCTACCCCGACCTGCCCAAAGCATATCAGATATCGCAGATGCCCCGCCCCGTGTGTCTGGGCGGTCACGTTGACGTAACGGTTGACGGCGAGCAGAAGACGATGAGAATAAACCGTATACATCTTGAAGAGGACGCAGGAAAGCTTGTACACGACGACATCGAGCGTGTCAGCCTTGCAGACTATAACCGTTGCGGTATCCCACTTATCGAGATAGTTACCGAGCCTGATTTCCATTCAGCCGCCGAGGTCATAGCGTTCTTTGAAAAGATAAGACTTATGCTCCAGTATGCAGGCGTATGCGACGGTAAACTTGAACAGGGCTCAATGAGATGCGACGTTAATATTTCGCTTGCCGAAAAGGATTCAGACAAGCTCGGAACAAGAACCGAGGTCAAGAACCTTAACTCCACAAAGGCTATACAAAGAGCCATTGAATATGAGATATACCGCCAGACAGAGCTTATCGAGAACGGCGAAAGAGTAGTACAGGAAACGCTCCACTTCAATGACGCTACGGGTGAAACAAGCTCGCTTCGTTCCAAGGAGGACGCTCACGACTACCGTTATTTCCCCGACCCCGATATACCGCCGATAATCTTTACGGAAGAAGAGCTTGCGGCTATAAAGGCGGACATTCCCGAAATGCCGGAGCAGAGAGTAGCGCGCTACACAGGCGAGTACGGCATTTCTGCGGCTGACGCAAAGGTGCTGACAGATTCAAAGCGTGTAAGTGACCTGTTTGAAAATGCCGTAAAGGCATATAATAACCCCAAGCCTATAGGCACGTTCATAGTGGTTGAGCTTATGAGAAGAATAAATCTCGGTGAGCTTGATCTTGATAATATGAAATTTACCGCAGAGGATCTCGCAAAGCTTATAGAGCTTGCGGAAACAGGCAAAATATCAAAGGATAACAGAAAGATAATCCTGCGTGAAATGCTTGAAACAGGCAAGAAGCCCGAAACTATCGCCGAAGAACAGCAGCTGTGGATAAAAGAAGACAACGCACTGCTTGAAAAGACGATAAACGGCATAATGGAGGCTAATCCTAAGGCTGTCGAGCAGTACAGAAGCGGTGAAACAAAGGTATTCGGCTTCCTTATGGGACAGTGCAACAAGGCACTAAAGGGAGCGGCTTCACCCGCAAGTATAAAGGCAATGCTTGAAGAAAAGCTCAAGGGCTGATTATAAAGAAAGAAAGGCAAGAAAGAAATGTTTTTAGAGAACAAGTACCGCACTCACACCTGCGAAATGCTGAGTGAAAACGACATCGGCAAGACCGTCCGTGTTGCAGGCTGGGTAGAGAACATCCGTGACCACGGAGGAATCAAGTTTATAGATCTGCGCGACCATTACGGTTATGTACAGATCACATTCCAGAAGAACGAGGGTCTTCTTGAGGGCGTGAACAAGGAGTGTGCCGTTACAATAGGCGGTACGGTAATAAAGAGAGCAGAGGGTACTTATAACGATAAGATATCCACAGGAACTATCGAGATAGTAGCCGAAAGTCTTGAGGTACTGGGCAAGGTAACTGTTGAACAGCTCCCGTTTGAAGTTCCCACCTCGACAGAAACAAAGGAAGATATACGCTTAAAGTACCGTTATCTCGATCTGCGTAATAAGAGAATGCACAACAATATCGTACTGCGTTCACAGGTCATCTCATTCTTACGCAGTAAGATGACCGAGATGGGATTTCTTGAAATACAGACCCCCATCCTTTCAACAAGCTCACCCGAGGGAGCAAGAGATTACCTTATCCCCAGCCGTAAGCACCACGGAAAGTTCTACGCTCTGCCGCAGGCACCGCAGATCTTCAAGCAGTTACTTATGGTATCGGGCTTTGATAAGTACTTCCAGATAGCTCCGTGCTTCCGTGATGAGGACGCAAGAGCGGACCGTTCACCCGGTGAGTTCTATCAGCTTGACTTTGAAATGGCATTTGCGACACAGGAAGACGTTTTTGCAAACGCAGAAGAGGTTTTATCCGCTGTATTTAAAAAGTTCGGCGGCAAGCCCGTATCTCCCGCACCATTCAAGCGTATTCCCTACGCCGAGTCAATGCTGAAATACGGTACAGACAAGCCCGACCTGCGTAACCCTCTTATCATAACAGAGCTGTCAGACTTATTCGTTGACAGCGACTTCAAGCCTTTCGCAAACAAGTGTGTAAGAGGTATCAGAGTTCCCGGTATGGCTAGTCAGTCAAAGGGCTTCTTTGAGAAGATGGAGGCATTCGCTAAGGAGATCGGCATGAAGGGTCTTGGATATGTCAAGGTAGACGAGAGCTTCAAGTATCTCGGTCCTATCGACAAGTTCCTGAATGACGAGCAGAGAGAAGAGCTTAAGAACAGATGCGCTCTTGAAGTTGGCGATGTTCTTTACTTCATTGCCGATAACAAGAAGATGGCGCCTAAGTTTGCAGGTCAGATCCGTACAGAAGTCGCAAAGCGTATGGATATGATCGACTATGACAGATACGAAATGTGCTTTATCGTTGACTTCCCGATGTATGAGGAGGACGAGGAAACAGGCAAGACTATATTCACGCACAACCCCTTCTCAATGCCGCAGGGCGGTCTTGAGGCGCTGATGACAAAAAATCCGCTTGACATACTCGCATACCAGTACGATATTGTCTGCAACGGTGTTGAGCTTTCAAGCGGTGCTGTAAGAAACCACGACCTTGAGATAATGATAAAGGCATTCGAGATTGCCGGCTACACAGAGCAGGACGTTGCCGAAAAGTTCGGCGCGCTCTACAATGCGTTCCAGTACGGCGCTCCGCCCCACGCAGGTATGGCACCCGGTGTTGACCGTATGATAATGCTCCTCACAGGCGATGAGAGCATAAGAGAGGTTATCGCATTCCCGATGAACTCTAACGCTCAGGATCTTCTGCTCGGCGCACCCACAGAGGTAACCGAACAGCAGCTTCGCGAAGTACACATAAAGGTACGCCAGAAACCCACCGTCTAAGCGGCGAGCGGCGATGCGCCGCACCAAATTCCGCCTTTAGCAATGATATTGTTATGCTTAACGTGGCGAAACGGCGGGAATAAACGATATCATAAATTTTATAAATGAATTACGGCAGATATGCGAAAGCGTATCTGCTGTTTTGCGGCAATGTGCCGCACCAAATTCCGCCTTTTGCAACGATGTTGTTACGCTTAACGTGGCTAAACGGCGGGAGTAAACAGTATCATAAATTTTATAAACGAATTACGGCAGATATGCGAAAGCGTATCTGCTGTTTTGCTTATCGCAAATTCTCATTTCCGCTATTGTAATTTCACCCGGATTGGTGTATAATAAACAATGTATATTTATATACTGAAATTTCTATCGGAAGGAATGTAAAAAATATGACTATCACAAAGGATTCTATAATCGGCGATATCTTAGACGCGCACGGAGAGGTCACAGCTCCGTACTTTCTTGAAATGGGTATGCACTGCTTAGGCTGCCCTGCGTCAAGAGGTGAAACTGTTGCACAGGCGTGTGATGTACACGGCGTTGATGCGGACGAGCTGGTTAAGAAGCTGAACGAGGCTGTCGGCAACTGATGCACGAGCCGATACTCTCGCCAAGGCTTGCGGCGGCGGCAGGAATGGTGCGTAAAGGCGGAGAGATATGCGATGTCGGTACGGATCACGCCCTGCTCCCTTGCAGGCTCTATCTTGACGGTGAAAGAAAGCTCACGGCGGCGGATATAAACGAAGGACCACTGCTTTCCGCAAGGCAGACGGTAATGCACTACATAGGAAAAGAAGATGCGGTGCGTCTTGTGCTGTCTGACGGACTTGAAAAAATAGATTACGCCGACGATGTGATAATCGCAGGTATGGGCGGCGAGCTTATAGCGAGGATAGTTCTAGGTTGCCGTTTCTTAAGCCGTGATACACATTTTATCCTCCAGCCTATGACAAAGGCTGAGATATTAAGAAAAGAGCTGTACAAAAACGGCTTCTATATAGAAAAAGAGCTTACCGCAAGGGAAAACGACAGAAATTACGTTATTATGTCGGTGTACTTCAGCGGTGAAAAACGCGACATCGCGGACGCTTTTGCCTATGCCGGAAAAGTGACTGATAAAGAATATCTTACCGCAGTATGCGAAAGGCTGAACCGTGCAGGAGAAAACTGCGCTGCAGCCGATATATCAAAAAGCGAAAGACTGCTCAGTGCTGCAAGAGAAATAGAAAAGATAATAAAATCATTATAATTTTGGGGTGAAGGTTATGAAAGTAAGCACTATCTACGAGTTTCTGAATGAATACGCGCCGTTTTCGGTGCAGGATAAGTTTGACAACAGCGGATTTCTTGTCGGCGATATGAATGCCCCGGTTAAGGGCATATGCCTTTGCCTTGACATAACCAACGCTGTGATAAAAGAGGCTGTGGCGAATAAAGCCAATCTTATAATATCGCATCACCCTGTTATTTTCGATCCGCTGAAAAGCGTGACAGAGGGTACGCCGGTTTACGAGCTTATAAAGAATAAGCTGAACGCTGTATGCGTTCATACCAATGCGGATATGACCAAAAACGGCGTTACCGATATTATGCTCGACCTGCTCGAATTTGAGCGTTCCGACAAGATACTTGAACCCGTTATGCCCGACGGAACAGGCTACGGTAAAATATGCGAACTGCCTATTGCCACTCACGCCAAGGCTCTTGCGGAATGCTGTAAGAAAGCGTTTGACTGCACGGTGGTGCGCTATACCGAAACCGACAGACCGATAAAGCGTGTAGCCGTCTGTTCCGGTGCAGGCGGAAGCACCTTGCCGCTTGCCGCGTTAGCAGGCTGTGACGCTCTTATAACGGGCGATATAAAGCACGATGTGTGGATAGACGCTGTCAACAGGGATTTCTGCCTTATTGACGCAGGTCACTTCTACACGGAAAATATACTTTGCAATTATCTTTGCGGTGTTCTGAGCCGCAAATTCCACAATACACAGATATTTGTCGCACAGAGCAGTAAAGACCCCTGCTCATATATAATTTAACGTGTGACGGAAAGGACTGCCGATGTCACTTGACGGCACTTTTCTTCACTGTGTGGTATCTGAAATGCTGTCGGCAGGGCTTGTCGGCGGAAGAATAGACAAGATTTATCAGCCCTCCCGAGAGGAGATAATAATTTCGATACGCAGTGCGGGAAAGCACAATAAGATACTGATAAGCTCAAATTCAATGTCGGCGAGAGTGAGTATGACGGAGCGTACAGCGGAAAATCCGTCCGCTCCTCCTATGTTCTGTATGCTTCTCAGAAAGCACCTCAGCGGAGGAAAACTGCTCGATATAACGCAGGACGGACTTGAGCGTATAATAAACTTTGATTTTGAGTGCATGAACGAAATAGGCGATATGGTAGTAAACCGCCTTACCGCCGAAATAATGGGCAGGCACAGCAATATAATACTTATGGCAAAAAAGGACGGCGTGTACCGTGTTACCGACAGCATAAAGCGTATCACGGACGATGTTTCTTCGGTAAGACGCATACTGCCGAATATCGTATACGAAACACCGCCGAGAGATCTGACCCGTGTAAACTTCCTTACCTGTTCGGACAGCGAGCTTATAAATGCTGTAAAACAGGGAGAGGGAAAGCGGCTGTCAAAGCACCTGACCGCCTGCCTTGAGGGCGTTTCTCCGGTATTTGCGAGAGAGTGCGCTTATTATTCGTGCAGGGATACCGATTTTGCGGTTGACGATATGACGGACGATAGCTATGACCGTTTGCTGTTTTTCATAAAACGCGCAAGGGAATATGTGACAGATAAAAACGGATTTACGATTCTGCGTGACCTTAACGGCGCATACAAGGATTTCTGCTTTATGCCGATAGAGCAATACGGCACGCAGATGCTTGTATCCCACGCAGACGGCGCAAATGCACTGCTGGATATATTCTACGGCAGTAAAGCGGAAAACGAACGTATGAAACAGCGTTCAAGGGATCTGCTGAAAATGCTGATGAATACCTATGAGCGAATAGCAAGAAAGCTGGAACTTCAGAAGGGCGAGCTTGCACAGTGCGGAGAAAGGGAGGTATTCCGAGTCCGTGGCGATGTTGTAAGTGCAAATATATACCGTATGGAAAAAGGCATGACCGAACTTACCGCCGAGGATTACAGCACGGGCGAAACCGTGACCGTTCCGCTTGACGTAAGGCTCACACCCTCGCAGAACGCCCAGAAATACTATGCGGAATACAAGAAGCTCGAAAAAGCCGAAAGAATGCTTACAAAGCTGATAGCAGACGGCGAAAACGAGCTTATATATATCGATAGCGTATTCGATGCCGCATCCCGTGCCACCTCTAATGCGGAGATAAGCGAGATAAAGCAGGAATTGGCGGCAAACGGCTATATCCACACGAATACCGTCAATAAAAAGACACAGGTAAAACCGAAACCTCCTATGCACTTTGTGACCGATGACGGTTACGATGTGTATATAGGCAGGAACAACATACAGAATGACAAGCTGACAGTAAAAACCGCCGAGCCGGACGATATGTGGCTTCATACGAAGAACATAGCAGGTTCGCACGTCATAATAAAGGCGAAGAACGGCGAAATATCGGATAATGCCATTCTGCAGGCGGCAAGTCTTGCGGCATACTGCTCAAAGGCACAGAACAGCACGAAAGTGCCGGTTGACTACACACGGATAAGATTTGTAAAGAAGCCCAACGGCTCGAAGCCCGGTATGGTGATATTCACAAACAATTACACGGTGCTTGTAGACCCCGATGAACAGCTTTTCGCAAGGGTGGAAGCGTAACGTTAAACTCCGGCAATCAAAGAAAGGATATAAATAAAATGAAGAAAGAACTCGCAAAGACCTATTCTCCTAAGGATTTTGAGGACAGGCTTTATCACGAATGGGAGGAAAAGAAGTACTTCCATGCAGAAATAGACCCCAAGAAGAAGCCCTATACGATAGTTATCCCCCCTCCGAACATAACCGGACAGCTCCATATGGGACACGCTCTTGACAACACATTGCAGGATATTCTTATCCGCTATAAGAGAATGCAGGGCTACTGTGCACTGTGGCTTCCCGGTACAGACCACGCTTCTATCGCTACAGAGGCGAAGATCGTTAATGCGATGAAGGAAGAGGGTCTTACCAAGGACGATGTAGGAAGAGATGGCTTTCTTGAACGTGCGTGGGAATGGAAGAGAGTTTACGGCGGACGTATCGTTCAGCAGTTAAAGAAGCTCGGCTCGTCATGTGACTGGGACAGAGAGCGTTTTACTCTTGACGAGGGCTGTTCAAAGGCTGTACAGAAGGTATTTATCGACCTTTACAATAAGGGACTTATCTATCACGGCGAAAGAATTATCAACTGGTGTCCGAACTGTAAGACATCTATCTCAGATATCGAGTGCGAATATGAAGAGCAGGACGGCTTCTTCTGGCACATAAGCTATCCTCTTGCAGACGGAAGCGGCAGTGTCGAGATAGCAACAACACGTCCCGAAACACTCCTCGGTGACAGTGCTATAGCCGTTCACCCCGATGATGAAAGATATAAGAGCATAGTAGGCAAGATGGTTAAGCTCCCTCTTACCGACAGAGAGATCCCTGTTATTGCCGATGAATATGTTGATATGGAATTCGGTACAGGTGTTGTAAAGATCACACCCGCACACGACCCTAACGACTTTGAAGTCGGCAAGCGCCACAACTTACCGATAATCCATATGATGAATGACGACGCTACAATTATGGACGGTATCGGCGGCAAGTACGCAGGCATGGACAGATACGAAGCAAGAAAAGCTATGGTAGCCGACCTTGAAGCACAGGGCTTACTTGTAAAGGTTGAGCCTCACAAGCACAATGTGGGCTGCTGTCAGCGTTGCGGCACAACTGTTGAGCCGAGAGCAAGCTATCAGTGGTTCGTATCGATGAAACAGCTTGCACAGCCCGCTATAGATGTAGTAAAGAGCGGCGAGCTGAGATATATTCCTCAGAGATTTGAAAACGGTTATCTCTACTGGATGGAAAATATCCGTGACTGGTGCATTTCACGTCAGCTGTGGTGGGGACACAGAATACCTGCTTACTACTGCCAGAACAAGGAGTGCGGACATACAGAGATAACTCTTGACGGCATAGACACCTGTCCGAAGTGCGGCGCACCGATGAAGCAGGACGAGGATACTCTTGATACATGGTTCTCATCGGCATTATGGCCGTTCTCAACACTCGGCTGGCCCGACAAGACAGCTGATCTTGAGTATTTCTATCCCACAAATACGCTTGTTACAGGCTATGATATTATCCCGTTCTGGGTTGCAAGAATGATATTCAGCGGACTTGAGCATACAGGTCAGAAGCCCTTTAAGGACGTACTTATACACGGTCTTGTTCGTGACGAGCAGGGCAGAAAGATGAGTAAGTCACTCGGCAACGGTGTTGACCCGCTTGAAGTAATCGACAAGTACGGTGCGGATGCACTGCGTCTTACTCTTGTTACAGGCAACGCTCCAGGTAACGATATGCGCTGGACAGAAACAAAGGTCACAAATTCGCGTAACTTTGCCAATAAGCTTTGGAACGCATCAAGATATATCCTTATGAATCTTCCCGAGGATATGGAGGGAGCGGTCCTCCCTGAACAGCTCCCCATCGAGGATAAGTGGATATTATCACTCTACAACGACCTTATCAAGAACGTTACTGCAAATCTCGACAGCTATGAGCTTGGTGTTGCGGTACAGAACCTGTTCGACTTTATCTGGGATATTTACTGTGACTGGTATATCGAGCTTACAAAGCCCCGTATCGCAGAGGGCGGAGAAACAGCCCGTGCCGCTCAGAACGTACTCGTTTACGTTATGCAGGGCATCTTAAAGCTGTTACACCCCTTTATGCCGTTCATCACAGAAGAAATATGGCAGTCGATGCCTATAGTTGCGGATAAGGACAACAACCCCGAAAGCATAATGATATCGGCTTGGCCCGTATATGATGAGAAGCTTCACTTTGCGGCTGAACAGACAGACTTTGCAAAGGTAGTAGACGCGATCCGTGCTATCCGTGTACAGCGCAACGAGCTTAACGTACCGCCGTCAAAGAAGGTAACAATGCACATCGAAACAGCCGAAACGGCACTTTTCGAGGGCGCAAAGGCATTCTTCGAGCGTCTTGCAGGCGCAGGCGAGCTGACAGTATCGGAAAAGGCAGAAACAAGCGACGATATGGTAACTATCGTTACCGCAAACGCAAGAATATTTATGCCTATGGGCGAGCTTGTTGACAAGGAAAAGGAGCTTGCAAGACTTGAAAAGGAGCGCAAGGCGGCTCAGAAGGACATCGACTTCCTTTCCGGCAAGCTCAGCAATCAGGGCTTCCTGTCAAAAGCACCCGCACAGCAGATTGAAAACGAGCGTGTAAAGCTTGCTAAGGCACAGGAAAAGATGGAAAAGATAATGCTTTCTATCGAGAAGATGAAGTAATAATTCAGTTATAATCTTATTCCCCGATTGAAAAGTCGGGGAATATTTTATATGATTAAGCGGGATACAAAGCAGGATATAACTCACCGCCGTGATGAATTTACATCACGGCGGTGAGCTTTATTATATTGTATTCGATTCTGCCATAGCTTATTAATAATGCCGAAATTGTCATCGCTAAACCCCGACCGTTCCGCTATCCCACAAAAATCCGCAACATTATCAAAGGTCGGAATTTGTAGCGGCTCACAGCCGCAAGGGCGGAACAGTCAGCGGCGACTCGCCGCTTAGAGTTGGTCGGCTAAGCTGTAGATGAGCTTTTCTGTCTTTTCCCAGCCAAGACACGGGTCGGTTATCGACTTGCCGTAAACCGCATCGTCTGTGCTTTGGCTTCCGTCCTCAATGTAGCTTTCTATCATAAGTCCCTTGACAAAGCCCTCAAGATCCTTGCTGTGACGGCGGCTGTGAAGAATTTCATTTGCTATTCTTACCTGCTCTAAATACTTCTTACCCGAATTTGAGTGGTTTGTGTCAACGATGACCGCCATATTCTGAAGATTTTTCTTGCAGTACAGCTCGTATAGCAGTGACAGATCCTCATAGTGATAGTTCGGGATAGTCTGACCGTGCTTGTTTACAGCACCTCTCAGTATAGCGTGTGCAAGCGGATTTCCGCTTGTGACTGTTTCCCAGCCCCTGTAGATGAAAGTATGGCTTGCCTGAGCCGCACGGATAGAGTTCAGCATAACAGACATATCGCCTGCCGTGGGGTTCTTCATACCGACAGGGATATCCATTCCGCTTGATGTAAGCCTGTGCTGCTGATCCTCGACGGAGCGAGCGCCGATAGCAACATAAGACAAAAGATCGGACAGATAACGGTAGTTTTCGGGATACAGCATTTCGTCTGCACAGGTAAAGCCTGTCTGCTCGATAGCCTTAGTATGAAGGCTTCTTACCTTGATAAGACCCTCAAGCATATCCTCTTTCTTTGTCGGGTCGGGCTGGTGTATCATACCCTTGTAGCCTTCTCCTGTTGTACGGGGCTTGTTCGTGTATATTCTGGGAATTATCAGTATCTTATCCTTTACCTGCTCCTGAACGGGAACGAGCCTTGAAATATAGTCAAGGACAGGCTCTTCCTTGTCAGCAGAGCAAGGTCCTATTATAAGCAAGAACTTGTTGCTCTTGCCCGTGAACACATCGGCTATTTCCTTGTCACGCTTTTTCTTGGTTTCCACTATCTTTTCCGACAGAGGGTGCAGCTCCTTTATTTCCTTTGGTGTAGGGAGCTTTCTTATCATGTTCATACTCATTGCTTTTCTTTCCTTTCGTTTCTGACGCTTTATACATCACACCCGGAATTTTTATGAGTTCCGTATAATCAAAAACCGCCCTCAGATCATCTCTGATCTGAGGGCGGATATATATATCCACGGTACCACCTCAATTCACCGTACAGGTGCAAGCACTGGTATACGGTCTTTAAAGCTGTAACGGGCTTACCCGGATGGCTTACAGGCTCTGCGCTTTCGGCTCATCTCTCCGGAATGAATTCAGGCTTTATATTCTGTCGGCTCGCACCTTATCCGACTCTCTGTGAGAAATCTGCCGCCTTACTTTTTTCCATCTGCGATTTGTGGTGTATATTCGGTTTAAATCCCGTATCTGCGGGAATAATGTAAGTATACCATATCGCTCGGCATTTGTCAAGAAAAAACTTACACAATTTAAAGCGGAAAAGCGTTAAAGTAATGAATTTTTCTGAAAAAATACGAATAAAACGGAAAAATGAGTTAAAACTACAAGTGCACCTAAGTTTTAACTTGAAAGGAAAAAGCTATGGATAAGATAACTACCCAAAAAATAAAAAAGTTCTTTAAGGGCAAAGGGTTTGCAGGAGCGCTGTGTCTTAGCGTAGTCGCTATAGGAATTTCAACATATCTGACCTATGACAGCACATTGAAAACAATAGCCGATGAAGAACCGAAAAAGCCGGAGTCATCTGTATCGGCAGAGCAGGTCGATAACACGCAGAGCGGAATACCTAAGGATGAAACCTCAAAGAGTAACGACAACAGTTCCGTTGCACCTGCAAATAACTTTGTCAGAAGCACCGCAAAGCGTGTAATGCCGATCGATGGCGAGGTAATATGGGAATACAGCAACGGTGAGCTTGTAAAGAGCGAAACGCTCGGCGTGTGGAAAACCCACGATGGTATGGATATTGCCGCGGCACAGGGAACTGACGTAAAAGCCGCCTGCACTGGCAAGGTCAAAGAGATAAAGGACGATCCGCTATGGGGAGTATGCGTTATTATCGACCACGGTGACGGATATGAAACGCATTATTACGGACTTGACAAATCGCTTGAGGTGAAAGAGGGCAGTGAGGTCGAGTCTGGGCAGAAGATAGGCGTTACAGGGACTATCGAATGCGAGTCGAAGCTTGCACCGCATCTTCATTTTGCTGTAAAGCAAAGCGGCAAGTGGATATCACCCAAGGAATATGTGAACGGATAAAATTTGATATAAGCCGATCTCAGTCGGACACAGACACTTTTCCTACCCATCGGGAAAAGCGTTTGTGTCCGATTTTGCATTACCAATAATTCAATATTTATCCACTAAAAAATAAGACAGATATTAACATTTAGTCTTTTACGCACTTTTCACAAATCTGTTACATAAAGCTCACAAACGGCTTTGCTGCGGCGAATGCCGATATAAACCGCATTTTCGCAGATTTAAATCGATATCGTTATATAGATAATTACATACCGATATTCCTAAAATATATTTTACAATTCCGACTCAGTGTGTTAAAATAATAACGAACAAAAGAAAGAAGTCCTGCAACACAAATACATAACGCAGGGCGCACGATAACAACAACTAAATATAGATTATTAACGGCTATAAGCCGAACAGGAGGAATTTCATATGAGATTTACATTACCAAGAGATGTTTATCACGGCAAGGGCGCACTTGAAGCATTAAAGAGCTTTAAGGGCAAGAAGGCAATGATCGTCGTTGGCGGCGGTTCGATGAAGCGTTTCGGCTTCTTACAGAAGGCTGAGGCTTATCTTAAGGAAGCAGGCATGGAGGTCGAGCTCTTTGAGAATGTAGAACCCGATCCTTCTGTTGAAACAGTTATGAAGGGTGCAGACGCAATGCTCAAGTTCCAGCCCGACTGGATCGTAGCAATGGGCGGCGGTTCTCCTATCGACGCAGCTAAGGCTATGTGGATAAAGTACGAGTACCCCGACTGCACATTTGAAGATATGTGTAAGGTATTCGGTATTCCGGAGCTCAGAAAGAAAGCTCACTTCTGCGCTATTTCTTCTACATCAGGTACAGCTACAGAAGTTACCGCATTCTCGATCATCACAGATTACCACAAGGGTATCAAGTATCCTATCGCTGACTTCGAGATCACTCCCGATGTTGCTATCGTAGATCCCGAGCTTGCAGAAACAATGCCTCAGAAGCTTGTAGCACATACAGGTATGGATGCTATGACACACGCTATCGAAGCATACGTTTCAACAGCTAACTGCGACTTCACAGATCCTCTTGCACTTCATGCAATCAAGATGATCCAGAACGACCTCGTTGATTCTTACAACGGCGATATGGCTAAGCGTGACGCAATGCACAACGCACAGTGCCTCGCAGGTATGGCATTCTCAAATGCTCTGCTCGGTATCGTTCACTCAATGGCTCACAAGACAGGTGCCGCATTCGCTGATTACGGCGCACATATCATACACGGCGCGGCAAATGCTATGTACCTTCCTAAGGTTATCGCATTCAACGCAAAGGACGAAACAGCTAAGAAGCGTTACGGCGTGATCGCTGACTTTATGGGTCTTGGCGGCGCAAACGATGACGAAAAGGTAAAGCTCCTCATCGCTTATCTGCGTAAGATGAACGATGAACTGAAGATCCCTCACTGCATCAAGAACTATGGCGCAGACAGCTATCCTACAGAAAACGGTTTCGTTCCAGAAAACGTATTCCTGGAGAGATTACCCGAGATCGCAAAGAACGCTATCGCAGACGCTTGCACAGGTTCTAACCCTCGTATTCCTACACAGGAAGAGATGGAGAAGCTGCTTAAGTGCTGCTACTACGATACAGAAGTTGATTTCTGATATCGTAGCTATAAAAATTGATTTCATCTATTTATATAGCCTCTGAATTATAACCCAAAGGAAAGCCCCTTGTACCACCCCCTAAGGTACAAGGGGCTTTTCCGCGGCGAGTCGCCGCTGACAATTCGCCGTGCGGCGGGTCGCCGCCGACAATTCGCCGTTCTGACGGTTGGCGGATTGCGTAACCTCCGTTACCGGCGGATAGCAGTGTATACTGCGGATTTACTTTTTGTGATGAAATTTGCCCGTCCTTGAAAGACATTCCCCACGCTCCTCACACCTTTATTTCAATATTTTTCACATTTCTTTCATTCCCTGTTATTATCCGCTTCATAAAAGTCGGGTATACTATAGTCACAGTCAGAGGAAAGGACTCCGAAGACCAAAATCAGCCGATAGGTTTCGGCTTGAAAAATACCGTGCCGACAAGCACGGTTTACATAACAGGAGCCGGCAAGACGGCAACAGCCGCCCTATACACGCTCCGCCTAAGTACAACGAAAGTTTTCATATATACCTCTCTATTATTCAAGCAAAACCGCTCTGTAACGCAGGGCGGTTTTTGCTGTACTCTCACGCTCCGCCTTTCCTTTTGCTGCAGGTTGAAATTTCTGCAATTCGGTGCTATAATAAAGATATTATTTTTGGAAAAGATTCCGGAAAGGGTAAAGACATGGGATATATACTTAAAACGGCACAGTATGTAAATGACTTTCAGTGCATAGGCGGAAAGTGTACGATGGATTGTTGCCGGAATTGGGATATAATATGGACAGACGAAGAAATTGAAAAATTGAAAAATTCCGAACATTCCGAAAGCCTTGACAAGCTTATTCAAAGATCATTTTTGAAGTGTGACGGAATAACAAATTCGATAAAGCTGTCTGATGACGGTGATTGTCCTTTTCACGATAAAGAGGACAGACTTTGTAAAATTCAGAAAGAACTTGGGGCAGAATACCTTTCTGCTGTATGTCGGAATTATCCTATAAGCGGTACTATAAATAATAACGTAATTACAAAAATCAGATTTTTGAGTTGTCCTGCTGTATTTGATGTTATTGCCGATAACGAAAAATCCTGTGACGTTTATATTTACGGTAAAGACTATGAACCGGAAACCATTCTGATATTTAAACCCGATACAATTGATGACGTAAAAAACAATCCGGGACTTAAATACAGAAATCAGCTTTTTGATTTTTTCTATGGCATTCTTAGTGACAAAAAACGTGATATACATACATCGATGATTATCGGCACTCTTGCCGCACAGACGCTTTCAAAGCTTGAAAATTCATCGCCGGACAGGATACCGGAGGGCATTACTGCTCTGTCAAAACAGATAAACAGCCCCGCACTTGCAAAATCTCTTTCGGATATCGAACCAAATTATAAGGTTAAGCTTGGCGCTGTGCAGTGTATGCTTGACGGTACAGCTGTAGGTGATAAACTGTCAGAAATATTGTCGTCAATCAGAAAAAAGAACATCGAAGGCAAATTTTCCGTTGAAATACAAACATATATAACTAATCTCGAAAAGTTCTATAAAATATGTTCAACTAAACCGTTTATGATAAGAAACATAATAAGATGTCTTTATATGTGTGAGCTTATGCCGTTTTCGGATAATAATTATAATATTTTTGATAACTACGCATATTTTTGTGCTTCTGTAGCACTTATAGACTTTTTCGGCGCTGCCGCAGCAGCCGGCAGTGACAATCCCAATGAAATATTTGAGAGGTTTAAAACCGCTGTCTGTCTTGCTTCTCATCTGCTTTGTCATAACCCTGACAGAGTGAAAATAATAATAGATTACTTAAAGGAGATAAACTGTTATTCGGCAGGTCACCTTGCGCTTATCGTAAAATAAGTCAGTTATATAACCGCTCTGCAACGCAGGGCGGTTTCAGTCTGTCGATAAACCTATATTTTTTTGAAAAAGGGGTGTCGAGTATTGCTTGCTCTGCTGGTTTTGCATCGTGCAAAACTTTTGGCAAGCAACCAAAGCA
>OMFM01000010.1_pt1 | contig 95910 bp, 75 predicted proteins | sample 1645661 | NCBI WGS metagenome assembly OMFM01 (sample SAMEA103958128, study PRJEB25191) | human gut metagenome | reverse complement strand
ATTATGACATTGAGGTCAAAAGGTGCGGTTTATGAACATTGCATCTTACTAAAAAGGAGGTGAAATACAAGAGATAGTGTGGTATAATTTAAGAAAATGCAGATGAGGTGTTTTCATGTCATACCGCCCCAACCAAAGCCAGCAGCTTTCCATATTTGACCGGAGCCTGCGCTTAACGGAGCGTGAAAGAAAATGTCTGGAGAAATCGTGGGCAAAAGTATTTTCTGATGAGATCTTTCCGGCAATTGATGAAGACCGTTTCCGCGTTCTTTACTCGGAAACAGCGTCCCGGCCAAACACTCCGGTCAATGTCATTGTCGGAGCCTTGATCATAAAAGAACTTTTCGACCTCTCGGATGACGAGGTAGTTGAAAATCTGATGCTGGATGTGCATTACCAATATGCACTGCATACGACCAGTTACGAAGAACAGCCACTGAGTGATAAAACATTGTCCCGTTTCCGCCGTCGTTGCTATGAATATGAGCGGCTCAACGGTGTGGATATGTTTCACGACTGTGTCTGCGATCTAAGCGGGAAAATTGCGAAAATGATGGGGATCAGTTCCCGCATCAAGCGAATGGATTCTCTCATGGTAGAGGCAAATATCAGAAATTTGAGCCGTATCGAATTGCTATATACCTGTGTTGCCCGACTGGTGCAATATCACCACAAGAATCAGACCGGCGCTGATTTGGCTGGTCTTGAACATTACCTTGCCCCTGATGATCGAAATCGTGTTATCTATCACAGTCGGCATGTTGATATTGAAGTCAGAACAACAGAGATCGTCAGAGATGCAGAGAAACTACTCGGACAGTGCCAGAACCAGGATGCTTGCAGCGACATCGAGGCATATCAGCTACTGCTGCGCTGTATCGAGGAACAAACCATTTCAGAAAACGGAATACGTCGGCTACGCAATAAAGGTACAGAATCCCCCAGAGCGACATCCCTTCAGAACCCAACAGATCCGGAAGCGACTTACAGCAGGAAAGCCGGAAAGCAACATATTGGATATGCTGCAAATATCGTGGAAGCTGTCGGAGCCGATGGTTCCGTCGTTGTGGACTACCAATATGAGCAAAATACCCATTCAGACTCCCGCTTCCTCACGGATCACTTGAAGCGACTCCCAGTACAGAACGAAGAATCATTCATTGTTGTAGACGGTGCATATTCCGGTCAGAACCTCCGGGATGCCGCATTGGAGAAGAATGTACAGCTTATCAGCACAAGCCTCAAGGGGATTTCGGTCCCGAACATCTATGCAGATTTTGAAATAAGTGATGATGGGAAAGTTGTTTTGCACTGTCCTGCCGGACATGAACCGCTTCGCTGCAGATATATTTCAGCAGCTAAACAGGCGCGTGCGTATTTCTCTCATGACCTATGTGCGGGGTGTCCGCATTTGGAGCAGTGCCATCCGAAGCTCAACAAGGTTACTGGTCTGATTGCAATATCCCGTTCCGCGATAGAGAAGGCGAGACAACAACGTCATATGGCCGAGAATGATTTTCAAAACTGGAACAGGATTCGGAACGGTGTAGAGACTATCCCTTCTACTCTGCGAAACCAATATCATGTGGATGATATGCCTGTTCGCGGCAGGATACCGTGCAAGTTCTTCTTTGGCGCTAAAATTTCAGCTATTAACTTCAAGAAGCTGCTTCGGCAACGGAGGGGCTTGTATTGTCGACCTCATAATCCACTACTGGCCTGACATGGTCATTGAAAAGCATTATAAGCCCCGATCTTATTCGACTATTTTCCACCGTTGATGGAGATGGTCGCTTTTTATTTTGTTGGCATACCGATGAAAAGAGCCTTTTGACCTCAACGTCAAAATATGATACCAACCTCTTCAATAAAAAGTTTCAAATTCTTTAGGAAAGACGAGCAATAAAAAGTATCCGAGAGCGTAGAGGCCACCATAAAGCAGGCCAAATCAGCCGAGAATTTAGTTCAAGTCCTGCCTAACGCTCTGAAATGCCCTTGTGTATCTATAAAACACGCTTTGGAAAAACAGGGCATAAAAACGCTGAAACCCCTGATTTCTCAGGGGTTTCAGGTGAGTGTATCTATTTTGGTCACTCAAGATGGTTGCGGAGGGAGGACTTGAACCTCCGACCTCCGGGTTATGAGGCAGTCTCAAGCACAAATCGGAGTCATTTCGGCTCCGATTTGTGCTTTTTGCCGCCGTTCGCTCGTCGGATTTTCCATTGTCTCCGTCCAGCCCTACCCGTTCCAATTCCATTCTGGGTCAAAACTGGGTCAAGGTCATAGATTTTGATTGCGCAGGCAATTAAGTGGCTGAACACATTCGTGGGAACGTCAGCCTTAGAAAACAGCACATATCATAAAATGTAATTATTTCACTCTGCTGGGGACATTTTACCGTTTAATCACGCTGACCGGTGTATCTGCATATAAAAAGTCGAGGAGATCATGCAAAAAGTATTTGATGGAAAGGGAGATAAGAGTCTTAATCAATATCAAAATCATCCTTATGACGGAGAGCCCACTCCTCAAAAGTGGAAAGCTTCACTCCATAGCTGTTGGAGGCCACCACGTCCGCCGTGTAGCCGTTGACCACATCCCACTCCTGGGCGTCGATCACGCTGGAGCGGACACCGTTCGCCAAGAGTTGCTCCCGGGTCAGGTACTGCACCTCAATGTGCTTTCCGGTGGCCTTCGAGATGGCAGCGCCCACCTCGTCCATGTTCACCCGGTCGCCGGCCAGGGGGATTTCCTTGTGCTCGAACTTTTCAAAATTGCAGAAGACCTCCGCCACCAGCTTCCCCATGTCGTCGCCGCACATGCAGTTCACCCATGTCTCCGGTGTTCTGGCGGAGGCGACGATTCCCTGCTTCAGCTGGGGATACATGCCCCACGCCTTGGGTGGCACGAAGCAATCCATCATGTAGGCCGGCTTCAGGATCACCCAGTGGGGGATCTTGCTGTCCTTGACCATCTGGAGCACTGTGGACTTGCCTCGCCAGTAACCGGCGTACCCGGGCCAGAAATCCGGCCCCCAGCCCTTAAAGGTCTCCTCCTCACCAGCCCGGTCTACGGAGCTATGCACCATGTAGGTGACGTTTGCCCGCTCACAGGCGCTGACCATGTTCTTCCCAAGCGTAATCTCTTTGGTGGGGTCCCCGCTGGTGGGGATCGCAGGCAGGAAGAACACCCCGTCGCAGCCTTGCACGGCGCTGTAGATGCTCTCCTCGTCAAGCAGGTCACCGCACACCACCTCTACATTGGGACCCAGCTCTTTCAGCTGCGGGAGCTTAGGGTCGCTCTCCAGGGCGAAAGCGCGGATCTGGAAGCCCTTGGCAAGCAGTTCCTTGACGATGGGGAAGCCCTGCGTTCCGGTGGGGCCTGTCACGAAAATCTTGTTCATATCGAATACTCCTTTTCTATCAAATTTTCAAAGATTCTAAGGTTCAGAAATTTGGCCTCCTATGCCAGTTGGCGGGACTGTCAGGACTTTTTCGCGGCGTGCTGTTCCCGCCGGTAGGGGGAGAGGCGTATCGCTACAAAAAACAGTACGAAAGAGATCAGCGCAATCACCGCCAGACACATGTAGGAGTTCGTGTAGCTTCCGGAGATCTCGGAAATCCACGCCACTAGGAAGCTGGAAATGGTTGCACCCAGGTAGTAGCCAGCCATCCCCAGGGAGTTGATCCGGTTGTAGTCTTTGCGGCCGAATAGCTCTGGCAGCACCAGGGAGGGAACACTGTTCACCGGCCGGACAAAAGCCACGAACAGGACGCCGACCACCGCGAACCAAGGAACTGGATTGGCGGGGAACATGCACACCAGCACCATGCCGACGATATATCCGCCGAAAGTCAGCATCATGAGAACCTTGGAGCCGAATTTCTCCAGGATCACCCCGGAGACCATGGAGATCAGCGCGCCGAAAAATGAAAGGAAGCTGATATTGGTGGCGGACTGGGTGGCGCTCATGCCGCAGGACTGCCAGAACGCCGTGGCGAAAGTCATAAAGCCGGCGTAGAGAGTAGCCGCCCCCATCATGGCAATGAAGAACAGCACGAAAGCCGGGGAGCGGATGGCCCTATGATAGCCCACGCCATCCTCCTCCGTCGGCGCGGCGGCCGCGCCGCTCTCCGCTGCCGGCCGCTGGGCGGCGGGCATCCGGATCAGGAGCAGATTGGCCAAAACGCCGATCACGGCGGCACCGATGCCGAAAGAAACCAGGATCGTGTGATAGCTCATGACCTTGAGCAGCTGCCCGGCCAGCAAGCTGAAAACCGTGGACCCAAATGAGGAGAAGCCAAAAACCACGCCGATAACGGAGGCCATCCTGTCCCCGTACCACCCGGCAATCACACCAGCGCAGCTGGCATGGGCTCCCAGGCCCAGCACAGCGCCCTGCGCCAGGCTCACCAGGCCCAGGGCCACCAGGTTGTCAACGGAACCGATCAGGCAGAGGAACACCGCGGAGGCAAGGGACCCCACCAGCAGGGACTTCTTGGGTCCCAGCGCGTTGATCAGCTTGGAGCCGATCAGACTGAACAGGAAACCCGAGACCGTCGCGACCATCGCGACATAGGACATCTCCATTTTGGAGTACCCATACTCCGCCATATATTCCGGAATAAACAGGGAGAACATTCCGGCAACACCTATGCTCAGGAAGATGACGATTGCGCATCCAATCGCCGAAGTCAACGCAAAGACACTTCGTTCACGTCTCATGCCTCCCACTCCTTATCTCGTATATATCTTGTTGGTGGAATATTGTTCCGCACGCAGAAACGGCGGTCCTCTCCCGAAATCCCAAACCAGCAGCCAGGAAAAAGCCGGTTTGGGATTCCGAGCAAGGAATCCAATTGGAAAGGGTAGGTTAACGGAAGTAAGCCGTACCGCCATCAACAAAGAGGGATCGGCTAGTAATCCAATCAGAGTAGGAGCTGGCCAGGAAGACCACAGCGCCGCCGACATCATGGATCGGGTCGCCAATGCTGTAATTCGGCCGTTTGATCAGGTAGTGATCCATCGTTGCCTTCAGCTGCTCCGGCGTGCGGACCGCCTTGGTAGAAAGCCATGCCGGGGAATCACCTGTGGGGATAATGCAGTTCACGTTGATGCAGTACTTGCCCCACTCCACGGCGGCAACCCGGGTCAAGCCGACGATGGCCTCCTTGGAGGCCGCGTAGGCGGACATGGTGGGAGAACCAATCGTACCGGAAGCGGAGCCATAGGTAATCACCTTGGCATGCCGGGTCTTTCCCGTCTCTTTCAGATAAGGGAAACATGCCTGCATACAGTTCACCGTTCCAATTACATTGTTCCTGTACTCATAATCCCAGGTTTCCAGCGGGGTATCTTCCATCGTCCCATAGGGAGCGAAAGCGAAGTGGTTGGTCGCCAGGATGTCCAGTTTGCCGAAAGCCTCAATGGTCTTTTTCAGGGCCTCATCCACCTCGGCACGGATGCTCACGTCGCATTTGATCGCCAGAGCGCGGCCGCCGGCCTTATTGATATCGTTGGCGACTCGCTCCACCTTTTCAAAAGTGCGGCCCCAGAGCGCAACACAGGCACCCTCCTGTGTCATAGCGTGCGCGGCGCCCTCGCCCAGGCCCTGTCCGGCGCCGGTGATGATCGCGATTTTCCCATCAAGAATACCCATAATCCATAACCCTCTTTCATTTTTTTGTTTTCTGTTTGCCATTTCGCGGAGCTTATGTTAAAATTATACCAACTCACACGTATGCCACAACTACGCACTTTTTGTGTTCGGCAGATCTGGGCACTTTGACCAACTCGAAAGGAGGATGCCTCATGAGGGAGTTCTTCATCAAGGACAACGGGCCGTGCTGCGTGGAAAAGGCGTTCAAGATGATCGGAGCACGCTGGACACCGCGGATTCTGGAACTGTGTTACCTGCATAGTGGGATGGATCTGCGGGAATTCCGGCAGGAGCTGCCCACCTGCCCGGAGACCACTCTCTCCCGTCGGCTAGAGAGTCTGCAGGAAGACGGCCTGCTGCAATACAACACGGAAACCAGAGCCTATGCGCTCACCATGCAGGCCACGGACATTCTGCCGATCATGCTCCACATGCAGCACCTGACCCTGTTGTGCAAACACACCTCCTCCGGGTACGGACATGCGGTAGAATTCGTCTATAAGCTGATTGGGGAGAAGTGGAAAGCCAAGATCCTTTGGATCATCCACGCGAAAGAGACCGTCCGTTTCAATGAACTGCTCCGGTCCATCGAGGGCCTCTCCCACAAGGTCCTGTCCGAGCGGTTGGAGGACCTGGAGAAGTCCGGTCTTGTCAACCGGATTGACTACCAGGAAAAGAGCCCACGAGTGGAGTACACCCTGACTCAGACGGGAAAGTTCGCGTACCAGATCATCTGTGAAATCTCCATTTGGGGTTATAAGTATGAGCTGGCAAACAGCCGTTTTGTGATCTCACAATGAAAATTTCATCGGAATATCCGGAGATTCCCGCGGGAAGCACGACTTTTTGCGAACGATGCATCGCCATCGTCTTTCCCCCAAAAAGGTGCGTGCCTCCTGCCTCATCTCCCCGTCGAATTGTGCATCCTGACGAAACATCCAGACAGCCGGATGCTTGTGTAACTCTGCGCTGATTGAGCGGATTGCCTCTTGGCCCAGCTCTACGAGAGCGGTCATACTAGCGGCCCCGTCCGGAAGGCCCGTGTTTCGGCGTGTGAGCCGCTGTGTGCGATCCTGTTGGCGAAGGCGAGTGTGTAACCACTTTCACCTGTGAAAGCAAACGTGGGCCATTTGTGAGAGAAGTTGAAACCGCAATGAGGAACGGTTGGGGAACAGCGTTGGTGGCGGCAACTCTGCCGGATTTGATATAGTGGGGGGTCACAGAGAACCGGGAAATGTATGTATATAAAAGCATGGTGGGATCAAGGGTCACAAATGCTCATCACATAATCAATAGCGCACTCACTGGATTACGCAGCCCAGCGGGGCCGCGACGCCTTCGGGACAGCGACACGCATAAGCGCATCGCTGTCCCGAAGGTTTTCTGCGTTCTTCGAGAGCACCTCCCGGCCAAGATCCCAAAGCGGCAAAGTACGCCGTTCTGACACCTGGCCACGCAGGGTTTCCGAACCGCGCAAAACGCTCCGAGGGTAGTAATAGCGCCCCCATCCGAAACAGCCCCTGTTTCGGCGTGTAAGCCGCTGTGTGCGATCCTGTTGGCAAAGGCGAGTGTGTACCCACTTTCATCCGCAAAAGCGAATGTGGGCCGTTTTGCAGGCGATTGCGACAAGAGTTTTTTTGCCGTGTGGTACCCATTGATGGAAGTAGGGGATGGGTGTTTGTAACGGCGTTTGAGAGACCCTTGAAGTCCGTGTGACCGATGCATTGGAAACGTTGGTATGACTGCGTTTCCTGCGCTTTTGCGGCTTTTCCGAGGACGAAAAAGAAAGCAGGATAAAGGGTTGGCGTCGGAACCGACGCTTCACCCGGTCACTTCTGCCCGCAGTGCGGGCAGTTGACGGGGGTTTCAGCGCAGTCGGTTGTGGCGCCTTCTATGGGGAATTTTGGAACGGCTGGCGTCTTTGTTCCCGCAAACGCAGGTGTCCCAAGGATTTTGGTGGTGCCTTGTGGCCGTTTCGGAAGGAAATCGAGGTAATCACCTTCGCGTGATCAATGGTGCAGGGCAAGCGTGTTTTGAGTCACCGCAGTCAATGAAAAGGACTTCTTGACCGTTCGAAAATTGCACCGCTGTAACCAAAGAGAATATCCCCGGCAGCGCAGAAATTGCGCCGCCATAGACAAAGATAAGGCGGCGCGGCTCCGAGGGGCAAATGATAACTTTTTGATAACAGTTCGGCGTTAGGGTAGCTTTGTTCCCTTGGTTACGGTATTGTTCGTTGTCGAAAGGGGCTGATTTTATGCCAAAAAGACGAGCGAACGGGGAAGGGAACATCCGTAAACGAAAGGACGGTCGATGGGAGGGCCGGTACACGGTCGGTCACGATCCAGAAACCGGCAAAGCCATCATCAAAAATGTCCTTGGCAAGACGCAGACAGAAGTCAAGGAAAAGCTGAAGAAAGCCATTGAGGAAAACGTCGGCATCGATTATGGGCGGGCAAAGAACTACACAGTAGGTAACTGGTTAGAAGTGTGGTACGAGAACTATGCCAAAATCAAAATGCGCCCATCCACCTACCTGACCTACCATGGCTACATCGAAAACCACATCAAGCCGCAGCTCGGCAAGATCCCGTTGAATGATCTGACGACGCTGCATCTGCAACAGTTCTACAAGAAATTGTTGGCAGAAGGGCGGGTAGAGCGAATCGAAGCACAGAAGCAGCCCAAGGGACTGAGCGCCAAAACAGTGCGCAACATCCATCAAATCATTTCCTCTGCGCTGAAGCTGGCAAACGAGCAGCGGCTGATCGCCCGTAATCCGGCAGATGGCTGCGCACTGCCGAAGGCGGAGCGCAAGGAAATGCAGACGCTTCCTGTTGAGCAGCTGACGTCCTTCCTCCGCGAGGCAAAAGACAGCGGCGTGTTCGCCCTGTACTACATCGACCTGACCACCGGCCTGCGGCGGGGCGAGTTGCTCGGATTAAAATGGTCGGACATTGATTTGGAAAGAGGAGACCTTCGGGTTCAACGGCAGATCGGGCGCATCGACGGCAAAATCATTGAGATGCCGTTGAAAACGAAAAATGCCTACCGCACCCTGCCGCTGTCGGCAGATGCGATAGACGTTCTGATGCAACAAAGAAGAAAAACGGGCAACAGCGAATGGGTATTCCCATCGCCAAGCGGAGGCCCCATATCGCCGGACAGCGTGTTGCATATGCTGCACCGAGTCCTAAAGCGGGCAGGGTTGCCGAAGGTGCGTTTCCACGACCTGCGCCACACCTTCGCAACGCTGGCACTGCAAAACGGTGTGGACATCAAAACCGTATCTGGCATGCTGGGACATTTTTCGGCAGGCTTCACGCTGGACACCTACGCTCATGTAACGACCTCCGCCAAGCGTGAAGCGGCAAAGACAATGGGCAACATTCTCTCTGGCGCGGTATAGTGCTTTCCGCTATCCGCTCCCGTTGGGGTCAGCGTTTGGGTCAGAAAAAATGGGAAGTAAGATATTGAACACAAAAGTGCGGAAAAAGTCCTGATTTCGCAAGAAATCAGGACTTTCTGGTTGCGGAGACAGGACTCGAACCTGCGACCTCCGGGTTATGAGCCCGACGAGCTACCAACTGCTCTACTCCGCGATATTGTACTGTACCGGGTGGTGCCGGTGACCGGACTCGAACCGGTACGGCATTGCTGCCGGGAGATTTTAAGTCTCCTGTGTCTACCATTCCACCACACCGGCGGATCAGGCATTTATTAGGATACCACACCGCCCGGCCTGTGTCAACACCTTTCGAAAAAACATTTCGACAAAGTCGCAAAATCCCGTTGCGCGCCGCGCTTTTCTGCGCTATAATGTGTCCACGGAACAAACTGGAACAGGAGGAACATCCTATGAATATTTGGCATGATATCGCGCCTGCGCGGGTAAAGCCCGAGGATTTCTGGGCGGTCATCGAGATCGAAAAGGGCTCCAAGAACAAATACGAGATGGACAAGGATACCGGTATGCTGCGGCTGGACCGTATCCTCTACACCTCTACCCACTACCCCGCCAACTACGGCTTCATTCCCCGCACCTGGGCCGATGACGGCGACCCTCTGGACGTGCTGGTGCTGTGCAGCGAGTCCATCCGCCCCATGAGTTTGGTGCGCTGCTTCCCCATCGGCGTCATCACCATGGAGGACGGCGGCGACCTGGATGAGAAGATCATCGCCATCCCCTTCGAGGACCCCACCTATCATCTGTACACGGATATTTCCGAGCTGCCTGCCCACGTGGCCAGCGAGATCAAGCACTTCTTCCGGGTCTATAAGAGCCTGGAGGGCAAGGAGACCGTGGTCAGCGACGTGCTGGGCCGTCAGGCGGCGGTGGATATCATCATCAAGTGCCAGGATGCCTACATCGAGAAATACTGCAAGTGACATATCGCGCCGCCATCCCCGCCGATGGCGGCGCTTTTTCTGCGGGCGGGAAACCTTTTCCGAAGGAATTGCGTCTATATAGCAGATGAGCCTTTTGAAAGGAGGCGGATCCTATGAAAAAACGTGCGGCGGCGCTGGTGCTGGCGCTGCTGATGCTGCTGGCCCTGCCCGGCTGCGGCATCAAGGCGCAGGCACTGACCAAGGATATCGTGCCCCAGGCACTGGACACGACTACCGACCTGACTGCCGGAGGCGAGGCGGTGTCGGCCTTCGCCCTGTCACTGCTTCGCAGTGAACGGGCGGGAGAGACGGGGGTGCTGCTGTCACCGGTGTCCATCCTGAACGCACTGGGCATGACGGCCAACGGCGCCGGTGGAACTACCCTGAAGCAGATGGAAACGGCGGCGGGCATGAGTCTGAACCAGCTGAATGAATTTCTGTACACCTACCGCATGAGCCTGCCTGCTGCGTACAAGAGCTGCGCCGTTTCGCTGGCCAACTCCGCGTGGGTGCGGGATACCTTCCGGGTGGAGGACAGCTTCCTGCGCGCCTGCGTCAACTACTACAGCGCGGAGGTCTATCGTTCCGCGTTCGACGGCAGCCTGGTCACCGACCTGAACCGCTGGGTCAGCAAGGAGACAAACGGCCTGATCGACAAGCTGCTGGAGCAGGCGCCCGGCGAGGCCACCATGCTGTATCTGGTCAACGCCGCCTGCTTTGACGCCCGGTGGGAGACGCCCTACGAAGCGTCGGATATCCGCGAGGGCGGGACCTTCACCGCCGCTTCCGGTGCGCGCCAGACGGCGGATTACCTGACCAGCAGCGAGAGCATCTATCTGTCCGGCAACAACGTTACCGGCTTCCTGAAGCCCTATGACGGCGGGAAATATGCGTTCGTAGCGCTGCTGCCCGACGAGGGCGTGACGCTGGAGGACTACCTGAAGAACCTCACCGGTGAGCATCTGTATCAGCTGATCACCGGTCACCAATACGCCGATGTGCAGGCGTCCATCCCGCGGTTTACCGCCCAAACGGAGTTGGAGCTGGAGAAGGCGCTGACGGCTATGGGTATCACAGACCTGTTTGACGTGTCCAGAGCTGACCTGCGGGCTATGGGCAGTGCGCCCAGCGGCAATAATCTGTACGTCTCCTCTGTGCTGCACAAGACGTATCTGTCGCTGGACGAAAACGGCACCAGGGCCGCCGCGGCCACGTCAGTGCAGGTGAACGGCGGCAGCGCGCAGCCCACCGACGTCAAGACCGTCACGCTGGATCGCCCCTTCCTCTACATGGTCGTGGACACCCACGCCTGCGTGCCCCTGTTCATGGGCACCGTCACCTCTATGGAATAAGCGAAAAGAACGCCCGACAGGGCGTTCTTTTCGCTTATTCGCCGCCGTTCACATAGTCGTGGGGGTCGATGACCGCCCCGTCCCGGCTGACAGAGAAGTGCAGGTGGGAGCCCATGCGGCTCTCGGCGGCGGAGGTGGCCCCCACCCGGCCGATGACCTCTCCGGCGGCCACCTGCTGCCCTTGCTGCACCGGCACGTCCGCCTGCAGGCTGCTGTACTGGGTGGCGTAGCCGCCTTCGTGCTGAATGACCACCGTGGTGCCCATCAGCTCGTCGTCGGTAACGGACTGCACGGTCCCTGCGGCGGCGGTCTTCACCGCCGCGCCCTCGTCAGCCTGCACGTCGATGCCGTCGTGGGTGCGCCAGTCGGCCATAGTGGGGTCATATAACAGCTCCGTCATGCTGAACACCGTCACTGTGGTGCCGTCCAGAGGGGATACCACCTGGGGCAGCAGCTCTGCCGGCTCGGTGATCTCCGCCTCCTCCACCGGGTCGGGGATGACCACCGGCGCGGGCTTTACCACCGGCTGGGTGGGGGTGACGGGCTGGATATCCAGCACCGGCGGCGTGTCCGTCTGCTCCACGGTCACCGGGCGCTCTCTCAGGGCAAAATAGCCGATCGTTCCTGCGGCCACAAGGCACAGGGCGATGGCTATGTAATAGCCCCGCCCGGCGAACATGGCCCGCAGCCGTTCGTTTCGGGAGTCCTTCATATGCGTGTCCCTTTCCTGGCGGGAAGTCCCGCCGCCGCCCCTTCCGGCGGGCGGCACGCCGAAATAAAACATCCTCTGCCCGTATTGTCGCCGGACAGAGGATGTTTTATTCATATTCAGTCGTCGAATTCCGCCCGCAGGCCCCGCCGCAGCAGGGCACTCAGCTCTGCCCGGGGATCGGCGCTTTCGTACAGGATGTTGTGTACCGCCATGCATATCGGCAGCTCCACGCCGTACTTTTCGCGGAGCACCATCAGTGCCTCCACTGTGTAATAGCCCTCCGCCAGCCGGTGGTAGTCCTGATGGCGGATGAAGGACTCGCCGAACTGTCGGTTATGGCTGTAGGGCGAGAACACCGTGGCCTCGTAGTCCCCCAGATGGCACAGTCCGTAGGCTGACAGCTCATTGCCGCCCATAGCCTTGATCAGCCGCGCCACCTCCCGGGTACCCCGGCTCATCAGCGCGCCCTTCAGGCTGGACATCTCCACGCCGTCCAGAAAGCCCGCCGCGATGCCTACCACGTTCTTGGCCGCGGCGCCTACCTCGTTGCCGATCATGTCGCCGCCATAGTAGAAACGGATCAGGTCGCTGGAGAATTCCTGTACCAGCCGGCGCTTTACAGCGTCGTTCCCACTGTCGATGACCATGCAATTGGGGATGCCCCGGTAGAACTCCTGCACATGGCCCGGCCCCAGCCAGACCGCCACGGTGTTGCTCTCATGCAGCAGCGATCCGGCGATAACGCTGAGCCGTTCGCCGGTGCCCATCTCCAGGCCCTTCATGCACAGCACCACCGTCTTGCCCCGCAGGGCCTGCATGGGGGCCTCTGCCAGCAGAGAACGCAGGCTCTGGGAGCCGATGGAGATGATGACCGTCTCCGCCTGCTCCACGTCCCGCAGGTCGGTGGTCAGCCCCACGGAGTCTGGCAGCGTCAGCAGATCGTTCTGCCGGGTGGCCAGAAAGGACTGCATACGGGGCGAGCTCTGCCGCCCGTACAACGTCACATGATGGCCGATGTGATCCAGATACCAGGTGATGAGGGAACCCCACCGCCCGCAGCCGATGACAAATATGTTCATGGGTTTGTCTCCTTATAAGGAAGTCCCGAAGCCGCGCTTCGGGACTTCGCGTAAAAGCGGATCGTTCGTTTTACTTCACGATCAGCGTCTTGCCGTCCATCTCCTCCGGGCAGGCCAGACCCATCACGTCCAGAATGGTGGGCGCGATGTCCGCCAGCCGTCCGGGCCGCAGCTCTGTGCCGGCGCCGCACAGGATGAAGGGTACCAGATTGGTGGTGTGGGCGGTCATGGGGCTGCCGTCGGGCTGCTTCATATCCTCGGCGTTGCCGTGGTCGGCGGTCACCATGGCGATACCGCCCATCTTCAGCGTGGCGTCCACCACCTTGCCCACGCAGATATCCACTGTCTCCACGGCCTTGATGGCGGCCTCCAGCACGCCGGTGTGCCCCACCATGTCGCAGTTGGCAAAGTTCAGGATGATGACGTCATAGGCGCCTGACTCGATGCGCTCCACACACTTGTCGCACACCTCGAAGGCGCTCATCTCCGGCTGGAGATCATAGGTGGCCACCTTGGGAGAGGGCACCAGCACCCGGTCCTCGCCGGGGTACTGCGTCTCCACGCCGCCGTTGAAGAAGAACGTCACATGGGCGTATTTCTCCGTCTCGGCGATACGCAGCTGGGTCATGCCCATGCGGCTGAGGTACTCACCCAGCCCGTTCTTCACGGCGATGCGGGGCCACGCCACCAGCACGTTGGGCATGGAGGCGTCGTACTCCGTGTTGCACACATAGGTGGTGGGGAAGAACTCCCGGGCAAAGCCGTCAAAGTCCGGGTCCACGATGGCCCGGGTGATCTCCCGGGCCCGGTCGGGCCGGTAGTTGAAGAAGATGATGCTGTCATTGTCGCTGATGGTGCCGTCGCCGTCCACCACCACCGGCTCCATGAACTCGTCGGTGATGTTGTTGGCATAGCTCTCCGCCACGGCGGCCACCGGGTCGTCGCTGCGGCGGCCCTCGCCGTATACCATGGCGTCATAGGCCATCTGTACGCGCTCCCACCGCTTGTCGCGGTCCATGGCGTAGTAGCGGCCCATCACCGTGGCGATCCTGCCGATGCCCAGCTGGGCGCACTTGTCGGCGAGTGCCTGCACGAAGCCCTTGCCGCTGGTGGGGGACACGTCCCGGCCATCCAGGAAGCAATGGACGTACACCTTGGTCAGCCCCTTGTCCTTAGCCATTTGCAGCAGGGCGAACAGGTGCTCGATGTGGGAGTGTACGCCGCCGTCGGACAGCAGACCGCACAGGTGCAGACTGGTGCCATTCTCCAGGCAGTTGTCCATCGCCTGGTTATAGGCCTCGTTCTTAAAGAAGCTGCCGTCCTCGATAGCACGGCTGATGCGGGGCAGGTCCTGAAACACCACGCGGCCGCCGCCGATGTTGGTGTGGCCTACCTCGCTGTTGCCCATCTGCCCGGCGGGCAGACCCACGTCCAGTCCGCTGGCGGACAGCGTGGTGTGGGCGTATTCCTGAAACAGCTTATCCAGCACCGGCGTCTTGGCCAGAGTGACGGCATTGTCATCCGCGGGGGGCGCAATGCCGAAGCCGTCCATGATGATGAGGGTGGTAGGGGTCTTATTCATGCCGTTCCTCCTTGGAAATGCTCAGCCTTGGTTGGCAGCATTGATGATGGCGATAAAGCCCTCAGGGTTCAGAGATGCACCGCCGATAAGGCCGCCGTCGATGTCCGGCTGGGCCAGCAGCTCCGCCGCGTTGGCGGGCTTCATGGAGCCGCCGTACTGGATGGTGATGCTGCGGGCGATACGGGCGCCGTACAGGTGACGCACGGTGGTGCGGATGAAGGTGCAGACCTCAGCGGCCTGCTCGGCGGTAGCGGTCTTGCCGGTGCCGATGGCCCACACAGGCTCATAGGCAATCACGCACTTCCGCAGCTTCTCCGCGGGCACGCCGGCCAGGGCGGACTTGACCTGCAGCGCGATCAGCTCCATGGTGATGCCCAGCTCCCGCTGCTCCAGCGTCTCACCCACGCAGATGATGGGGTGCAGACCCGCCTCCAGCGCGGAGAGCACCTTGCGGTTGACGGTGAGATCCGTCTCGCCGAAATACTGGCGGCGCTCAGAGTGACCGATGATGACGTACTTTACGCCCAGGTCCTTCAGCATATCGGCGGAGACTTCGCCGGTGTACGCGCCGTTCTTCTCATAAAACACATTCTGTGCGCCCACGGACACGCGGGCATCCTTGAAGCCCTTGATGGCGGCGGCGATATCTACGGAGGGCACGCACACCACAATGTCGCACCATTTGGCCTTGGGCAGCAGGGCCTTCAGTTCCTCGGCAAACTTCTTCGTCTCGCTGGCGGTCTTGTTCATCTTCCAGTTGCCGGCGATAATGGTCTTGCGATATCTGCGATTCATAACAAACTAACTCCTCGTCTTTTACTCTTATATAGAAATGGGGATATGCACACAAAATAAAACGGTTTTCGCCAAAGCCTGCGCGGCCGATCCGCTCCGCTGGCCGCGGCGAAGATGCCGGACCTTACTTGTCCAGCAGGCAGGCCACGCCGGGCAGCTCCTTACCCTCCAGGAACTCCAGCGACGCGCCGCCGCCGGTGCTGATGTGGGTGATCTTGTCGGCAAAGCCCAGCTGCTCCACCGCCGCCGCGCTGTCACCGCCGCCCACGATGGTCACGGCGCCGCTGTCAGCCAGCGCCTGGGCCATGGCCCGGGTGCCGGCGGCGAAGTTGTCAAACTCAAACACGCCCATGGGGCCGTTCCACACCACGGTGCCCGCGCCCTTCACGGCGCCGCAGAAGGTCTTGATGGTGTCGGGACCGATATCCATGCCCTCCCAGCCCTCGGGAATGGCCATGGTGCTGACCACCTGGCGCTTGGCGTCATTGGAGAAGTCGTCCGCCGCCACGGTGTCTGTGGGCAGCAGAAGCTTCACGCCGTTCTTTTTGGCCTTTTCGATCATTTCCAGGGCGTAATCCAGCTTATCCGGCTCGCACAGGCTCTTGCCGATGCTGCCGCCCTGGGCCTTGGCAAAGGTATACGCCATGCCGCCGCCGATGATGATGGTGTCCGCCTTGTCCAGCAGGTTGTTGATGACCGCGATCTTGTCGCTGACCTTGGCACCGCCCAGCACCGCCACAAAGGGCCGCTTGGGATCGTCCAGGGCCTTGCCCATGACGGACAGCTCTCTGGCCACCAGGAAGCCGGACACCGCCGGCAGGTATGCCGCCACACCGACAGTGGAGGCGTGGGCACGGTGCACGGTGCCGAAGGCGTCGGACACATACAGCTCCGCCATGTCCGCCAGCTCCTTGGCGAAGCCGGGGTCGTTCTTCTCCTCGCGGATATCGAACCGCAGGTTCTCCAGCAGCATGATCTGGCCGGGCTGCAGGGCAGCGGCCTTGACTTTGGCATCTTCACCCACGATATCTTTGGCGAAGATGACCTCCCGGCCCAGCAGCTGGCTCAAACGCTCCGCCACGGGCGCCAGCGTCAGCTTCATCTTCCACTCGCCCTTGGGCTTGCCCAGGTGGGAGCAGGCGATGACCGCCGCGCCGTTGTCCAGCAGATACTTGATGGTGGGCAGTGCCGCCACGATGCGCTTGTCGCTGGTGATCGCGCCCGTTTCCTTGTCCTGGGGCACGTTGAAGTCGCAGCGCAGCAGGACCTTCTTGCCCTTGACGTCTACATCCTGTACCGTTTTTTTATTGTAATTCATGGAATACGCTCCTCTCACGTGAAATTCATATATTTGCCATCTCGCCGGTTCCGGCGAGACCGGGAAAGCCATTCTGCCGCAGCGCCTCATAGGTGAGGATCGCCACGGAGTTGCTCAGGTTCAGGCTCCGCGCCTCCGGGCGCATGGGCAGCCGTATGCACCGGTCATAGTGGGTCCTGCGGAAGTCCTCCGGCAGCCCGGCTGTCTCCTTGCCGAAGAACAGCCAGCAATCCGGCGAGAACCGTGCTCGGGTGTAGTCCTGCGGCGCCTTGGTGGTGGCCAGCCACAGATCGGCGACCGCCTCCGGGTGCCGCGCAAACAGCGCCTCCAGCCCGTCGTAGTCCTGTACGTTCACCAGGTGCCAGTAATCCAGTCCGGCACGCTTCACCGCCCGGTCGGAAATATCAAAGCCCAGAGGCCGCACCAGGTGCAGCTGACTGCCGGTGGCGGCGCAGGTGCGGGCGATATTACCGCAATTCTGGGGTATTTCCGGTTCGACCAGTACGATGTGCAGCATGACCGTATCACACTCCTGTTACATAAGCGACAACTATTGTAAAACAATGTAATGGGAAATGCAACTATAAAATACCAAAAGCAGGCGATATTTCTCCGAAACATTCAAAATACTTTCTGTTTGCCCCACCAAAAGACAGACGAACGCCCACGGACCGCTGCCGGAAAAATTATTGCCGAAAAAAACGGGAAAAATACTGGATTTTCCCGCAGGACCTGTTATAATAGGGGCAGAGAACAATGCAGAAAGAGGTGAGTGCCAATGGGCCGCATTCGCGCCGACAAGTGCAATACCGTCCATGACCGCGCCCGCCTTTCGGGTGCCGTGCCGTCCACGCTGTACGCCGCGCTGTAAAGCGCGCTGTCAGTGGGCGGCATTTTTGTTTTCTTTTTAACAAGTGCGGAACAGCGTAGCTGTTTGCAATATATCTGTACCTATAAAAATTCGGATAGAAAGCGAGAGTACGCACCATGATTTCTCACGGCAAGGATATGAAGATCTTTACAGGCAACGCCAATCCCGCGCTGGCACAGGAGATCTGCAAGCTCATCGGCATCAAGCTGGGCGAGGCAGAGGTTAAAAGCTTCGCTGATGGTGAGGCGTCCGTCTCCCTGTACGAGACCGTCCGCGGCAGCGATGTGTTCCTCATCAACTCCACCTGCAAACCCGTCAACGACAGCCTGATGGAGCTGCTCATCATGATCGACGCCTGCAAGCGTGCCAGCGCCGGCCGTGTCACCGCCGTGATCCCCTATTTCGGCTATGCCCGCCAGGACCGTAAGGCCAAGTCCCGCGATCCCATCTCTGCCAAGCTGGTGGCCAATATGCTCACCGCCTCCGGCGCCGACCGCGTGCTGACCATGGACCTGCACGCCAGCCAGATCCAGGGTTTCTTCGATATCCCCGTGGATAACCTGCTGGGCAACCCCGTGTTCGTGGACTATTACGCCAAGAAGTTCGGCGAAAAGTGCGAGGACATGGTGGTGGTGTCTCCCGATGTGGGCTCTGTGGCCCGCGCCCGCACCTTCGCCCAGAAGCTGCACATGGGCCTGGCCATCGTGGACAAGCGCCGCCAGAAGGCCAACCAGTGCGAGGTCATGAACGTCATCGGCGACGTGGAGGGCAAGGACTGCATCCTCTTCGACGATATGATCGACACCGCTGGTTCCATCTGCAACGCCGCCAAGGCTATTGTGGAGGTGGGCGGAGCCAACAGCGTATATGCCTGCGCCAGCCACGGCGTGCTGTCCGGCCCCGCGCTGGAGCGCCTGAACAACAGCGTCATCAAGGAGGTTGCCCTGCTGAACACCATCCCCGAGTCCATGGGCGAGGGCTGCGACAAGATCAAGTATATCTCCGTGGCCCCTATGTTCGCCGAGGCCATCGAGCGCATCTATCAGGAGATCTCCATCGCCAAGCTGTTTAACTAAAACACTTTCCAAACCCGGAAAACGGTGCTATAATAAGAGGACTGCGTCTGCAGTCCTCTTATTTTGTGCATGCAAGGAGGCGACAGCCTTGTTTTTTAATCGGAACGGCAGCGGCGGCGTGGAGTGGCTGCTGGTGGGCCTGGGTAATCCCGGCAGCAAGTATGAGTCCACCCGCCACAATATGGGCTGGCTGGCCCTGGACAGCCTGATGGAAAAGGAGAAATTCGCCCTGAATAAGCTCCGCTTCAAGGCATGGACCGGTATGCTGGACTACAAGGGACATAAGATACTGGTGATGAAGCCCCAGACCTATATGAACCTTTCCGGTGAGTCCGTGGGCGAGGCCGCGCGGTTTTACAAGGTACCCGCCGACCATGTGCTGGTCATCTCCGACGACGTGTCCCTGCCGGTGGGCAAGCTGCGTATCCGCAAAAGCGGCTCCGCCGGCGGTCACAACGGGCTGAAGAACATCATTCAGCACCTGGGCACCGATGTCTTTCCACGTATCAAGGTGGGCGTGGGTATGCCCGACCACCCGGACCACGAGATGATCGACTGGGTCATCGGCAAGCCCCAGGGCGAGGAGGCCAAGACCCTCCGTGCTGCCCTGGACCGTGCAGCCGATGCCGCCTTGTCCGTCATTGATGAAGGCCCGGACCGGGCTATGAACAGATTTAACTGACCGGCCGAAGTCCCTCTCCGTGCGGAGAGGGACCGGCACGAAGTGCCGCCGGAGGGGAAAGGAGGGATGCCCCGTGACCGGATTGTTAGACAAGTTATCTGCTCTGCCGCAGCTTCAGGAGCTGCTGGCGGCGCTGCACAGCAGCGCCGTTACCTGCTGCGCTGCCGTGACGGGGCTGTCCCCTGTTCACCGGGCCATGCTCTCCGCCGCGCTGGCGGCAGAGACGAAGCGTCCGCTGCTGCTCCTGTGTGCCGATGAGAAGGACGTTCAGCGTCAGGCGGCGGATATCCGCGTTCTGCTGGGCGTGGAGCCGGTGTGCTTGCCGGAGCGCGAATTGCAGCTGCGCCCCGCCGCTTACAGCCGCCAGTGGGAGAATGCCCGGCTGTCCGCCCTGTACCGCATGGCCCGGGGCGACGCCCCCGTTGTGGTGACCACCGCCGCCGCCCTGGTGCAGCGCTGTCTGTCCCGGGAGGTGCTGCTCGCCGCCGCTTTTTCTCTGGAGGTGGGCGCGCGGTACGACGTGCAGGACCTCTGCCGCCGCCTGACCGCCGCCGGCTACACCCGCACCGATCAGGTGGAGGGGCCCGGCCAGTTTGCCCTGCGGGGCGGTATTCTGGACGTGTTCTCCCCTGGGGAGGAGCGCCCGCTGCGCTGTGAGTTTTTCGACGACGAGCTGGATAGCCTGGGCGAATTCGAGACAGCCACACAGCGCCGCGTGCTGAACCGCCGCCAGGTGTGTATTCTGCCGGCATCTGAGCTGCTGCCCTTTGCCGAAGAGACCACCGCCGCCGACGCCGCCGGGCGCATGGAGGATGCCGCCCGCCGCCTGAAGAAGGAGCACGCCGCCATTCGTCAGCGTCTGCTGGACGATGCCGAACTGCTGCGCCAGGGGATCGCGCCACCCGGCGCGGACCGCTATATGGCCGCCGTCTGCCCGGACAAGACCACCGCGTTTGACTATCTGGCCCAGGACACCATCCTCTGTGCCGGCGAGGCCGGCCGGGTGCAGGAGACGCTCCGGGCCTTTCTGTTCCAGACCCGTCAGGATGTTACCGCCGCCGTGGAGGCCGGTCTCATGGCCGGCGCCTTCGGCGACCTGACCCTTACGGAGCCGGAGCTGGAGACGGTGCTCTCCCGCTTTGCCCTCTGCCAGCTGGAGAGCCTGCCCACCAGCCGCTATCTGCTGCCGCCCCGCCTGCTGCTGGACATCAGCGCCAAGCAGCTCTCCGGCTACGGCGGCAGCCTGGATGCCGCCGCCACCGACATCACCCACTATCTGACCGCCGGCTTCGGCGTGCTGGTGCTCTGCGGCGGCGCGGTCCGCTGCCGCAATATGCAGGAGTTCCTCCAGCGGCGCCATATCACCGCTGCCCTGGCGCTGGAGGGCGATGCCGTCCCCGCCCCGGGCCAGACGCTCGTCTCCGTGGGGGCGCTGTCCGCCGGCAGTGAGTGGCCTGCCCTGAAGCTGGCTGTCCTGACGGAAGGGCAGCTGACCCGCGCCATGTCCGGCAAGGCCAAAAAGCCCCGCCAACCCAAACCCGACAGCCGCCAGCGGCTGCTGAGCTACGCCGACCTGGAGGTGGGCGACCTGGTGGTCCACATCCACCACGGAATCGGCCGCTTTGCCGGGATGATCCGCCTGCCGGTGGACGGCGTGGAGAAGGACTACATCAAGATACAGTACGCCGGGAGTGACTGCCTGTACATCCCCGCCACCTCACTGGACCTGGTCAGCAAGTATATCGGCGGCGGGGATGACACCGAAAAGGTGAAGCTCAACAAGCTCTCCGGTGACCAGTGGACCAAGACCACCCGCCGTGCCAAGGCCGCGGCCAAGGACCTGGCCGACGGGCTCATCAAGCTGTACGCCCAGCGCCAACGCTTGGGCGGCCACGCCTTTTCACCGGATACCCCCTGGCAGCAGGAGTTTGAGGAGGCCTTCGACTATACGGAGACCGACGATCAACTGACCGCCATCCGGGAGATCAAGGCCGATATGGAGAAACCCGTGCCCATGGACCGGCTGCTCTGCGGCGACGTGGGCTACGGTAAGACGGAGGTGGCCCTCCGTGCCGCCATGAAGTGCATCCTGGACGGCAAGCAGGTGGCGCTGCTGGTGCCCACCACCGTGCTGGCGCAGCAGCACTATGCCACCGCCGCCACCCGGTTCCGGGCCTTCCCGGTCACGGTGGAGGTCCTGTCCCGCTTCCGCACCCCCAAGCAGGTCAAGGATGTGCTGGAACGGGTAAAGGACGGCCGTGTGGACCTGCTCATCGGCACCCATAAGCTGCTGGGCAAGGGCGTGCAGTTCAAAGACCTGGGTCTGCTCATCATCGACGAGGAGCAGCGCTTCGGCGTCACCCACAAGGAACGTCTGCGTCAGGTGGCCCGGCAGGTGGACACCCTGACCCTCTCTGCCACGCCTATTCCCCGGACGCTGAACATGGCCATGTCCGGCATCCGCGACATGAGCACCATCGAGCAGCCGCCCCAGGACCGCCAGAGCGTCCAGACCTACGTGCTGGAGCATGACTGGGGCCTTCTGGCGGATGCCATCCGCCGGGAGTTGGGCCGGGGCGGACAGGTGTATTACCTGCACAATCGGGTGGACAGCATCGATGCCACTGCCGCCCGTCTCCGTGACCTGCTGGGCGAGGACGTTGCCATCGAGACGGCCCACGGCAAGATGGCCGAGGGCCAGCTCAGCGACGTGATGGCCCGCATGGCCGAGGGTGAGATCGACGTGCTGGTCTGCACCACCATTATCGAGACCGGAATCGACATCCCCAACGTCAATACGCTGATCATCGAGGACGCGGACAACATGGGGCTGAGCCAGCTGCACCAGCTGCGGGGCCGCATCGGCCGCAGTCCCCGCCGGGCCTACGCCTATCTGACTTACCGGGCCGGCAAGGTGCTCACCGAGGTGGCCGCCAAGCGTCTGACCGCCATCCGCGAGTATGTAGAGTTTGGCTCCGGCTTCAAGATCGCCATGCGCGACCTGGAGATCCGCGGCGCGGGCAATCTGCTGGGCCCGGAGCAGTCCGGCTACATGATGTCCGTGGGCTATGATATGTACCTGAAGCTGCTGAACGACGCGGTGCTGGAGCAGCAGGGCAAGACCGCCCCCACCCGGGTGGAGTGTTCCGCTGACATCACCGTGGCGGCCTATATCCCGGAGTCTTACGTTCCCGCCGCCCGGCAGCGCATGGACCTCTACCGCCGCATCGCGGCCCTCCGCACGCCGGAGGACGAGTCCGAGCTCACCGACGAGCTGCTGGACCGCTACGGCGACGTGCCGCCGCCGGTGACGGCGCTGCTGCGGGTGGCGCTGCTCCGCGCCGCCGCGATGGACTGCGGCGTCACCGATATCACCCAGAAGGGCCGCCAGCTGGTGTTCAGCTTTGACGATCGGGTGGATGCCGCCGCGCTGCTGGCGGTGTGCACCATGGCGGCCTACCGCAGCCGCGCGCAGCTGTCCGCCGGGGCAGCGCCCCGCCTGACACTGTATATGCAGCCCGGGGAGGAACCGCTGGCCGCCGCCGGCGCGCTGGTGGAGGCCCTGCGGCTCCACGAGACAGATACACAACAAATGAACGGGGCACAGACCCCTGAGGAGGCAAAACATGAAGAATAACTGGATCCGTTTTCTGGCGGGCGCGCTGGTGTCCGTCATGCTGGTGGGCGCGTTTGCCCTCACCGGCGGCATGAAGGGCGGTAAGAGCACCGAGGGCCTGCTGTATCAGGCCAGCGGCCTTCACCCGGACGGCGAGATGCTGGTCGTCGACGGTCAGATCGTCACCTGTGAGGAGTACCTCTATTGGGTGGACTACGTCTGTACCTATCTGGCGAGCCAGCTGCCGGACGTGGACTGGAACGCCGCCGTGTCCGAGGGCGGCATCACCTACGGCGACTATGTAAAGCTGGAGGCGGTGAACGCCGCCAAGCGCTTTGCCGTCACCCGCGCCTGGGCAGAGCAGGCGGGCATTGCCCTCACCGACGGCGACATGGCCGCCCTGGCTCTCCAGCGGCAAAAGCTGGTGTCCCTTTACGGCGAGGAGGGCTATCAGCAGCAGTTGGCCCTGATGGGCATCAGCGAGGAGACCTTCGACGGTATGCTGGCCGCCCAGTACCTGAACAGCAGCCTGCAGACGGCCTATGGCCCCGGCGGCAGCCTGTATGACGAGGATGCCGTCCGCGCCTACGCCCAGGAGCAGGGCTATGCCAGCGTCTATGTGCTGACCCTCACCGGCGAAAATGCCGAGACCATGGCCGCCGATCTGCTGGAGCGCTGGCAGAAGGCGGAGGACAAGGCGGCGGAGTACGCCGCCATGTGCGAGGAGCTGCAGCAGGAGGCTGTGGGCGCCGTTACCCTGACCGCCGCTGAGGGCGATCCCCTCAGCGACGCCATCATGGCGCTGGAGCTGGAGGAGCTGACCGCCGTCATTGATCCCTACGGCGATGGCTCCTGCTATGTGATCCTGCGTACCGATCTGGACCTGTCCGTGGCTGCGGATGCCTATTTCCAGCAGGTCCAGAGCGACCGGCTGGCCAACGCCTCCGTGGTGTCCAATGCCAAGCTGTACAGCAGCCTGGACGTGGGAGCCTTCTATGACCGGATGACGGAGCTCCGCGCGGAGATGCAGGCCGCCATGGCGGAGGCTGGTGGTCATACCGCCGATGATGGCCATGACCACAGCGCCGACGCCGGTACCGACACGGCGGGGGAGGACACTGCCGATACCGGAGCTGACGCCGAACCGGCGGCATGAGGATGCGTCATTTCGTCAAAATGACGGGAAACCGCCATTTGATATGCTCGATTTGACGATTTTTTAACGAAGTTGCAATTTGGGATTGACTATTGTTAAATTTGTGACTATCATTAGGGATAGACAGGCGCAAGCCTTTGTTGTATACTATCTTCAACATATTTTATAGGAGGTAACTTTCATGAAAGACCTGTATGTTGTTAACTGCTGCCGTACCGCCATCGGTTCCTTTGGCGGTTCCCTGAAGAACACCCCTGCCGCCGAAATGGGCGCCGTGGTGGTCAAGGAGGCTCTGAAGCGCGCAAACGTGGCTCCCGAGAATGTGGATGAGCTGATGTTCGGCTGCATCCTGACCTCTGCCCAGGGCCAGAATGTGGCCCGTCAGGTCTCCATCAAGGCTGGTATCCCCTATTCCGTCCCCGCCTATACCGTGGGCATGGTCTGCGGTTCCGGTATGAAGTCCGTCATCGAGGGCGCCCGTTCCATCCTGGCCGGCGACAGCGACATCGTTGTCTGCGGCGGTACCGAGAACATGAGCGCCGCTCCCTACGCCTCCATGGACGCCCGCTGGGGCGCTCGTATGGGCGACAAGAAGCTGGTGGACACCATGATCAAGGACGGCCTGTGGGACGCCTATAACAACTATCACATGGGCACCACCGCTGAGAACATCAACGATATCTGGGGTATCACCCGCCGCGAGCAGGACGAGTTCGCCGCCGCCTCCCAGCAGAAGACTGAGGCTGCCCAGGCCGCCGGCAGGTTCGATGACGAGATCGTCCCCGTGATGATCAAGGTCAAGAAGGAAATGGTTCCCTTCGCCAAGGATGAGTATCCCAAGGCCGGTGTCACCGCGGACAGCATCGCCAAGCTGAAGGGTGCGTTCCCCGTGGGCCCCGAGTCCCCCAACCCCGTGGTGGTCAACACCTTCGAGCCCACCGGCTGCCAGGATGCTCCCGATAAAGGCACCCAGCGCGTTACCGCCGCCAACGCCTCCGGCATCAACGACGGCGCTGCCGCCATCGTGCTGGCCTCCGGCGAGGCTGTGGCCAAGTACGGTTTGAAGCCCATGGCCAAGCTGATCGGCTGGGGCCAGGGCGGTGTGGATCCCAAGATCATGGGCGTCGGCCCCGTGGTCGCTTCCCGCAACGCCATGAAGAAGGCCGGCGTCACCATCGATGACATCGACCTGATCGAGGCCAACGAGGCCTTTGCCGCCCAGTCCATCGCCGTGGCCCGCGAGCTGCACTTTGACATGAGCAAGGTCAACGTCAACGGCGGCGCCATCGCTCTGGGCCATCCCGTGGGCGCCTCCGGCGCGCGTATCATCGTCACCCTGCTGCACGAGATGCAGAAGCGTCCCGAGGCCAAGAAGGGCCTGGCGACCCTGTGCATCGGCGGCGGCATGGGCACCGCGGTGGTCTTCGAGAAGTGCTGAACTGAATGAAAAAGAAGCGGCTCTTATGAGCCGCTTCTTTTTGTACACCGAAAAAACAGGGAGGCCGCGCAGCGGCCTCCCAAAATCTTTATTTCTTGATCTCACCGTTAGCGGCGGCGGTCAGGTACGCGTTGATGAACCCATCGATATCGCCGTCCATCACCGCCTGGATGTTGCCCATCTCATAGCCGGTGCGGGTGTCCTTGGCCAGGGTGTAGGGCATGAACACATAGGAACGGATCTGGCTGCCCCACTCGATCTTCATCTGCACGCCCTTCAGGTCGCTGATCTTCTCCGCGTGCTGCTGCAGCTTCAGCTCTGCCAGCTTTGCCCGCAGCATCTTCATGGCGTTGTCCCGGTTCTGGAACTGGCTGCGCTCTGTCTGGCAGAACACCACGATGCCCGTGGGCAGGTGGGTCAGACGCACGGCGGAGGACGTCTTGTTGATGTGCTGGCCGCCTGCGCCGGAGCTGCGGCAGGCCTGCATTTCGATGTCCTCCGGCCGGATCTCGATCTCGCTGTCGTCGTCCAGCTCCGGCATGACCTCCAGCGCGGCAAAGCTGGTCTGCCGCCGGGCGTTGGCATCAAAGGGACTCACGCGCACCAGCCGGTGCACGCCGTTCTCGCTCTTCAGATAGCCATAGGCGTTCTCGCCCTCGATGAGGATAGTGGCGGACTTGATGCCCGCCTCGTCGCCGGCCTCATAGTCCATCAGCTGGTAGGTGTACCCGTGGCGCTCGGCCCAGCGGGTGTACATCCGGTACAGCATCTCCGTCCAGTCCTGGGCCTCGGTGCCGCCGGCGCCGGCGTGGAAGGTCAGAATGGCGTTGTTGGCGTCGTATTCACCGCTGAGCAGCGCCGCCAGCCGGCGCTCGCTGATCTCCTTTTCCAGCGTCTCGTATCCGCTGACGACCTCCTCCAGCTGGCTGGGGTCATCCTCCTCCTGGGCCATTTCGCACAGGGTCAGGGTGTCCTCCCACTCGGAAACCAGCTTGTCGTGCTTCTTGATCTTGTTCTCCAGGCGCTTTACCTGACGGCTCACCTGTTGGCTGCGCTCCAGATCGTTCCAGAAGCCCTCCTGCTCCGTCTCCTTCTGCAGCTCGGCCAGCTCCTCACGGGCCTTGGGGATACCCAGCGCCTTCTCCAGCTCGCCCAGGGTGGGCTCCAGCGCCTGCAGTTTCTGTTTATACTCGTCGTACTCGATAACGGCCATATATCGTCTCTCCTTGTGCCTGTAAATTTCCTTAGCCTTACTATTATACCAAAAAACAGCCGTTTGTAAAGGGGACAAAACAGGCGTGCGCGAAGCGCACGCCTGTTTTCACTTACTCAGCTTGAAATAGTCTCCTGAGCCCGCCAGGTTCGTGACCTCCGTCAGCACCAGAATATTGTCGGCCTCCGCCGCCAGCTCTGCCATGCTGCCCCGGTAGTACCGCAGGTCGATCATGGTGATGGTCTCATAGTTGCCGGTGAGGAACGGTACGAAGGAATTGGCGAAGGAGTCCTTCACCAGCAGCAGGTGCTTCCCGTTCTCCGTGCCGGTGGTGATGACGCACTGGCCGTAGTTGCCGCCCAGAAACAGCTCATACTTATCCTTCTGCTCCAGGGCGGACAGGTCGTACAGCGCGCCGTCTTTCCCGTCGCACACCACGCTCTCCACCGTGATCTCCGGCGCGTAGTACACGCTGTCGTATACGCTGTCCGGCAGCAGCACCTTGGAGTACAGCGTGCCGCGGAAGCTGTCCGTGGCCAGCGTCAGGTCATAGCTGCGGGCGGTGTGCCCTGTGGCCTGTGCCCACAGTGTATAGGCCGCCTGTGCGCCCATGGTGGTCCAGTGGTGGTCCGTGTGGTAGTAGGGATCGTCCACCGCCGATAGCGTTTCCCGGCTGTCCAGCAGCGTACCGCCCAGAATATCACCCAGCTGGCCGAAGGCCTTGTCCTCGTTGAAATACGGCGCGTTCTCCGGCAGCATATCCCTCAGAATACCGGCCGGGCTGGGCACGATCAGCGCCGTGCAGGGCTTACCGCTGGCGGCAAAGAAATCCCGGATATACCCGGCGTTCTTCTCCAGCCTTGCCCAGTCAAAGCTGTCGTCGGTCACCTTGGCAAAGTACCTCCCGTCCGCGCCCAGATAGGTGCCGCTGATGTCCTCCTTGCCCTCGGCCCGCTGCAGCACCGACCGGGCGGCGGTCCAGAAGTCCCGGAAGACGATCTGGTCGCTGGTATAGTCCTCCACGTCCTCCATGAAGTCGCCGGACATGACACGGTCCCAGGTGAGTCTGGGCGTCAGCTGCAAATAGCGGTTCTCGTTCTCCGAGAATGCCCGGTCCGGCGTCAGGAAAAAGCTGCCGACAGACAGCGCCAGCAGTATGCCGCCGATGGCGATCAGCGGCGCGATGCCGCTTCGTTTCTTCATAGCGCCGCCTCCTTAAAATCTAAAGTACAAAAACGGGTTGTAGCTGTCGCCCACCAGAAACGCCATGCTCACCAGCAGTACGACGACTACCCACACCGTTCGCAGTCCGTCCGACAGGGCGGGGGAGAGGGCCTGTTCCCGCTTTTCCCACAGCCGCTTGGGAAGGCTCGTGCAGCCGATGACGGCCAGGACAAGCAGCAGCCAGCCGCACCGCAGCAGGTACGCCGTGGTGCTGTCGGCAAAGGTTCCGGAGAACATATGGCCCACATAGGCCCCCAGCGCGCCGAGGTCTGTGATGGCGAACAGCACCCAGCCCATGACGAAGCAGAAGCAGGTGTACACGTGCCCTACGAACCGGGGCGCCTTGTCCAGCCACTTCAGCAGGAACGTCTTTTCCAGCAGCAGCAGTACGGCGTAGTACACGCCCCACAGCACGAAATTCCAGTTGGCCCCGTGCCACAGACCGGTCAGCAGCCAGACGATGGCGATGTTCAGGAGCTGCCGACCCTTGCCCTTGCGGTTGCCGCCCAGGGGGATGTAGACGTACTCCCGGAACCAGGTGGACAGGCTGATGTGCCACCGCCGCCAGAACTCGGTGACGGAACGGGACTCATAGGGATAGTTGAAGTTCTCCAGGAAGTGGAACCCGAAGAAATGCCCCAGGCCGATGGCCATGTCCGAATAGCCGGAGAAGTCAAAGTAGATCTGGAACGTGTACGCGATGGCGCCGATCCACGCCGTGACCGCTGTGGGGTCCGACATGGCGGCGATGTCCTCCCAGATGGCGCCCATCTGGTTGGCGATGAGCACCTTCTTGCCCAGACCGATCACCAGCCGCTGCAAACCCTCGCTGGCCTCGCTCATCGACTCCCGCCGGTGCTCCAGGTCATAGGCTACTGTCTTGTACTGCACGATAGGCCCCGCGATCAGCTGGGGGAACAGCGTCACGTACGCGCCGAAGTCCACGATGTTCCGCTGGGGCGGCACCAGCCCCCGGTACACGTCGATGGTATAGCTCATGGTCTGGAAGGTGTAGAAGGAGATACCGATGGGCAGCAGCAGCCCCAGCGCCGGGATGGCTGTGCCCAGCAGACCGTTCAGGTTGCTGATGGCAAAATCCGTGTACTTGAAAAAGCCCAGGATCGCCAGGTTTCCCACCACAGAGATGACCAGCACCGCCTTGGCGCCGCCATCCCTTCCCTTGCTCCGAAAGTGACCGATGGCCAGACCGTTGCAGTAGTCGAACACCGTGGAGAACAGCATGATCAGGATGTATTTCGGCTCACCCCAGCCGTAAAACAGCAGGCTGAAGATAAGCAGTAGCCCGTTCCGCAGCTTCCGTGGGCAGATATAGTATAAAATAGCCACCAGCGGCAAAAACGCCAGTAAAAATGTGGTGCTGCTGAATACCATGTGATGTGCTCTCCTTTGCGGATAGTCAGAAAAAGGAACAGGGCGGGCTTGCCCGCCCTGTTCAAAACAGATGTCACTTCACGCCGGCCAGCTTACCCATCTGATAGCTGCCGCGTATGGCGGACAGGTTGTTGACGAACAACACGTCCGTCACGCCCTTGGCCTTGGCCAGTGCGCTGACGCTGCCGCCGTAATACCGGTAGTCCACCACATACACCGTCTGGTAGTGGTCCACCAGAAACGGTACAAAGGCGTTGCCGAAGGACTCCTTCACCACGATGCAGCTCTGCCCATTGCTGACTTCGGGGTTCTCGATCACGGTGAAGGGGTTGTCGCCCATGATGAACGCGCCGTATTTCAGGCTGGCCGCTGCGGTGGACTCGTCAAAGATCACCTTGCCGCCGGTGAGCTCGCTGTCCTCGCTGCTGCCGTACTTCATGGCGGCGGTGCTGCTGACGGGATGATAGGCGTTCACCGTATCCGGATCATCCGCCATGGCCTGAGGCTTGCCGCCGTCGTTGTAGAAGGAGCCCAAAAAGCCCGTGTACTGGCTCACCTCATAGTCGCTGAGGTCGTGGGGCGTAATGCCCTTGACATTGCAGAACTGTACATAGGCGTAATAGGCGCCCAGCGCCGTCCAATGGTGGTCGGTGCGGAAATAGATGTACTCCGTCCGATGGGCGTTCAGCGCGTCATGCAGGGGCACCGTTTTTATATTCTGCCCCATTCCCGCCAGAATATCCTTTTCGGCCTGTGCCTGATCGCTGCCGGGTATGTCGCTGAGCAGGCTGTCCGGCAGGGTAATGCTGCTGGACAGGGGGATCGCCATGGCGTAGACATTGCTGACGCCGCTGAGGCTGTCCGCCACGGCGTTGACCGTGGACTGGTACTTCTCCGCCAGGGAGCCTACATAGTTGTACATCTCATATCCGGCATTGCCCACAATGTATACGCCGCCGGACTGATAGGGCGTGGCGTCAGTGGTGATCACATTGGAGGCTGCCGGCTTCGTGGTGGGCACGGTGGGCTTATCGGTGTTCCCGCTTTGACCACCCTTTTGATCGCCCTCCGGGTCCTTCGCGGTATTGTCCGCGTCGCCGGTCCCGTCAGGCTCGCCGTCCGCGGGCTGGGTGACGGCAGGGCTGTCTGTATCCTTGTCCGGCGCCTTTTTACCGCTGAATACATCGGTGAAGATAGCCAGCACCGCCACCACCAGCGCCGCGGCGGCGATCAGAAGCAGCAGCGCGCCGCCTCCGCCCCGCTGCCGCCGTTCATAGCGCGGACTCATCCTACATACTCCTTGATGACCGCATTGGCGGTGTCGGTGTCAGAGGTGACGCACAGCACCACGCAGGTGCCGTAGGTGCCGAAAACCGCGCTGCCCAAGCGCTCGGCCTCCTCGGGCTGATAGCGCTCGGCCTCCTGCTTCTGGCTGTCCAGCAGGGACTGCATGGCGATCTTCACCGCTGATGCGTCCGTCTTATCCTTGCAGGACACCACAAAGATCTCCTCCATGGTGCTGCCGTCAGACATATAGGCGGCAGCGCTGCTGCCCTCGGGCAGCTCCAGATAGTCGCCGGCGTCGATAGCGCTCATGGTGCTGTCAAACTGTACGCGCTCGGTCAGCGCCTTGCCCAGCCCCTCGGCATCCACCGTGGCGGAGGACTTGTCGCCGCAGGCGGCCAGGGACAGGACCATCAGCATGGCCAGCAGCAGGGTCATAAAACGTTTCATAGAATTGCTCCTTATCATTCACTCAAGACTGTTTTGCCCGCCGGTATATGAGATACCGGCTCAATACATCATTATAATACAAACCGCGCGGAAGTAAAAGGGGGTAAATACAAACAAGCCATTTATTTTCCGCCAAGGCTTTCACTACCTATGACGGAGCGACCCCGCCGCGGGTTCCGAAAAAAAGAGACCGCAAAGCGGTCTCTTTTTCAAAAGTCAATGGTCCCGTTCAGTACCTTCAGGTCGTAGGGCTCGAACACCACCCTGCGGTAGGCGTCCACGTCCATCTTCACGCCCGTCCAGTCGCTGTGTATCTCGCCGTTCTGCTTGATGAGGATGTCGTACAGAATGTCGTAGGTCACGCCGTCCGGCCCCTTTTCCTCGATGGTGGAGTAGGGCAGCGTCTTGTGGTACGTCATGTGCAGGCCCTTGTATTCGAAGTGGAAGCCGTTGCGCATCCGGCAGCCGTCCAGCCCCTTGTAGGTGAACAGGCGATTCAGGTCCTGCAATATCTTGTCGTGTTCCTCTTCGTACAGGTTCTCCGGTGTCGTCTCGGTATAATCATACCGGAACTGGATGGGGATACGATAGGGCAGGAAGCGTTCCACATAGTCCACCAGCTTCGCCGCCGGATAGTTCTTGTACAGCACGCAGTTGATGCGCGTGGGGCAGGCGATCTTTCCCAGCACCTCGTCAGGGCTTTCCTCCACATAGTGCTGCAGGTGGCGGGAGATGTTCATGCAGGTGATCTTGTCCTTGTTCCTCTCCGTAAAGGCCAGCATTTCCTCGAAGGAGGTGTGGGCCTGGGCGGGGAAGGTGGTGTTGATATAGATCTTGTGGGTGGCGGGGATGGCGTCCAGCATCTGCTGCAGTGCGTTCAGGTCGGCCAGCGGCTCGCCGCCGGTGAACACAAAATCACACCGGGGAGTGATGCCGTCCATCACCCGGATGCTTGCCAGTATTCTCTTCAGACTGAAGCCGGAGCAGTCCGCGTATTCTTTTTTGTTGATGCAGAAGGGGCAGTTGTTCTGGCAGTCGTAGGGTACGAACACCGTCACGGTGGCGCCGCCTTCCCGCGTTTTATAGGGATGGGCCATGTTGTTGACAACCTCACATAAAAATGTACCAAGACATTGTAAAACAAATAGTGATGGAAAGCAAGGGAAATGTTCAAAAATCTATTGTTTTCTTCTTAACAAAGCGCCTGCGCTCCGCCGTCAGTAGGCGCTGTCCGCCAATTCGGCGCGAATAGCGGCAAAGGCCGCCTCCTCCCCCCGCTCCTTCAGCAGCAGCAGCCAGCGATCCAGCAGTGCCGCCGTCTCCGGATGCATGAAGCGGCTGGCATCCGTCCGCCGCAGGTCCTTGCTCCGCTGATAGTAGTCGTAGGGGGAGGCGTCCGTATATGCGTCGCCCTGATAGACCCGGCAGGCGGCGATCCGGTCGCAGAACATCTCCGCCACATACTTTTTCGGCATTTTGCATCCGCCGATATAGATGGTCCCATCCTCCCGGCGGCAGTAGTCGATCCAGTACTCAAAGTGGTGGCGGTTGCGCCCCTTGTGGTGCAGCCACGCCAGACTCACGCCGTTTTCCAGGCGCTCCTGGTCGTTGGGGCTGCGCCAGCCCTGGTAGTATTTTACGCCCCGCCAAAACTCCGTGGGGCTGTATTTGCTCAGGTCGTGGGTCAGACCCTGCCACACCAGACCCAGCTTGAAGCAATAGTGCCGCACCAGGCGCCGGTGACGGTTGACGGTATGTAAATGCGCGCGGAATGGCATGGCGGCACCTCCTGAAACAAGCTACCTGACAGTATAGCACATCCGGCGCGAAAAGGACAGGGGAAATTTCCACCGGGGCATAAGACGGCGCAAAGCGCGGCAGACTACGCGGGAGGTGAGACGTACATGGTCGATATGGCATTTTTTCGCGGCGGACTGGGGCGCTGGCTGCCGCCGTCCGTACCGCCGGTGGACGAGGCGGTGCTGCTGCGCCGGTGCTGGGAGCTGTTGGTGCTGGACCGGCCCGGCACGGCGCGGCTGGCGGTGTTGGGCCGCGCGCCGCTGTGCCGCACGGTGCTGCTGCCCCAGGAGAACACCGCCGCGCCTCTGCGGGCGCAGCAGGTGGTGGGCTGCGGCCTGTCGCCCCGATGCAGCCTGACGCTGTCCGGCCTGACGCCCCGCCCGGTGCTGTGCGTGCAGCGGCGGCTGACGGCGGTGAACGGCGCGGCCATCGAGCCGCAGGATATCCCCCTGCCCCTGCGCTGGGGGCGGCTTCCGCCGGAGGCGCTGCTGCTGGCCGCCGGCGCCTGGCTGCTGGCGGAGGGCCGTCTGCCGGACTGAAAAGCAAGAGGAGCGCCCACATGGGCGCTCCTCTTGCTTTCTCCCCGGTTTCCCCTGTCGGTGTCAGCATAAGGTATCCAGCTTTTCGGTGAACAGCTTGTCGTTGATCTGGAACAAGGTCATGCTGTGGCTCAGACCATAGAGAATGATGGCGTCCCGCCGGTCACGGGTGTACAGCGGCGCGTGCCGGGCCTGCCGCAGCAGGCCCTGGGCGTCCTCCACCGATGCGCCCAGGCCGAAGCATACGCACAGCAGGCGGTTGCGGGAGGGGAAGCGGCAGCCGGAGAACAGCTGGTGCAGATATACCTCGCTGATACCGGACTGCTTGGCCAGCGCGGCCTTGGAGAGGCCGGTGGTGGTATAGAGCCGCTGCAGCGTCAGCTGTAGCGGCGTGTCCCGGAAATTTTCATTGTTCTCCGACAGAAAGCGGTCCAGATTATTGCTGCTCGGCAAATTCAAATATATGTGGGTGTATTTGAAGTGATTTCACAAGAAAAACTTTCGCAAATATGTTAATATTTCACCTGCTATTTAGGACACCTCGTTTTCTTAGTATCAAAATAGTATCACAGAAAGCCTGCGATTGCAAGGGATCTAGGCTTTGCAAGCCCCTGCCAAAATTGGCCTCAATTTGAGGCCAATTTCGGCTACTGACCTCCGCCCAAAATTAAAGGAGGCGGGCAAGCACCCCTAGGGCTTGCCCGCCTTGATAACCGCAGGGCAAGACCGGGCGGGGCGGTCAATGGCGGCGCACTTGTGCGCCGTTCATCTCGACCATTGACAGCCCCGACAGAGGTTGCTGCTCCCCGATAAAATTCGTATTTGTTACTCGATACTGAACTCAGCGAATAGGTAAAAACCATCGTCTGTACCATAAGAGCCATCTTCTGTCGATGGATAAAAGAACTTAACGACTCTGTATTCTCCCGCCGAAAGCGAACCATATATTTCAGACCAATTGATATTCAAATCTCTTTCTCCTTGAAAAATATATGTTTCGGTGTCAGTAGTTCTATCGCCGATCTCTTTTACTGGTGACCATTTATCATCTTCCTTTTTTTCAATAGAAAAATCGTAATTGATCCCGCCATTGATATCAATTCCTGTGTTATTTGAAATGCGAACTGTCAAACCTGAAGGAGTTACACTTCCCTCTACAACTTTCATCGTGACATCCCCAAAATTGATATTTTTATTCTGGACGCAACCTGCCATCCATAGTGCAAGTACAAAGCAAAGTGATAATACGAGAATCTTTTTCATTTCATATACCTCCACAACAAATCCATCATTTTTCTCCACTACTTTTATATGATATTTCGGTTTACCATTTATTTTTTAGAACAGCATATCATAAACCTATAGGAAAATCTACTTTTTTACCTACCTCCCCGGTCAAAAGTGCGCCGTGTTCGATTGCCACTTTTCTCTGCCTGTTCCCGCTGTTTATCGGCCCGTACTGCCGCCTGCACCTGCTGGCGGCGTGCCTTGCCGCGGCGCTGGTTGCCTTGGCGGTCTGGCTGTGGCCGGCCGCCGAAATGGAGCCGCAGCGCCCGGACGGCATGGACAATCCGGTCCTTGCGACCGACCCGGCCCCGGATCCCTATTTGGCGGCCTGCCAGACCTACTACACCGGCGCGGACGGGCGGGAGTACCATGTGTTCACGGCTGTGACGCCGTCCATCGAGGGCCGTACCGACCCGGTGGGGTATCGCTCGGAGCTGATCCCGGCGGGCGGAACGGTGGACTTCCCCGCCACCGTCATGGTGGAGGACGCCGTGACCCAGGACTACGCAGCGGAGGATTTCGCCGCGCTGCTGGACAGCTGGGACGTGTCCGTCACCGCGCCGGAGGGCGTGAGCCGGGTGAAGCTGTGGGACGCGGAGGAGGAAACACCGGAGTCCCCGGCGCTGCTGTACCGGCGGCTGCGTGCGGATCCCACCTGCACCCACAACGAGGTGGTCTGGACGCTGCGCATGAAGAGCGGCGACGTGCTGCACCTGACCATGACCGTGGAATTTGAGGAGCAGCAGGCGCTGCGCATCACGCCGGAGGACGCGCCGCTGGAAACGGCGCAGGAGCTGCAGGCGCTGCTGGATCGGCTGGCGGAGGAGTACAACGCGGACACGTCCATCACGGTGGAGCTGCCGGACGTGACCTATGACGCGCCGGTGTCGGTGGGCTGCGCGGTCACGCTGAAGGGCAGCGGCACCGCCTTCGCCGCGCCGGTGACGGTGACGCCCCTGAGCGACACGGAGCGGTGCCACGCCTACGTCCGCTTTTCAGAGGTCAGCTTTGAGGGGGATGGGAGCGGAACCGGCGTGACCGCCAGAGCGCCCACCTATCTGGAGAACTGCCGCGTAACCGGCTGGGACGTGGGAGCGCTGGCCGTGAACGGCGGCTGGGTCTATCTCCACGGCGGGTATATCGGCGGCAACGGGGTGGGCGCGCGGTACGACTCCGCGTACAGCAACTCCTATACATATACCATCAGGCGCATCGACTTTTTGAACAACACCACGGCGCTGGAGCTTCTGTGCCTGCCGCCGAACTCCTATGCGGCGCTGGATGACTGCCGCTTCCGGGGCAACGGAACGGATGTATACAACCCCGGCGGCTACCGCATCGAGGTGAACAACGGCACGGAGGTCACCTTGTGAGAACGTAAAAAAGAACCGCCCGAAGGCGGTTCTTTTTTCGTGCGGGAAGGACCGTTTACAGGTTCTTCTCGTAGGACTCGATCATCTTCTTGACCATCTGGCCGCCCACAGAGCCGGCCTCGCGGCTGGTCAGGTGACCGTTGTAACCGTTCTTCAGGTTCACGCCGACCTCAGAGGCGGCCTCCATCTTGAACTGATCCATAGCGGCCTTGGCCTCGGGGACATTCAGCTTGTTGCTGTTCTTGGTAGACATCGTTGTGTTCTCCTTTCATGTTGTGGGGCAAATGCCCTTGTTGGGTATCGCAACGGTAGTTTTGCCGTCCGACAGCGCGATATGCATGAAAAACAGTGGCAAATGCTGGATACGGCGCCTAAAAAGGATGGACAAACGGGCGTATTCATGGTATACTAAATTCACTTAACAGCGAGGGGGACCTTCTTTCAGGAAGGACCGAGCAGGGAGGAAGAGGAAAAAGCGCGGCAGCTGCCGCGCTTTTTCGCGTCCTGCGCCGGACAAAAAAGAGGGACATGACAACGTCATCTCCCTCTCCGCTATGTAAAAAACAAGTCGGAGCAAGCATACAAACCTGCTCCGACGTGGTCCGAGTGTCGAGATTCGAACTCGAGGCCTCTTGAACCCCATTCAAGCGCGATACCAAACTTCGCCACACCCGGATATTCTGTTGTGCCTCAAACAGCCCACTTAGAATACCACAGTTTTCGGCGGTTTGCAAGTCCTATTTTGAATTTTTTTCAAATTTCTTCCGAGGCTTTTTGTTGACAAAGGCGTCGGCGCATGGTAATATAATACTCGCGTTTGGCACGAGAGACGCTTTTGCACACGGAGAGATGGCTGAGTGGTCGAAAGCACCGGTCTTGAAAACCGGCGATGTGAAAGCATCCGTGGGTTCGAATCCCACTCTCTCCGCCAGAAAATGAATATGTATGCGGAAGTACCCAAGTGGCCGAAGGGGCTCCCCTGCTAAGGGAGTAGGCCGTCAAAAGCGGCGCGAGGGTTCAAATCCCTCCTTCCGCGCCAGCAAAAAGAGACATCCTTTCGGATGTCTCTTTTTGCTTCACGCGGCTGATTTTGCCCTTCCCCCGTGAAACCACCCGTTGACAAACCGCGCCGAACGGTTTATACTTATTGCCATCAAAAAGGCAGTGACGAAGAAGAAGCTGTTTTTCCGCGGCCAAAGAGAGGGGCGCCCCCGGCTGAAAGCACCCCGCCAAGGACACGGCCCGTACCACTTCCGAGCCGCCTGCGACGAGCAGGACGGGTATCGCCCGTTACAGCGATCGAAAGCGACGGCGTATGCCGGATCTCTTCCGCCGATACTGCGTTGCAGAAGCTTGAAATACAGACCGTATTCCTGCGCTCCTGCGCCTTGTCTCGACGAAAGATATCCCGCCATCCGCAGCGGACAGTAAAAATGCTGCGCAGGCCGTAAGCAGGGTGGAACCGTGGAGTAATGCCTATTACCTCACCCCTGATACCATTCAGGGGTGGGGATTTTTATTTATCCAGCCCCGATCACAAGGAGGAACAGACTATGAGCGAAGTCAACAAGGAATTTACGTTTGAAAACGAACAGTACCGCAAGACCTACTGGCACACCTGCTCCCACATCCTGGCCCAGGCTGTCAAGCGCCTGCACCCGGAGGTGAAGCTGGCCATCGGCCCCAGCATCGACAACGGCTTTTATTACGATCTGGACGCGCCCTTCGCCTTCACCCAGGACGACCTGGGCGAGATCGAGGCTGAAATGCGTAAGATCTGTAAAGAGAAGCTGAAGCTGGAGCGCTTCGAGCTGCCCCGCGCCGAGGCTGTCAAGTACATGGAGGAAAAGGAAGAGCCCTACAAGGTGGAACTCATCAACGATCTGCCCGAGGACGCCCACATCTCCTTCTACAAGCAGGGCGAGTTCGTGGACCTGTGCGCCGGTCCCCATGTGGACTCCACCGGCCGCATCAAGGGCAACGGCATCAAGCTGACCGCCTGCAACGCCGCTTACTGGCGCGGCGACTCCAACCGCCAGACCCTGCAGCGTATCTACGGCGTGGCCTTCCCCAGCAAGGACGAGCTGGATGCCTATCTGAAGGAGCGGGAGGAGGCCGTGAAGCGCGACCACAATAAGCTGGGACGCGAGCTGGAATATTTCACCACTGTGGACTGCATTGGCCAGGGCTTGCCCATCCTGCTGCCCAAGGGTGCCCGCGTTATCCAGCTGCTGCAGCGCTGGGTGGAGGACACCGAGCAGCAGCGTGGCTATCTGCTGACCAAGACGCCTCTGATGGCCAAGCGTGAGCTGTACAAGATCTCCGGTCACTGGGATCATTATCTGGACGGCATGTTCGTCATGGGCGATCCCGCGGATGAGACGAAGGAGTGCTTTGCCCTGCGTCCCATGACCTGCCCGTTCCAGTATCAGGTGTTCCTGAACCGCGGCCGCAGCTACCGCGACCTGCCCATGCGTCTGGGCGAGACATCCACCCTGTTCCGCAACGAGGACTCCGGTGAGATGCACGGCCTGATCCGCGTCCGCCAGTTCACCATCTCCGAGGGACATCTGGTGCTGCGCCCCGACCAGCTGGAGGAGGAGTTCAAGCAGTGCCTGGATCTGGCCAAGTACTGCCTGGGCACCGTGGGCCTGTTGGAAAAGTGCACGTTCCGCTTCTCCCAGTGGGACCCCGCCAACCCCAACAACAAGTACGAGGGCACGGCGGAGCAGTGGGACCACGCCCAGGCCGCCATGGAGCGCATCCTGAAGGATCTGAACGTGGACTACACCGTGGGCATTGACGAGGCCGCGTTCTACGGCCCCAAGCTGGACATCCAGTACAAGAATGTGTACGGCAAGGAGGATACCCTTGTTACCATCCAGATCGATATGCTGCTGGCGGAGCGCTTCGGCATGTACTATATCGATGAGAACGGCAACAAGGCCCTGCCCTATATCATCCACCGCACGTCTTTGGGCTGCTATGAGCGGACACTGGCCTACCTGATCGAGGAGTACGCCGGCGCGCTGCCCACCTGGATGATGCCCGAGCAGGTACGCTTCCTGCCCATCACCGACCGCGCTGCCGACTACTGCGTGCAGCAGGCCGCGGAGCTGCGCAAGCAGGGCTTCCGCGTGGAGGTGGACAGCCGCAACGAGAAGATCGGCAAGAAGATCCGCGAGGCTACCCTGGAGAAGATCCCCTTCATGCTGGTGGTTGGCGACCGCGACATGGAGAACGGCACCGTCTCCGTCCGTACCCGCAAGGGCGAGGACCTGGGCGCCATGACGCTGGAGGATTTCTCTGCCAAGCTGCGCCAGATCGTGGATGAGAAGCAGAAGATCTGACGAGTGCCATAAGTCATAAGGTAAGCGAGAGAGACAGGCGGAAGCCTGTCTCTTTTGCTGCAGTCAGACAAAAAACAGATTTCGCCAAAAGAAAAGTTTATTATAGCAAAACAGCAGGCTTCTGACAGAAAACCGCATGAAAAATACATGAAAATGATGCAAATGCGCCAAAAAATGTGGGAAAGTGTGTGGATGAAAAACAAGGAGATGCGCTATTGAACACTATTCAGAGACACAAATATGTTGACAGAGTGTGAACTTATCTGGTAAAATCAAATGGGTGCGCAGCACCCGAATGCATAGAAGAGGACAGGGCGCGCCCTGTTCGCTGTTTCCTTCTGGCGGAGGAAACAACAAACTATGGTAAAGGAATTAGGAGGTAAACATGAAAAAAGTAGTTTCTCTGCTGCTGGCTCTCATCATGGCGTTCTCCCTGGTCGCCTGCGGCGAAAAGAAGGATAACACCGTGCCCTACAAGATCGGCATCGTGACCGGCTCCGTCTCTCAGTCCGAGGACGACCGCCGCGGCGCCGAGGCCTTCCAGAAGGAGTATGGCGAGGATATGGTCCAGCTGGCCATCTATCCCGACAACTTCACCGAGGAGACTGAGACCACCATCCAGTCCATCGTGAACCTGTCCGCCGATCCCCTGATGAAGGCCATCATCGTCAACCAGTCCGTTCCCGGCACCACCGAGGCGTTCCGCAAGATCAAAGAGACTCGCCCTGACATCATCTGCATCGCAGGCGAGGCTCACGAGGATCTGCCCGAGATCGGCTCCGCTGCCGACCTGGTCACCAACAACGACTTCGTGTCCCGCGGCTATCTGATCATCCGCACCGCGCACGAGCTGGGCTGCGACACCTTCGTACATATCTCCTTCCCCCGCCACATGTCCTATGAGACCATGAGCCGCCGCGTGGCCATCATGAAGGCCGCTTGCGAGGAGTTCGGCATGAAGTTCGTCCTGGAGACGGCTCCCGATCCCACCTCTGACGTGGGCGTTTCCGGCGCTCAGGCCTACATTCTGGAGCAGGTGCCCGCATGGGTCGAGAAGTACGGCCAGAAGGCTGCTTACTTCTGCACCAACGATGCGCACACCGAGCCTCTGCTGAAGCGCCTGCTGGAGTGCGGCGGCTACTTCATCGAGGCCGACCTGCCCTCCCCCCTGATGGGCTATCCCGGCGCGCTGGGTATTGATCTGACCGAGGAAGCCGGTGATTTCGAGAAGATCCTGACCAAGGTCGAGTCCGCCATCGTTGAGAAGGGCGGCGCCGATCACTTCGGTACCTGGGCTTACTCCTACGGCTACACCCTGTCTGCCGGTCTGGCCCTGCACGCCAAGAACGTGCTGGACGGCAAGAGCGAGCTGAAGGACATGGACGATGTGGCTGCCGCGCTGCAGGTCTACTCTCCCAAGGCGGCCTGGAACGGCGCCAGCTACACCAACGCCACCACCGGCGCGAAGTCTGAAAACGTGTTCCTGATCTATCAGGATACCTATATCATGGGTGATCCCGGCCACTTCATGGGCAACGCCGACGTGGAGATCCCGGAGAAGTACTTCACCGTCAGCTGACGACAGGCTTTTGAAGCAACCATTAAAGCGGGGAGGGAGGGCATCCTCCCTCCCCGCTGCTATAGGTAGGGATGAATATGGAAAAGAACAATGCTCCGCTGCTTGAGATGCGGAATATCAAAAAGGGCTTTTTCGGCAATCAGGTGCTCACAGACATCAACTTCACCTTGAAAGAGGGCGAGGTGCTGGGTCTGGTGGGCGAAAACGGCGCCGGAAAGAGCACCTTGATGAAAATACTGTTTGGCATGGACGTGATCCGTGAGACGGGCGGCTACGAGGGGGATGTCCTGATCGACGGAGAAAAAGTGCAGTTCAACACCCCCTTTGATGCGCTGAAGGCCGGCATCGGCATGGTGCATCAGGAGTTCTCGCTGATCCCCGGCTTTACTGCCACGGAGAACATCCTCCTCAACCGCGAGCCCAAGAAAAAAAGCGTCATTTCAGAAGTGTTCGGCCCGCGCCTGGACACTCTCGACTATAAGGAAATGGATAACCGCGCCGCAAAAGCCATTGAGAAGATGGGCGTGGCTATCGACCAGAAGATGGTCATCAGCAGCATGCCCGTGGGGCACAAGCAGTTTACGGAGATCGCCCGCGAGCTGAGCAAGGAGAACCTGAAGCTGCTGATCCTGGACGAGCCCACCGCCGTGCTCACCGAGCAGGAGGCACAGGCGCTGCTGGACTCCATCCGCGGCATGGCCTCCCGGGGCATCGCCGTGATCTTCATCACCCACCGCCTGCAGGAGATCCTGTCGGTGTGCGATAAGGTGGTCATCATGCGGGACGGTTATGTGGTCAAGGACGTGCCCGCCCGCGAGACGGACGTCCGCGACATCACCCACTACATGGTGGGGCGCGAGGTGGCTGCCGGCGGCGCTGCCCACGACATCCGCGACCACTCCGATGCCCGCACCATTATGTCCATCCGCAAGCTGTGGGTGGATATGCCCGGCGAGATCGTCCGCAACGTGGATCTGGACGTGAAGGAGGGCGAGATCCTGGGCATCGGCGGTCTGGCCGGTCAGGGCAAGCTGGGTATTCCCAACGGCGTTATGGGTCTGTATGAGGCGGGCGGCACCGTGGAGTTCGACGGCAAGCCTATCGCGCTGAACAGCCCCCGGAAGTGCCTGGACTCCCAGCTGGCCTTTGTGTCCGAGGATCGGCGCGGCGTGGGTCTGCTGCTGGATGAGTCACTGGAGTGGAACGTGGCGTTCCCCGCCATGCAGGTGCAGAACAAGTTCCTGAAGAGAATGGGTTTCTTCACATGGCGCGACGAAAAGGCCATCCACACGGTGACGAACCGGTATATCGATGAATTGCAGATCAAGTGTACCGGCTCCGGCCAGAAGGCCAGAGAGCTGTCCGGCGGCAACCAGCAGAAGGTGTGTCTGGCCAAGGCGTTCGCGCTGGAGCCCCGCTTCCTCTTCGTGTCCGAGCCTACCCGCGGCATCGACGTGGGCGCCAAGGCGCTGGTGCTGGAGGCGCTGAAGAAATTTAACCGCGAATCCGGCGTCACGGTGGTGATGATCTCCTCCGAGCTGGAGGAGCTGCGCCAGATCTGCGACCGCATCGCCATCGTCTCCGGCGGCAGGGTCGCCGGTATCCTGCCTGCTGACCATTCCTCCGAGGAGTTCGGTATGCTCATGGTCAGTCAGGTGAAGTAAGGAGGAAGAAATGGGCAATACGACCACACTTGGAAACAAGTCAAAATTCAGAGAGTTGGTGGACAGCTTCGGCCTGCCGCGTCTGATCATCGCGTGCTTCCTGCTGCTGCTGCTCATCGCCGCGCCCTGCGTGGGGCTGGATTTCCCCACACAGATCACCAATATCATCACCCGTTTCAGCTGGAACGCCGTGATGGTGTTGGCCATGGTGCCCATGGTACACTCCGGCTGCGGCCTGAACTTCGGCCTGCCGCTGGGTATCGTGTCCGGACTGCTGGGTGCCACGCTGTCCATCGAGCTGGGCTACACCGGCTTTGCCAGCTTCCTTATGGCCATCCTCATCGCCACGCCCTTTGCCCTGCTGTTCGGCGGCGGCTACGGCTGGCTGCTGAACAAGATCAAGGGCGGCGAAATGATGATCGCCACCTATGTGGGCTTCTCGTCCGTGTCCTTCATGTGCATGATGTGGCTGCTGCTGCCGTATAAGCATCCCACCATGGTGTGGGGCTTCTCCGCCAGCGGTCTGCGTACCGTCATCTCGCTGGAGGGCTATTACGACAAGGCGCTGGCCAACATTCTGACCATCGACCTGAACAGCATCGGCATCAATCTGGTGATCCCCACCGGTACGCTGCTGTTCTTCGTGCTGATGGCCGTGCTGATGTGGGCGTTCCTGCACACCAAGACCGGCACCGCCATGACCGCTGTGGGCTCCAACCCCGCCTTTGCCCGCGCAGCGGGCATCAACGTGGACAAGATGCGGCTTATCTCCGTGATCATGTCCACCTGGCTGGGTGCTGTGGGTATTCTGGTGTATGAGCAGGGCTTCGGCTTCATACAGCTGTACAACGGCCCCTTCTGGATGGCCATGCCCGCCGTGGCCGCCATCCTTATCGGCGGCGCGTCGGTGAATAAGGCATCCATCGGCAATGTGATTATCGGTACGATCCTGTATCAGGGCGTGGTGACCATGACCCCCACCGTGATGAGCGCCGCCTTCCAGATGGATATGAGCGAGGTCATCCGTATCGTGGTATCCAACGGCATGATCCTCTATGCCCTGACCAGAAAGACGGAAAGGGGGCGCTGACATGAAGGGTAAGAGATTCGACGTAAAGCAATTCCTGGGCAAAAACTCAGTGCCCGTCCTGTTTATCATCATCTGCGCCGTGCTCATTCCCGTGTCCGGCCTGCCGGTGAGCTACATACTTAACGAGGCTATGACCCGTCTGGGGCGCAACGCCTTTTTGATCCTGAGCCTGCTGATCCCCATTATGGCCGGTATGGGTCTGAACTTTGCCATGACGCTGGGCGCTATGGCCGGCGAGATCGCGCTGATTCTGGTGGCGGACTGGCAGATCTGGGGTATCCCCGGTCTGGTGCTGGCGGCCATCCTGTCCATCCCCCTGTCCATTCTGCTGGGTCTTATGTGCGGCAGCATCCTGAACCGCGCCAAGGGCCGCGAGATGGTCACCAGTTACTTTATCGCCTACTGCATGACCGGCGTCTACCAGCTGGTGGTGCTGTATATGATGGGGCCCATCATCCCCATCCTCCACAACACACTGAAGCTGCCCCGCGGCTTCGGTATCCGCAACACAGTCAGCCTTCTGCAGATGCGGCAGAGCGTCGATAATGCGCTGGCCATCTACGTGGGAGGCGTGAAGATCCCCGTGCTGACGCTGATCATCATCGCATTGGCCTGCCTGTTCATCGTGTGGTTCCGCCGCACGAAGCTGGGACAGGACATGCGCGCGGTGGGCCAGGATATGAACGTGGCGCGGGACGCCGGCATCAATGTGGACCGCACCCGCCTGATCTCCATCGTCATGTCCACCGTGTTCGCGGGCTTCGGCATGATCATCTATCTGCAGAACATGGGCAACTTCCCCACCTATACGGCGCATACCAACGTCGGCATGTTCTGCATCGCCGCGCTGTTGGTGGGCGGCGCCTCCGTGGAAAAGGCGTCCATCGGCAACGTGTTCCTGGGTGTGCTCCTGTTCCATACCATGTTCATCGTGGCGCCGGCCGCCGGAACCAAGATCACCGGCGACTCCATGATCGGCGAGTACTTCCGCGTGTTCGTGTCCTACGCCGTTATCACCGTGGCACTGGTCATGTACGAGGCCAAGAAGCGCAAGGAGAACCGCACGCTGGGTCAGCAGCTGGCCATTGAGCAGAAGGCCGAGGAGGAGGGGAGAACCGCATGAAAACGACGAAACGCTCGTGGATCATCCGTATCGCCTTCGTTCTGGTGCTGGTGCTCGTCGCCGTGCTGATGCTGCGCATCGGACGCGGCCACACCGTCTATTTCGACAACCGCGCAGTGGACAAGGGCGGCCAGTCTGTGGAGGCACCCTATAAGATCACTGTGTATGTGAACGGCGAGCAGATCTCCAAGCTGTACGAAAAGGAGCGCTGCTTGACCACCGTCATCGGCGACAAGCTGGAGCTGACCGTGGAGGTCATGCAGCAGAAGGGCGGCAGCGAGACAACGGAAACGTACCAAATGACACTGCCCCATAACATCGACGGCATCATCATCAACCTGCCGGCGTATATGGCTGGTCTGCCGGAGGAGGCCTATCTGGAGGAATTCATCCCCGCGCCTCCCACCGAGGAGGACGACGAGGAAGCGCCCAACACCGAGGACGATATGGGCCTGGGCGACTTCTGATAATGTGTGCTGCATACACAGCCCATGCGAAAGCATGGGCTGTGGGCACATAGGGACTTGCTTGCGCTCGGCAGGCGGATATGCTATACTGAATGGGCGGCGCGGAGACCGCGGCCGCATGGGAAAGGAGTATCAAAAATGGCTGTTTTGAAAGGCTTGAAGCCAGAAAAGGTGTTCGCATATTTTGAAAAGCTGTGCTCGGTGCCCCACGGCAGCGGCAACACGAAGATCATCAGCGATCTGTGCGTGGACTTTGCCAAGGAACTGGGACTGAAGTACCGGCAGGAGCCGTGCAACAACGTGGTGATCTGGAAGCCGGCGTCCCCCGGCTGCGAGAGTGCCGAGCCGATCATCCTGCAGGGACACATCGACATGGTGTGCGCCAAGACCGACGACTGCACCAAGGACATGACCCGCGAGGGACTTGACCTGATGACCGACGGGGAGTGGATCTGGGCGGACAAGACGTCACTGGGCGGCGACAACTGCATTGCCGTGGCCATGATCCTGGCGATCCTGTCGGATGATACGCTGGTGCATCCGCCCATCGAGGCGGTGTTCACCGTGGACGAGGAGGTGGGCATGGACGGCGCCTTTGCGCTGGACTGCTCTGACCTGAAGGGCAAAAAGCTGCTGAATTTGGACTCCGAGCTGGAGGGCGTGTTCACCGTGTCCTGCGCAGGCGGCATGCACTCCGATTGCCTGCTGCCCGCAGCGCTGACCGATGCGGCGGGCATGGAGGGCTTCGGCATCACCGTGGCCGGCTTGCGGGGCGGTCACTCCGGTGCGGACATCCATCTGGGACGCGGCAGCGGCAACCGCCTCATGGGACGGGTACTGGCCACAGCGCTGGAGAAGTTCCCCGGCCTGCGGCTGGCGGCCATCTCCGGCGGGCAGTTCGACAACGTGATCTGCTCCCGCTGCGATGCGGCGGTGGCGCTGCCCAAGGGCAGCGGCCGGGCGTTCGAAGCGTTTATTCGGGAGCTTGAGGGGGTGCTGAAGAACGAGTACGCCGTCACCGACCCCGATGTGACGCTGACCTGCGCGGCAGCGGAGACGGCAAAAGCCGTGTCCGCAGAGCGCACCGTGACGCTGGTGCAGGCGCTGACGGCCATGCCGCAGGGCGTGGAGGCTATGGACACGGATTTCCCCGGTCTGGTGCAGACATCCCTGAATATGGGCGTGGTGAAGCTGGACGGCAACGGACTGCACATCGCGTTCTCCATCCGGTCGTCCATCGCGTCCCGGAAGCTGATGCTGGCGCAGCGCGTGCGGGCTGTGGCGGCGCTGGCGGGCGGCACTGTGGCAGAGCGGGGCGTGTACCCCGGCTGGCAGTACAAGAGGGAGTCGCAGTTCCGGGATACGCTGCTGGCGGCGTATAAGGATCTTACCGGTAAGGACGGCGTGGTGGAGGCCACCCACGGCGGTCTGGAGTGCGGATTGCTGATGGAGAAGATCCCCGGTCTGGACGCGGTGTCCATGGGGCCGGAGCTGCACGATGTACACTCCGTGCGGGAGCGGCTAAGCGTGCCTTCCACGGAGCGCACCTATGAACTGGTATGCGAGCTGCTGCGGCGCAGCTGTTGAATGTGATAGAAAGCTGAGAGGCGGGGCAAAGCCCCGCCTCTGTTATTTTGCAGGATTGCCCAGCAGAAAATGCACTTCTTGCGGGGCGTTCCTGCATAAAACGATTTAGCATTATGAATAGACCACCGCTAAAAAGTACCATGATACAGACAAAACTACGGATTTGCCGAAAGAAATGCTGACTAAGAAAAGAGGAATGTCCGCACGGACGGGAAAATCGTTCCGCAGAAAAATGAAATTTTCCTCATTTAGATATTGCAAAAAGTTTACGCCTGCGATATAATGGCACCGTTGAACACCGCCGTGCCCGACCGGCCGGCGGAAAAAGCTGTTTTTCAGGAAGAGGAAAACAATTTATCTATCAATAAGGAGAAAGAACATGAAAAAGTTTTTTGCACTGGTTCTGGCGCTGGTCATGGCGCTGAGCCTGGTCGCCTGCGGCGACAAGAAGGACGACAGCGGCGATGTGACCGCTGAGCATACCGACACCACCACCGTGGCCGTGGGCGCGGTGATCCTGGCTCGCGACGACGTGTCCAGCGACGACGTGTACAAGTTCGTGGCAGACATCTTCGACAACGCCGCGTCCCTGACCACCAGCCACGCCAAGTACGGCGAGCTGAGTCTGGAGTACGGCGCTTCCATCACCTCCGTGCCCTATCACCCCGGCGCTGCCAAGTACTTCTCCGAGAAGGGCTTTGAGGTCGCCGCCGTCAAGGACGGCGCCGGCAACACCGACTCCCGCAACCTGCGCTTCGTCACCGGCGGCGAGTCCGGCACCTACTACGCCTTCGGCTCCGTCATCGCCCAGCACGCCACCAACAACGCCGGCATCAACGTCGTGGGTCTGGTGGGCAACGGCTCTCAGGCCAACGTGCAGGAGCTGGTGGACGGCACCGCTGACTTCGCCTTCTGCCAGTCCGACGTGATGGCCTACGCCTACAACGGCACCAACCTGTTCGAGAGCAAGGTCGAGGGCTTCTCCACTGTGGCCGCCCTGTACATGGAGCAGGTGCAGATCGTCACCACCAACGCCAGCATCAAGACCGTGGCTGACCTGGCCGGCAAGTCCGTGTCCATCGGCGCTCCCGGTTCCGGCGTGTATTTCAACGCCATTGACGTCCTGGGTGCTTACGGGCTGACCGAGGACGACATCAAGCCCACCTACCAGTCCTTCAGCGACAGCGCCGACGCCCTGAAGAACGGCCAGATCGACGCCGCCTTCATCGTGGCCGGTGCCCCCACCACCGCTGTGACCGACCTGGCCACCACCAAGGATACCTACCTGGTCAGCCTGGACAGCGAGCACATCGCCAAGCTGCTGGAGACCTCCGACTATTACACCGAGACCGTCATCGCCAAGGACGTGTACTTCGGCGACTAAATCCTTAGCAGAGAATTGACGCTTTTCGAGGCTACGGCGGGGTTTCCCGCCGTAGTCCTCGCGCTATTCTGTAATCTTCAGGGAGAGAAACGACTATGAGCATCGACAAGAAAAAACCGGATACCAGCCCGGCCGACGGCGTCAATACCGCCGCGGACGAGGCCCCGGATCTGGACGCGGTCATGCGTAAATATGACCGTGAATCCGCCACCCGCCTGTGGGAGGGTACGCCCCAGCTGATCATCCGCATCCTCATGGCCGCGTTCGGTCTGTTCTGCATCGGCATGACCCTGTTTTCCAAGGCCATGCCCGAGATCCGGCTCACCATGTTCGTGGGCTGCATCATTATCATCGGCTTCCTGACCTACCCCGCCAGCAAGCACCACGTCAGGGTCAACTACCTGCCCTGGTACGATATCGTGCTGATGGTGGTGGGCGCGGCCTGCTTCTTCTACTTCGCGCTGAACGCCATGACGCTGGTGCGCCTGTCCACCCGTATCGAGACGGTCCACGTCATCATCGGCGTGGTGGGTATCCTGATCCTGATGGAGCTGTGCCGCCGCTGCGTGGGTCTGCCTATTCTGTGCGTGGCCGGCGTGCTGATCGTGTACGCGTTCATCAACCAGCTGAGCTACGCCGGCGCGGTGAACGGTGCCACCCTGTATGACGCGCTGAAAACCATCATCTACAAGCTGTTCTACACCACCTCCGGCGTCATCGGCACGCCCATCAACGTCTGCTATACCTACATCGTTCTGTTCATCATCTTCGGCGCGTTCCTGGAGCGCACCGGCATCGCCAACTTCTTCATCAGCTTTGCCAACCGTCTGGCTGGCTGGTCCAGCGGCGGCCCGGCGAAGGTGGCTGTTATCAGCTCCGCCCTGTGCGGCATGGTGTCCGGCTCCTCCGTGGGCAACACCGTCACCACCGGTTCCTTCACCATCCCCATGATGAAGAAGACCGGCTACAAGCCCGAGTTCGCCGGCGCCGTCGAGGCCGCGGCCTCCACCGGCGGCCAGATCATGCCCCCCATCATGGGTGCGGCAGCCTTCCTCATGGCCGAGTACATGAAGCTGCCCTACGCCCAGGTGGCCGTCAAGGCCATCCTGCCCGCGCTGCTGTACTTCACCGGGATCTTCATCGCCGTCCATCTGGAGGCCAAGAAGCTGGGCCTGAAGGGCGTTCCCCGCGAGGAGCTGCCTGCGTGGCGTCTGCTGGTCCGTGACTGCTACCTGATCCTTCCCCTGATCCTGCTGGTGTGGCTGGTGTCCTCCGGCAGCAAGACCATGTCCCACTCCGCGGCCTATTCCATTCTGGCCGCCATTGCCGTGGGCTTCGTCAATTTCTTCCTGCAGGGCAAGCGCGGTGAGGGCGACACCCAGCCCATGACCACCGGCAAGGCGCTGGGTAATGCCGGCAAGCGCTCCTTCTTCTCCGCGGTGGAGTCTCTGGAAGCCGGTTCCCGCGGCGCTATCACCGTGGCCGTGGCCTGCAGCATGGCGGGCATCATCGCCGGCTGCATCACCGTCACCGGCCTGGCCTCCATCCTCATCAACGCCATCGTCCAGCTGGCGGGCAACGCCACCATCGTCGGCCTGGTGCTGACCATGCTGTGCTGTATCGTCCTGGGCATGGGCGTGCCCACCACGGCCAACTACTGCATCATGGCCTCCACCTGCGCGCCCATCCTCATTCAGCTGGGCTTCCCGCTGGTGGCCGCCCACTTCTTCGTGTTCTACTTCGGCATCGTGGCGGATATCACGCCCCCTGTGGCTCTGGCGGCCTACGCCGGCTCGGCCATCGCCAAGTCCGACCCCATGAAGACCGGCATCAACGCCACCAAGCTGGCCATCGCCGCCTTTATCGTGCCGTACATCTTCGCCTACAGTCCGGCCCTGCTGTTTGAGAACATCTCCGGCTGGTGGGAGGTGGCGCAGATCTGCATCAGCGCGCTGCTGGGCATCTTCGCCATCGCGGCGTCCCTCAACGGCTTCCTGTATAAGAAGATCCACCCCGTGCTGCGTATCGTCCTAGTCATCGGCGGCCTGGGCATGATGATCCCCGGCACGCTCACCGACGTGGTCGGCCTGGTGCTGGTGGCGGCGGTCATCGCCTACCAGAAGATCAGCGCCAAGAAGCACGGCGGCCCCGTGGTGACGGCCTGACCCCATTTGAAGCAAAAGCATCTCCGCACACCGTGCGGGGATGCTTTTTTACACTATGTTCATACATTTCCACACATTTTGCCTAAAGTGCATAGTACGGGCATCTTGCAAAAACTGTCTGAATTCGGTATGATACAGGCGGTAAGGCAGTTTTTGCACAAAGAGAGGAGCATGGACATGGCACAGACCACAAAAAACGCCATTCGCAAGGGCTTTCTGGACCTGCTGGAGCAGCGGCCGCTGGATAAGATCTCCGTGGTGGACATCGCAGATCACTGCGGCGTGAACCGGAATACGTTTTATTACTACTACTGCGACATCTATGCCCTGGTGCGCGAGGTGCTGGAGACGGAGCTGGACCGCGTCCTCAACGCACCACCCCTCTGCACCAGCTGGTACCAGCTGATGATGCGGGTGACGGCGTTCATGCGCGCCAACCGCCGCGCGGTCTACCACCTGTACCAGTCCAGCCAGCGCGACCTGCTGGAGCGCGAGTATTACCAGGTGGTCTACGGTGCCGTGGAGGATCTGGTGCGCCGCACGGCGGAGGACCTGCCGGTGGCGGAGACGGATGTGCAGTCCATCGCGGCGCTGTATACGGCCACGCTGGTGGGCCTGCTGCAAAGCTGGCTGCACTACGGTATGAAGCACGATGAGGAGCAGTTCGTGGAGCGCGTCACCCGCCTGACGGAGGGCACGCTGCGCCACGCGCTGGAGCGCAGCTGCGGGGTGGAGAAGGCGTGAGCGGCTTCTGGAAATGCGTCCTGTACGCGGCGGCGCTGGCCCTGCTGGCGCACCCGCTGGGTCAGGCGATCCCCGGTCCCTTTGACCCGGAGAAGCGGCTCTTCCGCAGCCGGAAATGGGAGCAGAACGGCCGCGTCTACACCAAATTGGCCATCGATAAGTGGAAGAAGCTGGTGCCGGACATGAGCCGCATCCTGCCGGACATGGTGAAGAAGGAACTGCCCGGCAGCGGCGCCGTGACGGCGGATCAGGCCGCGGCGCTGGTGCAGGAGACGTGCCGCGCGGAGCTGGTCCACGGGGCCTCCTGTTTGCTGGGCCTGGCGTTTCTGTGGCTGTGGCCCGGCTGGGGCGGCGCGATCGTGCTGGCGGTGTGGGTGCTGCTGGCCAATCTGCCCTTTATTCTGATACAACGCTACAACCGCCCCCGGCTCATGCGCCTGGCGGCGCTGCTGCGAAAGCGAGCGCAGCGGAAAGGAGAGCAAAATGCGCGTACTGATCCTGACCTGTAACACCGGCGGCGGGCACAATGCCGTAGCCGCCGCCCTGCGTGACAGCCTCCAACGCTGCGGCGCGTCCTGCGACGTGATGGACGGCTTGGGCTTCATCTCCAAAAAGGCATCCAAATTCGTTTCCAAGTGGCACACCCGGTTCTATCGCCGGTATCCCAGGCTCTACAAGGCGGGCTATATGTCCGCCGAGGGCGACAAGGAGATGGACCGGCGCGACGGCCCGGTGTACCGCTACATTGCCCGCGGTGCCCGCCGTCTGGGCCGCACGCTGCAAAGCGGCGGCTACGATGCCGTTGTCTGTGTCCACGTGATCCCCGCCATGATGATGACGGCGCTGAAGCAGGCGTGGAGCGCCTGTCCGGTGTTCTGCTTCGTGGCCACGGACTATACCTGCAGCCCCACGGTGGGTGCCTGTACCCCGGATATCTGCGTCATTCCCCATCAGGAGCTGGCCGACGAGTTCGTCAGCTGCGGCATCGCCCGCGATACCCTTCTGCCCGCCGGCATTCCCGTGCGTTCCGCCTTCCGCGAGCATGGCGATAGAGCCGCGGCGCGGAAGGCTCTGGGCCTGCCGGAGACCGGCCGCCACATCGTCCTCATGTCCGGCAGCATCGGCTGCGGCCCCATGGGCGACGTGGCGGAGGACCTGGATATGCGTATGGCCGACGGCGACTTTGCCACGGTGCTGTGCGGCAGCAACAAGCAGATGCGCTATGCCCTGGAACTGCGCCGCCTGTACCGCGTGGAGGCCGTGGGCTTTACCACCCAGGTGCAGCTGTACATGGACAGCGCGGACGTGCTGGTCAGCAAGCCCGGCGGCATCAGCATCACCGAGGCCGGCACCCGCGGCGTGCCGCTGCTGCTGGCGGATATGGTGGGCGGCTGCGAAACGCGGAACGAGGCGTTCTTCACCGCCCACGGCTGGGCGGCCTCCTGCCCGCCGGACAACATGGCCGCGTCGGCCCTGGCCTTTCTGGAGGACGAACAGCAGCGTCAGGCCATCACCGCTGCCCAGAGCCGCGATTTCGACGGCCTGGCCGCCGACCGTGTGGCCGCCGCCGTCCTCGCCCGCTGCAAGAAATGACCCCAGCGCCCACGGCGGCAGCCGTGGGCGCCTTCTTTGCGCTTTTTGTACGGCGACCCTCTTGCATTTCGCGCAAACTGTCGGTATACTTGTTAAAGAAATATCGATTTGTTCACAGGCAGGTCATATTCGTATAGTAGGATGAAACTGTGGCCCCGGACGTGGGCTGCGGCCGAAAGGAGGGCGTCTGCCCATGATGATCGAAAAAAGCGGTACCATCCGCCTGCGGGACATTCCCACCGCCGCGGGCCTTTCCCCGAAGGAGCAGGAGCTGGCGGCGGGCATGGTGCGGGTGACGCACCTGTACCGCAGTGCGCTGAAGGTAGCCGTAACGCAGATGGAGATCCTGGATGAGGAGTTCGCCCGTCTGTATGACCACTCGCCCATCCACCACATCGAATACCGTATCAAGACGCTGGACAGCATCATCGACAAGCTGCGCCGCCGGGGCCTGGAGGTCAGCATCGACAACATCTATGCCCACATCCAGGACGTGGCCGGTATCCGCGTCATCTGCAACTATCTGGATGATATCTACTACCTGCGCTCCCTGCTCACCCGCAGCGAGTCCTATACCGTTCTCCGCGAGGTGGACTATATCAAGGAGCCCAAGGACACCGGTTACCGCAGCCTGCACCTGATCGTCAACGTGCCCATCGTCATCAGCGAGGGCACCATGGTCCTGCCGGTGGAGATCCAGCTCCGCACCATCGCCATGGATATGTGGGCCAGTCTGGAGCACGAGCTGCGGTATAAATCCGACCGCAAATTCACCCAGCAGGATGCCGCCCGCCTGCGCCTGTGCTCCGACGCCATCAGCGAGATCGACCGGGAGATGCAGGATATCTACCAGGGCAACGAACCCCAATACCACGCCTGAACACAAAAGACCGGCCCCGCCGGTCTTTTTTCTTCCCCAGCCAAGGCCCATAACCTCCCCTAATACCTCCCACACCGATTTGTTATGCCAATATCTGGATATTCCCGTTGCCTTTCGCGACACTTTCTGGTAAGATGGTCGTACAACAGAGCCTGCGCGCCAAAAAACTTTCCCAACAAGAAATTTTGCGGCACACAGGCCCGGGAGAGAAATATGTGAGCCATAGAAGGAGGAACCGCCATGAAGAGACGACTGCTCCCCATCCTGATGACCCTGGTATTGGTATGCGCGCTGCCCATATGGGCAGCTTTTGTTACATCGGGGGATGTAACAAATCCCCTGGTGTCCACCGCCGGCGCGGCGGAGCCGCCTGAACCGGTTGAGGTGAGCACCGCCGCCGATTTGCAAAGCAACATAGATGCCGGAAATTCCGTTAAGCTGACAAAGAATATTGACATCAACACGGCCCTGAATGTCACGAGTACGCTGACCCTCGACCTGAACGGCTGTGTATTGAGGATGACCGGTAACACCCGTGTGTTTTACGTGTATAATAACGCGACTCTGACCATACAGGACAGCAGCGCGGCGAAGTCCGGCACCATCACCGGCGGTAATGCCGGCGATGGCGGCGGCGTATGCATAGGAGACAATTCATCAGAAGGACACCTTGTGATGACCGGCGGCACCATCACCGGCTGTGCGACCGACCCCTCCCGGGGTGGCGGCCGGGGCGGCGGTGTGTTTGTATTTAAGGGGAGCTTTACCATGTCCGGTACGGCCAAGATCACCAACTGCACCGCTGATTGGGGTGGCGGCGTTGTGGTACACACCAGATCGAGTACATTCACTATGAACGGCGGTGAGATCAGCGATTGCAAAGCTTCCAATACCGGCGGTGGTGTTTGCCTGATCGGCGGTGCAGGGTTTGAAATGACCGGCGGTATCATCCGGGATTGCAGAGCCTATGGGCGACCGGAGAGCAGTGCGATCGATATACAGCCGGGAACGATGAAAGCCCACGGCGGCACGGTAGAAGGAAATGTTTGGGTGGTGAATGAAAACAACGGTATTACGCGTGAAACTACAAAAGATGACTACACCATTTTCAACGGGAAGATCACATTTGAGAATGGCAATACTACGGCTATGTACCCGGTGAAATTTAACTTGGACCAGGGCAGTGACAATGACATTACGGTGAGAGAGACGAAGCTGGGCGACCCGGCAGAAAAGCCCGCTGACCCGACCAAACCAAATCTTGTTTTCCAATATTGGTACGAAGCGGGAACGGATGGCTCTGCCGCATGGGACTTCAGTACGCCGGTGACGCGTCCCCTGCATCTGCTGGCCAAGTGGGAGGAAAAACCCCAAACCGGCGGCTACTACTACGCCCCGCCCGCGGAGCAGCCCATCGAGGCCCCCAAGACCGCCGACCCCGGCGTAGCCCTCTACGCCGCCCTGTCGCTCCTGTCCCTGACGGGCCTGACCTGCGCCACCAAAAAGAGATAAACAAACAAAAAGAGATAAACAAAGCCAAAAGAAGCGCCCCCGGGCGCTTCTTTTTATCTCCCCAAGCCTTCCCCCTGAAGGTCCGCGGTATTGAATGACAGGCCGGTGGCCTGTCAGACCCGCGGACCGACCGACCCGCAGGGAGACAGGTGTCAGCCGTAGGCTGACGGATGAGGTGTAGCCGCGCAGCGGCGTAAAGCCCTCGTCCCGCCGCACAGGCGGCGTCTTAAACTCCCCGGCGGCGTCAGCCGCCACCAACCAAAGCCGCCCTCCGTCAACAAGTCCTGCCAATGCTCTGAAAATTCCATCACGGATTTTCTGCGGTCCATCTTTTTTATTGCTCTGTATGGAAACGCATGATATGATGGATTTGGCAGCGGTGAAAGAAACCGGCAAATCGGAAGTTATAAAGGAGAAACACTATGGGATTATTTGGTAAAAGCAAAAAAGAGCGAGAAAAAGAGTATATGAACAGATTAGATGTTCCATTATGTTTAAAAGAAGACTTTGAATTGATTATTGATGATGTATTTACAATTATGGGGGTTGGAACAGTTGCCACAGGAAACATATCAACAGGAATGTGTAGAGAAGGAGAAAATGCGTGTGTTTATAAAACAAATGGAGGTGTATTAGAGACTATAATTACTACCATCGATATACATACAAAAGAACGAAAATCAAATGGTTGTGGATATAAAACAGAACATGTTGGACTTGGGTTAAGAGGAGTTTCTAAGGAACAATTAGAAAAAGGAGATAGAGTGATTGTAAAGAATGCCAATATGTATGGAATGTAATTACAAATTCCAGTTTGATGAACTACAAGGCCATCTTCGAGCGCAACGCCGACCGTCTTGTGAACGCCAACACCATTTACGAGGGACAGGTCATTGTCCTGTCCGCGAAGTAAGCACAAGCAATCCACATAACGAAAGCATAAAAAAAGCCCACCTCGAAAAGTCGAGGTGAGCTTTTTTTCGTGTGCGCGGATTTGCTTAACTTAATGACATTGCCCGAAAGGGCTTTCTTTTTTACCCAGATGTACCGCTGAGGTATCAAAAAAGGAAAGTAAATGTATATAGCTTGAACGCAAAGCTTTATAGCTTTCGCGTTCTCCCGCCGTGGACATTTGCGGGGAAAATGTTGCAAATTTCCGTTGTGCAATTTAGCAAACGCCCCCGGCGTGCGAATTCGGAAAAGCAAAAAAACGCAGCAAAAAGTGCGAAAAAGGATTTCTGCTATATTTTTTAAGGAAATGGTACCAATACAAGTGAAAAAGTTGCATAAAAAAATTTTTATACCTGAAATATCGTGGGATATCGTGGCGAAAAATACATTCTAAACGTATGGTACATCTTCCGCGGCTGGGGAAAAACCGGATGTAAATGCCACAAAATGGGAAGTTTTTTCACAAAAAAGTTGCGGGCAAAATAACGAAAAGAACCGGACACTTTTTCAGGCGTACCCAAAAAAAGTGTGAAAATTTGACGTGCGCGCTGTTTTTCTTTATAATATTTCAGGAACAAAAAAGAAGATTTCGAATTTCACAACAATTCGGAACGGAAAGAGAGAAAAACATGGAAAAATACCTTGTTTTGGCAACCTTTGTAGGGTCTGTCATCGCACTTATCTTCGCCTTCGTCACCGGCAAAAAAGTGCTGAGTTTTGACGAAGGCACCCCGCTTATGAGCAAAATTTCGCAATCTATCCGTGCGGGCGCCAACGCCTACCTGAAGCGGCAATACACCGTTGTAGGTGTGTTTTTTGCCTGTATGATCGTGGTTTTGTGCATTATGGCGGCCTTAAAGTTGCTGACTTGGTTCGTGCCCTTCGCGTTCCTGACCGGCGGTTTCTTCTCCGGCCTGTCTGGCTTCGTCGGTATGCGTATCGCCACCAAGGCCAACTGCCGCACCGCCAACGCCTGCCGCGACGGCCTGAACCGCGGCCTCCGCGTGGCCTTCTCCGCCGGCTCCGTCATGGGATTCACCGTTGTCGGCCTCGGCCTGCTGGATATCAGCGTGTGGTTCATGCTGTTGCGCTTCGTGTTCAAACTGGAGGCCGCTGACATCACCAGTGCCATGCTGACCTTCGGCATGGGCGCCAGCTCCATGGCGCTGTTTGCCCGCGTGGGCGGCGGCATCTTCACCAAGGCGGCCGATGTGGGCGCCGACCTGGTGGGCAAGGTTGAGGCCGGTATTCCCGAGGACGATCCCCGCAACCCCGCTGTTATCGCTGATAACGTGGGAGACAATGTGGGCGATGTGGCCGGTATGGGTGCGGACCTGTATGAGAGCTATGTTGGCTCCATCATCTCTGCCTCCGCCTTGGGCGTGGCGGCATTCAGCGATCAGGCCTTCAAGGCCATGGCTATTCCCATGGTCATGGCGGCGGTGGGCATCATCTGCTCCATCATTGGCTCTTTCTTCGTCAAGACCGAGGAGAACGCCGACCAGCGCACGTTGCTGAAAGCACTGTCCCGCGGCACCAACCTGGCGGCTATTCTGATCGCTATTATCTCCTTCTTTCTGGTGTGGGCCCTGCTGGGCATCGAGCACTGGGGACTGTATGTGGCCATTCTCTCCGGTCTGGTGGCCGGCGTGCTGATCGGCAAGGCCACGGAGTATTACACTTCTGATACCTACAAGCCGACCCAGGAGCTGAGCAGCAAGAGCCAGACCGGCTCCGCTACCATCATCATCGGCGGTCTTGGCCTGGGTATGCTTTCCACGGCGGTGCCCATCGTGATCGTGGCGGTGTGTATCCTGTTGGCGTTCTTCCTCTCCGGCGGCGCAGCCAGCACAGGCATGGGCCTGTACGGCATTGCTTTGGCGGCAGTGGGTATGCTGTCCACGCTGGGCATCACCCTGGCCACCGACGCCTACGGCCCCGTGGCCGACAATGCCGGCGGTATCGCTGAGATGGCTGGCTTGGAGCCGGAGGTTCGCAAGCGCACAGACGCGCTGGACTCTTTGGGCAACACCACGGCAGCTACCGGCAAGGGCTTTGCCATCGGCTCCGCCGCGCTGACGGCTCTGGCACTGATGGCTTCCTATATCGAAAAGGTCAAGGAAGTGGGCGCGAATGTCACCTTTGAGGACTTCTCCCTGATGAACCCCGTGGTGCTGGTGGGCCTGTTTATCGGCGCGTGCCTGCCCTTCGTGTTCGCAGCGCTTACCATGAACTCCGTGGGCCGCGCGGCCCAGAGCGTGGTGCTGGAGGTACGCCGCCAGTTCCGCGAGATCACCGGCCTGATGGAGGGCAAGGCAGATCCCGACTACGCGCGCTGCGTGGATCTGTGCACCAAGGCCAGCCTGAAGGAGATGGTGCTGCCCACCGTTATCGCGGTGGTGACGCCCATTGTGGTAGGTATGATCCTGGGTTTCAAGGGTGTGGTCGGTCTGCTGGCCGGTGCCACCGTTACTGGTTTCCTGATGGCTATCTACATGGCCAATGCCGGCGGTGCCTGGGATAACGCCAAGAAGTACATCGAGGCGGGTAACTTCGGCGGCAAGGGCAGTGATTGCCACAAGGCCGGCGTGGTGGGCGACACCGTGGGCGATCCCTTCAAGGACACTGCGGGTCCGGCCATCAACATCCTCATCAAGCTGCTGAGCATGGTGTCCATCGTGTTTGCTGGATTGATCGTGAATTACGCTATTCTGTAACGGGAAAAGGGGAAAAAACAAGCAGCACCCCCGGCTTCTCTCTCTCTCTCTCTCTCTCAGATGCGCTAAGTAATTGATTTTTTTGAACAGGCAGGCAGTGGCGTGAGCCGCTGCCTGCCTGTTCTTTTCCTGTCTTGATTTTCTGTACCTACAATACCTATGTTTGCACTGCCAGCTGTTGTGCGATCATTTCCAGAGAGAAAATGAGGTGCATTTCCGCGCTCTAGGCTTTCCAGGATGGCAGGACACGGCTACACAGGTGCACCATCCGTAAAATGGAAGAGGGGAGAAATTTCCTGTGAGCGAAGGATATTACTGATGGCTATAGTTACGATAGCATTTTTATCCGGCTTATGATACAATAATCGGGAATTTCGCCCCATCCCCGTCAAAATGCTTGTTGTCTATCTGTCAGGGCAGATGTGTGAGGAATGAGAACGATGTGTATGATGAAAGGGTGTTGCTGTGGGATGGTCTTGTCCTTTTGTGAATGACGACCATTTCCGCGCACAATGGCCACTCCACCATTGCTGCCAGCAACGGATATCTTTACTACAACTATTTGAAAGATGTCTTTTTCTGGCAGGATGCACGGGGCTATTTCGCATGGAAAGATGACCATAAATGGTATGTTACCGCGATAAATGGCAGCGATAGCAGCGATTACATGAAGCCTACTATCACACAAGAGGGTGAGTTGGCCTACGCCGTGGGCACATCTCTGGCCGAGGCGGACCCGAAGGACGGCTCCATCACACTGACGCGCGGCGATGTCAGTAATACGGTAAACTGTCATTTCACCACGGCACGGTCATTGGCTGATAAGCAGGGCATCTATGGGCTAACCCAAGCCGGTGTATATGACGGCTATTATGTTATGGGTGTCCGCGGGTTCCCTGTCATAGATTGCACTGCCGAAGAAGAGACTTCTCTGCGCAAATATCCGGAGACTGCGGCGAAGCTGCAAGGCACATCGAATTTTATCATTGACTCCCGCGGGAATGGCGGAGGCGGCGATGTATGGCTTGAGGGACTGTATAAAAATCTCCCCGGCGAAGACTTTCAACTGACCATCAATGAATTGCGTCGTGTCTCGGAGCTAACCAAGCGGCGCACTATTAGTGGGGAGCCTTTGGGGCTTTATGAGAATAAAACGAATGGCAGTTATGCAGAAAATGAGCATCTGTTTCTCTATCTGATCGATAAAGATGTCGGTTCTGCAGGTGAGCGGGGTATCTGTTCTATTTTGCAAATGGATAATGCACTGCTGGTGGGGACAAATTCCCGGGGCTGCGTTTTGGGCGGCGGTGGCGCCTGTATCCTGCCGCGTACGGGGCTTTGCGTAAACGTGGGTGATACCGCGTTTTTGGAACATAACTGCACTAGTACGATCGAAGGGCTTGGCTGGATGCCGGACATTTACGTGGATGGCTATCTGGCGCTGGACCGCGCCATCGCTATGTACAAATATTATGGCCTTATGCCCGATGGAGACGTTGCCTCACTGGATGCCTGGGGTGAAACGATCCGTCGGTTTGAAGACGGCGGTGCCGGTTCTTGATCTGCCCGTTTTGTCCGGAATCGAAAAGCACCGTGCATAAAGCTTCGCTCGAGGAGCTTCATGTTAGGCAGCGTTAAAACAGATTGCTCAGATTTATTGTCGTAAGGCTAAAAAATCAGGCTGAATTTTGTGGCCATATGGGATGCACCAATTTAAGATATGCTTAACGTACGATTCGCAGCTGGAACCTTTCTTCGCGTGATGAGCGCGGGCAGCTTCAACTTCTAGGACCGATACAGGCAGTGTTGCCGGCAGCCTGCACACAGATAAAGTCTTTATCACGCAGACCGATACGGGCAAGGTCGATGTTCCCCGGACAGTGACCGGCGGCAGATGTGAGATCAGCACCGGGACAGGGGATATTGAGATAAGGATAGCCTGACTGTCAGAGCAAAACACCCTGCAGGGGCGTTAACGCCCCTGCAGGGTGTTTTGACGTAGTGCTGTTTACAGAGGATACCAAAAGCAAAACCACCCTACTGGGTGGTTTTGCTTTTGGCGGAGATGGAGGGATTCGAACCCCCGGACGGTTTGACCCGTCAACTGATTTCGAGTCAAGTGGTAAAAACCGAACTTGGCGGAATTTGACGGAAGATAACGGCAGATGCGAGAACCCCGAAAAAGCCGTGTTTTCAAGGCTTTCCGCACCCATTTGCACCGAAAACACAGTTGAAATCCGAGTCCGAAAGTCTCCTCCGATTTCACCGAGTTCTAACGGATTTTCGGAAAAGCCTATTAGAATTTTTGATAGAACCGAGCGCTTTTTCGTACCAAAATCACGCTTTTGGCAGTGCGTGAAAAGCACCGGTTATGCAGGACTGCACCCAAAGTCGTGTAGGAAAATGCTAGGGTCGGAATCAAAATTGCCGTTATCGGCAAAAATATAAGCAAAAAACAGATTTTTAATGATTGATTTTTTGCCGATAATATGGTATACTGATAATAGAAACTTCGGAGGGCAGGAATATGAAATATTTATCCGTGAAAGAGATAGCGGCGCTTTGGAACACCTCCGAGCGCAGCGTTCGCAACTACTGCGCGGCAGGTCGCGTCCCCGGTGCTTTTCTGACGGGAAAGACATGGAGCATTCCCGAAATTTCCGAGAAGCCCGAAAGGAGCAACAAAAGCAAGCCCGCGCCCCGTACTTTGACGGAAATTCTGAAAGAAGAAATGCGCAGTCAGACCCACGGCGGGATCTATCATAAAGTGCAGGTGGAGCTGACCTACAATTCCAATCATATGGAGGGCAGCCGCCTGACCCACGATCAGACCCGCTTTATTTTTGAAACCAACACTGTCGGCATTACCGAGGAAGGCGTGCGGGTGGACGATATCATCGAAACCGCCAATCACTTCCGCTGTATTGACGAGGTCATTGAAAGCGCAAAATCGCAGCTCAGCGAAAAATTCATCAAGTACCTGCATTTTATTCTGAAAGCCGGAACAAGCGATGCAAAGAAAGATTGGTTTGCCGTCGGCGATTACAAAAAGCTGCCGAATGAGGTCGGCGGGCGGGAAACCACTTTGCCCGAGAAAGTGTCGGCAGAAATAAAAAGGCTGCTTGACGAGTATAACGGCAAGGAAACGGTGACGCTTGAAGATATCCTTGCATTTCATGTGCGGTTTGAGCGCATCCACCCCTTCCAAGACGGCAACGGGCGTGTCGGGCGGCTGATTATGTTCAAGGAGTGTCTGAAACACAATATCGTGCCGTTTATTATCGAGGACAGCATAAAAATGTTCTATTACCGCGGACTACAGGAGTGGGATCGGGAAAAGGGCTATCTGACCGACACCTGCCTCTCGGCGCAGGATACATTCAAGAAATACCTGGATTATTTCAGAATACCGTATGAAAACTGAAAAACCTCACGCATGGCCTTGAATGAACCGTGCGTGAGGCTTTTGTAATATACAGTGTTTTGCGAAAATGATAAGACAGCCCTCGCAGCAGCGCTATTTCATGTTATTGCATAAACTTGAAATAACGAGCGTGCCATAGTGACTTTTTTGCGCATGACAGCAACGGAAAAAGCAGAAAGTTATCGAATAATATTCGAAGTTCGGCGGAAAAGCGTCGATTTATCTTGAAAAAAGATGCTCTTGTGATATAATGCAGATTGTTAAATTGTAATTCTTTCAAATGTGAGGTTTCAAATGATGAAAGCAAGTTATAAAAAACTGTGGAAACTCCTTGTTGACAAAGAAATGAGTAAATCAGACTTGCATAAAGCCACGGGACTCTCTTCCAGCACGATGACAAAACTTCGCCGCAGCGAAGATGTTTCTATGGAAGCTCTCCGCAAAATCTGCACTGTCCTCGACTGCAATATTGCTGATATCGTTGAGTTTGAAAAAGGAGATAATTAAGAAAATAGGAAATAAGCGATATTGAATGCCGAGGATATACTATGTTAAAGAAAGAAGAACAATATAGTTATAATTTCATCGACCTCTTTGCGGGTGCCGGCGGGCTTTCGGAAGGGTTTCTTCAGGCTGGTTTCAAGCCTGTCGCTCATGTCGAAATGAATGAATTTGCAGCTAAAACGCTTGAAACAAGAAGTGCTTATTATTACCTGAAAGGCACTGACAATCTCGGTTTATATAAAAAGTATGTGTCCGGGAAAATCTCTCGCGACGATTTTATGAAGCAGATTCCTGCTTCCATAACAAAAACTATCATCAATGAAACGATGTCGGACGAGACGCTCCCAGCAATCTTCAAAACTATTGATGGAATAATGAAAATACGAGGCATCACAAAAATCGATGTCATTGTAGGCGGTCCGCCCTGTCAGGCATATTCTTTGGTGGGCAGAGCGCAAAGTAGTCACATGGAAGTGCCGATGGCGGAAGACCCTCGTAACTACTTGTACAAACTGTATGCACGTTTCTTAAAACGCTATCAGCCTCGTATGTTCGTTTTCGAGAATGTCACGGGTATTGAATCGGCCAATGGAGGAGCTACCTGGAAGAACATTCAGAAATACTTAAAACGAGTGGGCTACGAAATTGAATGCCGTGAGCAGAACGCCCACACCTTTGGCGTACTCCAAAACAGACGACGAATGATTATCGTAGGATGGTTAAAGAAAAGCGGTCTGAAATATCCCGATTTTCTTGAAATAAAAACGGACGCTATAGTAAATGACCTCTTCGCTGATTTGCCAAAGCTGCATCCAGGCGAGAGTTCCGATAAGTACGCAAAAACAAAAGCAACAAGCTATGTCACGGAGTCAGGGATACGGACGAAGGATGATGTGCTGACCCATCACAATTGCCGCCCGAATATAGATCGGGACATCAAGATTTACAGGCGAGCGGTTGAACTGTGGAACGATGGGCACAAGCGCCTGAATTACAATGATCTCCCGGATGAATTGAAAACTCATAAGAACAGGCATTCATTTACGGACAGGTTCAAAGTTGTCGAGGGCGATGAATCGTGCTGCCATACCATTTTAGCGCACCTTTCCAAGGACGGTCATTATTTTATTCATCCTGACATTGAACAGAACAGATCAATTACCGTCCGTGAGGCGGCAAGAATACAGTCCTTCCCGGACAGCTATTTCTTTGAGGGTCTGCGCACATCGCAATACGTCCAGATTGGAAACGCTGTGCCTCCGATGATGGCCAAAGGGATAGCGATGGGTATTTTTGAGCAACTGTATAAAGGAGATTCAGATGGAAGGTAACCTGCTGCTTGAACAATTCAGCAGATATAAAAAGCTGGAACTTGAGGCTTCTCCGTTCCACTTCCTTTTGGATGCAAATATTGAATTGAATCCCCATCAGATCAATGCCTTCTGCGCTGCTATCCAGGCGTTGAAAACAGGCGGAATTGTTCTGGCAGATGAGGTTGGTCTCGGAAAGACCATCGAAGCCGGACTTGTGCTGAAATATGTTCTTGAGTCCGGCGCAAAGCGTGTCTTGATTGCGCTTCCGGCATCTTTGAGAAAACAGTGGGAACTGGAACTTGAGGATAAGTTCGGCTTGGAGTCGGTGATACTTGACAGGCTGACTGTGGAAAAAGATAGTTCTGACTGGCGCAAGAGGCTCACTGATAATAAATCTGTCCGAATTGTTCTTACCTCCTATGATTACTCATCCAAGCTGATGAAACGGTTCCCGGAGGTGAAGTGGGATTTTATCATCATCGATGAGGCGCATAACCTGAGAAATGTATTTCATGGCACTAAACGTGCAAAGAATCTGTATGAACTGTCAAAGGGCATACCGAAAATTCTGCTGACCGCTACGCCTCTTCAGAATTCGCTGACAGACCTTCACGGGCTGGTTTCCTTTATCGACCAGCGGATTTTCGGCAGTGAGAAGGTCTTTAACAAACGCTACATCGAGGGACAGGATTACTCTGACCTTAAGCGTGAGCTTTCGCCGGTTCTTTATCGGACACTCCGCAAAGATGTGGCAAAGTACATGAATTTCAAAAAGAGAACCTGCAAAACGGTGGATTTCACCCTGTCACAGGATGAGATTGAATTATACCAGCGGGTAAACGACTTTTTGAAGCGTGAGCTGTTGTATTCCATACCGACCTCAAACCGAGGGCTGATCATCCTTGTTATCAGAAAGCTGCTTGCTTCTTCGAGTTTCGCTTTGATAGAAACTTTTGAAATTCTGAAGAACAGACTCGAAAAGCTATACGAGGGCAGCAAGTCTGCAAATGCACAGGAAGGCTTCGACCTTTTCTGGAGCTATGTGGAGGATGAGATTGATGAGTCGGGCTTTGAGGAGACTGAGGATGAAGATACCATTGTTCAGAAACAGTTCATCCAAGCCGAACTCAATGAGGTGAATATCATCATTGATGTGGCAAAGCGCATCAAGACAAATGCAAAGGTCAATGCGCTGAAGACTGCCATACAGATTACATTCGACTACCAGCAGGAACAAGGAATCCCGCAGAAGGTAGTAATCTTCACGGAATCAAAACGTACACAGAAGTACATAGCCGCAGAGCTTCGTAAGACAGGATTCGAGGACGAGGATATTCTCCTTTTCAATGGTGATTTTGACGACACCATGACGAAGGAAATATACAAGGCATGGCAGGTCAAGAACTTCGGTAAAGCGAACTACGGGCGCAGCGTGGAATATAAACACGCCATTGTGGATTACTTCCGCAATAACGCAAAGATACTGATCTGTACGGATGCAGGTTCCGAAGGTCTGAACCTTCAGTTCTGCAACACGGTAATCAACTACGACCTGCCGTGGAACCCGATGAAGATTGAGCAGCGTATTGGCCGTTGTCACCGTTACGGACAGGAACATGACGTTGTGGCAATCAATCTGTTGAATACGCAGAATGCCGCCGACCAGCGTGTTTACGATATTCTCTCGAAGAAGTTTGAACTATTCGAAGGTGTCTTCGGTGCATCGGATATCGCTCTTGGCGCATTGGAGTCAGGCACAAGTTTTGAAAAAATGGTATTGCAGATTTATCAGACCTGCGACACCACGGCGGAGTTTAAGAAAGCCTTTGACAAGCTGGATCGTAAGCTGAACGCAAAACGGGATAAGAAAGCAAGAGAACTCCGTTCCCTTCTGCTTACAGAAAGCAGCGGTGCAAAAGAGCAGGCACTTGACGCCACAAAGTCGGATATCGCAAGGTATCTGCATGACGTGGAATACTGGAATGCCTTTGACGAGCCGGAGGTTGACGGAGGTCTTCATTACTGGAAGGTCGATAATTGGGGAGAAAAAGTCCTCGGATCGCACGGAATACTGTTTATAGGAGCCTTCTGTGATTCCTCGAAACTTCTCTTCCCGGTATTGTTGCTTTGTGATGAAAAAGGAGCCTATATAGACTTTGACGAAGCAGACCTTGTTCCGGAACTTGAACAGATCGACGATATAGATGTGCGCTATTTCACGCCGACAGAATCCGAGATGAAGCTCTATCAGCGTATTTACGACAATCTGACCGCAGAGATGGTTAAACGCTATCAGGAGCAGTCAGAACCAATCAAAGCCTATAACCGCAGAAAGATTGAGAACTGGGAGCGCATTCAGATGGAGCAGCTTATAGCGGCATACCAGGATATGAATGCCGAGATCAATGTTCTGAAGGAAGAAGAACGGACCTCGGATAACTTCTATGAGAAGATAGACATACGAAAAAAGATAACCGAGAAGTCCAAGGCACTTGAAAAGCTGCAAGCGTCCTTCCACGAGAAAGGCACCGGCTTTAAAGCCGAGGGCGAACGGGAAATCGCAGAGTTTGAAAAGCAGTTTGACATTAACCCGATTTTATTGGTTAACATCGTGTTGAAGTTTTAGGAGAGATATTATGCAGAAAAAAGGAAGATTGGAATTGACATGGGCCGGAAAATCTTATGAAACAGAATCATTTGAACCTCGGTTACTGGTAGAGGACAAGGAAAAATCTTATGGTGACGACTCGCCTAACATGCTTATACATGGTGATAACTTACTTGCACTAAAAGCACTTGAATTAGATTATATGGAAGCCGTTCAGTGCATCTATATTGATCCACCATTTAATACAGGCGGAAGGATAGATGCATCAGGTCAAGAAATTGGATATGACGATGGTTTGGAACACTCTATATGGCTTGATATGATGTATGTTCGTCTGAAACTGCTTAGGAATTTACTTAATCCGACGGGATTGATCTATGTTCATATTGATGATAAAGAGCAGGCTTATCTAAAAGTAATCATGGATGAAATATTTGGACGCAAAAACTTCGTCCAGATGATAGCTGTTAAGCGAGCTTCACCAGCAGGATTCAAAGTTATTAATCCAGGCCCGTTGACAGTTACAGATTACATTCTTTTGTATGCAAAAGATAAAACATTAATGAAATACATTCCGCAGAGAATACCAGTTGGATACGACGAAAACTATAATCTTATAATAAATAATCCTAATGATGACCCTGAAAATTGGTCTTTTTCTAAACTAGTTGATCTACTATATGAACAGTACGGATTCAAATCATGGAAAGACGCAAGTAATGCTTGGGGAACCAATTGGAAGACTGTTAGAAACAGCTTGCTGGGTGATGTAGCACTTAAAAATGCAGACCGTGTTGTATCTGTTAGAGATCCACACAAGCCATCCCAACTAATTAAGGAAAAAATGATTGAGTCGAAGAGCAATGGAGGAAAAGTTATTGAGATTAAACGAGATGGAATGAGGCCTATATACATTTTTGAGGGGGGCTCGCTCTCATTCTATAAGGACAAACTCAGGCAAATAGATGGAGAGCTAACTCCAACAGAAGTATTAACTGATTTTTGGGCAGATATAAATTTTGCAGGTATGGCAAAAGAAGGAGCTGTCCAATTTAAGAACAGCAAAAAGCCAGAAAAACTTATAAAGAGAATACTTGAATTGTCGACTGAAGAAGGAGATTTGGTACTTGATTCATTCGCTGGATCTGCTACGACTGCAGCTGTCTCTTTAAAGATGAAAAGAAAGTTTATTACCATAGAACTCGCTCCACATTGCTATAGTCATTGTCTTCCAAGACTAATGAGGGTCGTTGATGGTGAGCAAAGTGGCATATCAAAAGCTGTTAACTGGAATGGAGGAGGAGGCTTCAAATTTTATGAACTTGCACCGAGTCTGCTTGTGAAGAATGACAAACTGCCAATTTATCAGATCAATCCTTCCTACACCTTCGAGATGCTCTGCGAGGCAATCTGCAAGATTGAAGGATTCCGCTATAAGCCGCAGGACGTGTTCCACGGTCATTCTTCGGAGAAACGGTTTATTCACATCACCACGGAATTCATTAACGCCGGATATATAAAATCGCTGTCTGCGCGGCTTGCCGAAGGTCAGTCGCTCCTGATTTACGGCACGAAAATTCAATCGGATATGATTTTGCCTGATAACATCGGGGTAAAGAAAATACCGAAAGACCTTCTTGAGAAGTGCGATTTTGAAAGCGAGGTACAGTAAATGTCTGAGATAGTAAGCAAAATCAAATACGCAATGAGCCTGAGAACTCCGCAGGAGGAGGCTCTCTCTTACCTCGACGCTATCAGTTCGCATTGTGATTACAAGAAGGACAGCAAGGAGGTCGTTGAGGCTGCTGCATCGGAATACTGCGAGAAACAGCGCAAGGTCAAAGCCGGGTTTGACTTCCCGTCTTTCTGCTTTGCTATGGCAACCGGCATCGGAAAAACTCGCCTGATGGGAGCCTGCATCTACCATCTGTACAAAACGAAGGACTATAAGCACTTCTTCATTCTTGCGCCTGGAAATACGATCTATGATAAGCTGCGTAAAGAGTCCAATCCGAATCATCCGAAGTACATCTTCAAAGGACTTGAAGCGAAAATGGGCAGACCGAAGGTGTATGACGGCGAAAATTACGATACCTATCCCGTGAAGTTTGAACAGATGTCTCTCCGTATCGAGAAGACCTCGGAGATTCAGCTTTTCATCTTCAATATCGGAAAAATCTTCAACAGCAAGACTGACACGCAGTTCAACTTCCATAAGTTTAAAGAAACGCTGGGGGCCTCTTTCGCTGATGTATTGGCGCAGTTCGATGACCTCGTCATCTGTATGGATGAGGCACATCGTTATTACGCTCCGGCTTCGATGAAGGCAATCAACTATCTGAAGCCTGTCCTTGGATTGGAGTTCACCGCCACACCGAAGACCACCTCAAATGTTATCTACGCCTATGACCTGGCTCGTGGTGCGGTTGAGGGCTATTTGAAAATCCCAGTTGTAATGGGACGCTCCAACATGGCCGGCTATAACCAAGATGATATCGAGGAAATGAAAATCCGCGATGGACTTACTCTCCACGAGCATCGCAAGGCTGTGCTGCGGGAGTATTGCAGCGACAACGATCTGGACTATGTGAAGCCGATAGTGCTTATTGCCTGCAAGGACACAGACCATGCAAAGAAAATTCGGGCTTTGATTGACAGCGATGATTTTCAGAAAGGCAAATATAAAGGCAAGGTCATAGAAATCCATTCTAAACAGTCCGGCGAAGAATCTGAAGAAAACATCCGCCTTTTACTCTCTATTGAGAGTGCTTCTAACCCTATCGAAATCGTACTGCACGTTTACAAGCTGAAGGAGGGTTGGGATGTCAATAATCTGTTTACGATTATCCCGCTGAACGCTGCAAAGAGCGATATTCTTGCTATGCAGACTATTGGTCGTGGTTTAAGACTTCCATTCGGAGAACAGACCGGCAACGAGGACGTGGACTCTCTTGATGTCGTTGCCCATGACCACTACAGAGAACTCGTGGATGAGATTAAAAGCAGTGATATCTTCCGTTATCGTGATCTTGATAAGACAACTGTGGAGCCTTCGGAGTCCGTAGGTGTATCTGCTGCCGTAGATGACGGGCAACTTTCTCTGCTTGATTTTGCAATTACTGCATCCGGCGTGAAGTCCTTTGCCGAGGTCAGCAATCCGAAAACACAGCTTGAAATCTACCAAGAATATGTGAAGAACTTTATGGCTGCACAAAAGAAGGATAAAGGTGAAGACCTAGGTCAGATGACATTATTTGATTTTCATCCTGAAATGCTTTCCGAGGATACTACTGAGCCATCTGTAACTGCGCAGGAGCAGCCGCAAACACCGACAGCTTCAAAATCCGGCAAACAGCCTCTGAGTAAAGATGAGTTTGTAAAAGCCGTAACAGAGTATTCCGCAAAGGCTATCTCTGTTCCGAAAATCCTTGTCCAGACCACATCCGAGGTGAAGTTTAACCGTTTCGAGGTAAAGCGTACCATCGCTGATTTTGAGGTCGCGATGGCAAAGATTGAGCGTTTTGACGCTATCAATCAGCAGCTTCTTTCTGTCGTGGATGCGCAGATTCTTGAAGTAAATGACGCCATGAATACGCTGGCTTGTATGCTGTTGGATTCCGTCAGCGAGTTATCCTATGACGATGCTGACTTTGTTATTGACGTGGTTGAGCAATATCTCAGTCAGATTCCGGGCGATGAAGAAAATAAGAGAAGAATTGTCCGCCGTTATGCATCGCTGATAGTGTCTGACATTCGCAAGCAGATTTATGAACATATGGATAGAAAGACGCAGGATGTCCATATCATTCAGAAAGACCTTATTCTGTTCCGCAAGTTCGTAAAGAATGTCAAAGAGGACGGACGGGTTAGATACGATAAGCCGTTCACAGACAAGAGCAATATAAAGAAGTATCTGTTTACCAAGTATAAGAAGTCATATTATCCTGCGAACGCTTTTGACAGTGATACCGAACGACTCTTCTCGATCATTTTGGAAGAAGACCCGGATGTTATCCGTTGGATTAAACCGCCTTTGAATCAGCTTGGCCTTTTCTGGAAAGCTGGGCAGCAGTATAACCCGGACTTCCTTGTGGAAACCACCACAGGAAAGTACATGGTCGAGGTTAAAGCATTGAATGAGGTTACCTCGGAGGAAGTCGTATCCAAGGCGCGAGAAGGCATTAAGTGGTGTCAGTTTGCAACTACGGCAGACCCGGACCATAAAAAATGGGAGTATAAACTCATCTCCGATGATAACATTCAGCTCGGTAATACTTGCAGGTATACACTCGGTACGGCTCACGCCGTGAAGGAGGAGGCATAATGGCTGACAGATTTAAGTATTCGGAGGTCAGGCAGAAAATCATTGATGCCATAAGAACTGACCTTATCGGTCCCAGAGAAAAGGAAGAGGTTCTTGAAGAGAATCCACGCTATGCCTATCTTGTGGGTATGCTCGATATTCAGAGCGATGACGAGGATTACTCTGGCGCCGGAGAGCAGGAAGTTGATGCTGATATGGCATTTGAGGATGGCGAGGATTTTACGGCAGGCGAGGATGATGACAACGAGCCTATATCCACTACACATTTTCAGCTGCCGTCCTCTATCGGTATCAGTTTCTACATCCAAAGCGATACAGAGAGTATCAACTTGGATGTGACATGGGGAGACTATGTAAAATCCTCTGAAAAATATACCGGTAAGGATGAAAAAGAACACAGCCGTGCTATATATACGCGCCAGCCTATGGAAGAAACGGTTCGTGTCCAGTTTAAGGATTTTACACGAACAAAGGATTACCAGCTTACCTGCGACTCCAATGTTCATGTTCATGTGTCCCGTATTCCTTTGAAGGGAGGATATTCTCTTGTAACGGCATATGTTATTAACAAGAGAAAGAATCCTGCCAACAGTGCAGAGGCCATTATGTTCCAGGTGGAAATCAAGGCTTATGCGGAGGACGGTTCTGCCTCGTTTATTGCAGAACATATTTGCAGAGAGATACTTGCCTCCGATGAGTTTTATTTTGAGCAGCGCCCGATCATGGGACGCGGACGTGGCTGCGCAGCGGTGTGGGATACCCCGGTTGATGGCAGAACAACATATGTGAAATCAGCGTTTATACCAGAATATGAATTTCCGGGTGTCAGCGCCGCTTTGGATGGATTTGACCGATACTTCTTCTCGACATTTACCATGTCTGTAAAATCGAAAAAGGAAGAAACCATCGGTAAACTTAATGCCCTGGCTGACTCTTATGAGAAGTGGATTAACTCTACGCTTCTCGGAAACGCAAGAATGAGCAATCCCGATTTTAAGGATAAGATCGGCAACAAGGTCATTGACCGCTGTCAAGACGCTCTGAAGCGTATCCGCGAAGGCATAAGCATTATTGAGAATGACGACACTTCATTTGAGGCTTTCTGTTTCATGAACCGTGTAATCTTCTTGCAGAATAGTATCAAGGGCTATGCAAAAAAGCACGGCACAGGGACAGAGTGCAATTTCCAAGACTTCATTAATCCGAAGAATCCTGATAACAACTTCGGATGGCGTCCGTTCCAGATTGCCTTTATTCTGATGAATCTTGCGGGAATCGTTGATCCGAAACATAAAGACCGTGAGGTTGTTGACCTGCTTTACTTTCCTACAGGCGGCGGTAAAACAGAGGCTTACCTTGGCCTTATGGCATTCGTTATCGCCAACAGAAGGCTTAGAGCGTCTGATGAAGAGGAATACAATCGAGATGGCGGCGTAACTGTTATGCTCCGTTATACGCTCCGCTTGCTCACCACGCAGCAGAGAGACCGTATTACAAAGATGGTGCTTGCAGCCGAAATGATCAGACGGCAGGCATACCCGCAGTTTGGTAAAGAACCTATCAGCATTGGTTTCTGGGTAGGAGGCGGAGTAACGCCTAACAAATTTGATGAGTTTATTGAAAAGGCTGATAATCCGCAGGCAGCAAGGAGCGCAAGGAACCATGTTTATAAGCAGCTTTTAACCTGCCCGTTCTGCGGAAAGCCTCTCAAGGAAGAGAACTTTAACATTGACACCGATAAGAAGTCTATCGAGATTTTCTGCTCCGATCCGGATTGTCAGTTTTACAGATACAAAAACGACAGGATACCAATCCCGGTTTATCTTGTCGATGAGGAAATATACGCCAAGTGTCCGACTATTATTCTGTCGACTGTTGATAAATTTGCGCGCCTGCCTTGGGATGTGAATACAAATGCACTTTTTGGCAGAGTGGACAGGAAATGCAGCCGAGATGGTTATGTTGCTATTGGAGCGGAACACGGCCGCCACAACAAAACAGCTTCTTTGCCGGCATCAACGATGGTAAACATCAGACCGTTCCTGCCACCGGAACTTATTATTCAGGACGAGCTGCATCTTATCACGGGACCGCTTGGTACGGTTTACGGTGCCTACGAGACGATTATCGAGGATATGTGTATCCACGATGGTATTAAGCCGAAGTATGTCGTTTCAACAGCTACAATCAAAAATGCGGAGGCACAGACCAGATGCCTTTACGCAAGAAAGAATACAACGCAGTTCCCTCCGAATGGCTTTGAAATTGGGGACAGTTTCTTCATCAGAGAGATTTCCGTAGATGATGATCCGTTCCGAAAATATGTGGGTGTATGCGCACCAGGTCAATCTGTTAAGACTGCTTTGCTTCGTGTTTACGCCATTATACTGCAGGCTGCTTATACATATTCCCTGCAGGATGAGTATAAGGATGTGATTGATCCGTATTATTCTCTTGTTGGTTATTTCAACAGTATCCGAGAGCTTGGCGGTGCGGTCAGACTTTTGCAAGACGACATTCCGAAGAGAATTTATCGTATCAAGAATAAGTATGACTTGGATAAGCAGCGGTACCTGAACCACAACGTGGAGATCACTTCCCGTATGTCATCATACAAGATACCTGAAAAGCTGAATCAGCTTGAAACGACTTGTGCTTCAAAAGACTGTCTGGATACGGCTATCGCTACAAATATGATTGCTGTTGGTATGGATGTTGACCGCCTTGGGCTGATGGTTGTAACAGGTCAGCCGAAACAGAACTCGGAATACATTCAGGCAACAAGCCGTATCGGTCGTGCATTCCCCGGACTGGTGGTCACACTCTACAATGCGTACCGTCCTCGCGACTTATCGCACTATGAGAATTTTACAGGCTATCATTCGCAGCTTTATCGTTTTGTCGAGGGAACAACGGCAACGCCGTTCTCCGCCAGAGCAAGAGACCGCGTCATGCACGCGCTGATAATATCTGCAATACGCCTGAACTTCCCGAACATGGCAAATAATCCGGATGCGGCCGCTATCGGTTCACTAACTACAGAGCAGCTCGATTCGGTGAAGAAACTGATTATTGACCGGCTTAATATCATAAAGCCGTCAGCACGAGCAGATGCGGAGGAAGAAATAGATCGCTTCATTGACTGGTGGAAACTGCAGGCGGCACAGACGAAACCGTTGCGGTATTACGTGGTCGGAACTGAACGCTATAACAGGTTGATGAATCCGTATGACCAGCCGCACGATGAGAATGAAAAGGCTACACTTCGTTCAATGCGTGAGGTTGAGAGTTCTGCGAATATGTTCTATTACACGGAGGATTGACATGGCTTTTGATAATAATAAACTTGGAGAGTTACGTCCAAACCAGATTATAACCACCTTTGGCCCCGGATCAGTGGTCGATGCGGTTAAGGACTCGGTTACGATTCTGGACATCTCCTATTGGAAACAGAAGGGACAAAAAATAATCGATGGCAGGCTTGCATCATATTTAGGTGTCGATTGCTTTTATATGCCGCGGACAAGTTTTTCGGGTGATGTTCCTGTTGTGACCTTCCCGTACTGGCATGTATGCTCTAATCTTAAGTGCGGAAAGCTGTTTGATGCCAGAAAGTATTTTGATCTTGATAAGTATCTCAAGTACGGTGTCACTTGCCCTGAATGCCATCGTCCAGCCTATCCGTCCCGTTTTATCACAATCTGCGAGGATGGACATATGTCGGATTTTCCTTGGAAGTGGTGGGTACATAGAGGAGAGTCTGATTGTAACGGCACCTTAAAGATGTATTCTACAGGTAATACTTCCACCCTTGCGGATATGTGGGTAGAATGCTCCTGCGGTGCTAAACGGAGCATGAGTGGAGCAACACAGAGAGATAATTTTGACGGTGTTGTCTGCTCCGGTCACCATCCGTTTAGACCGAATGTAAAAAACCATAAATGCGACAAGCCCCTCATCCCATCACAGCGTGGTGCTTCTAATGTTTATTTTGCTGTGAGCAGGAGTGTAATTTCTATCCCGCCGTGGATTAATCCGTTGTACAACCTGATTGATGAACATTTGCGTGACATAGAGCTTGCAAAACAGCTTATGGGTGATGATGGAATAACCAAAATATATGAGATGTATTTCTCTGCATATTCAAGGGATGAATTTGATGATGCGCTTGAGCGGCGCATGAGCAACATTAAAGAGTTCACTGAAATAAAGCAGATGGAATACAATGCCATCACGCACCACAATGATCCGGCATATCAATCAAACAAGAAGCACTTCAAGGCTGAGGAGGATGCCTTGCCAGGATATTTGCAGAAGTATTTCAGCCGTATCATCCGAGTGACCAGATTGAGAGAGGTTCGTGTTCTTCTTGGATTTACAAGAGTAGATGCCCCCGATCCGGATGCTGATGAGCAGCCGAATGTTGTGGCCTTAAGCAAGGGAAAGCAGGAACGCTGGCTGCCGGCAGCTGAAGTAAACGGCGAAGGCATCTTCATAGAGTTTAATAAAGATACGCTTGCAGCATGGCTCAATTCACCTGCGGTGAAAGGCTTGTCAGAAAAGTACTCTGACTCATACAGAGAATTTTGTGAGTCCAAAGGCTGGACAATCACGGTAGTAAGGAATGCCGTTTATGTTCTGATGCACACTTTTGCTCACTTGATGATTAAGCAGATGTCTATGTCATCTGGATATTCTTCTTCGGCTATCAGAGAAAGAATTTACTTTGGTGATAAAATGGCAGGCATTTTGCTATACACAGGAAGTTCCGATAAGGAAGGTTCACTTGGCGGATTGGTTGAACTCGGCAATATCGATCAGATGACTAATCTCATGAGGGACGCTTTCCAAGAGGCTCTTGTTTGCACAAATGATCCGGAATGCATGAGTAATTTGCCGGCTGGCAAAAACTCAAACGGAGCTGCCTGCCATTCATGCTGCATGATATCTGAAACGGCGTGCGAGAACGGGAACAGAATGCTGGACAGAGGTCTTGCTGTTCCTATTCCGGGACGTGAGGAATGCTCATATTTTAAGGAGTTAGTAGGTGACCTATGCCAGGTGGAAATCTAAACAAAGAGATATTTTTAAATACGGTCAAAAGCGATGCAGCCAATGGTACGGCAAATGCAGTGTCGATGCTGAAGCGAAGCTGTCCTGAGTTATCTGATGCACATTGCGAGGACATCATAGGAACAATTATCAGTGCAATGAATATGTCAGAGGCAGATAAGGTATCCCTTGTGGTCACGGCACCTCCGTCTTTTGCCATAAACGCAAGAACAACTATGAATGTCGTACAATCGATGATCAATGAAGCAAACAGGAATATTCTAATTACAGGCTATTCCTTATCTTCATATTTTTCGGAACTGGCTGATACTATCATTCAAAAAAGCCAACGAGGAGTTTTTGTAAAGTTCTTTGTCAACGATATAGATAAACAGCCGAGTTTTGATAAAATTCTCCGATACAAAGGTCGCTTTCTTAAAATCTACAATTATCGCCAAGATGATGATAAGATGGCTGCGCTTCACGCGAAGGTTATATCAGTTGACCAGCAGCAAACGCTGATTACTTCTGCGAACCTTTCCTACCACGGACAACAAGGCAACATAGAGCTGGGGACACTGATAGAGTCAAAACAGATTGCAAAGCAAATAGATGATATATTCACAAAATTAATATTTGCTAAGGACTTTTGCGAAATATAGAACAACTCATGTTTTTGTGGAAATCAAAATACGGACTTCTTGGATTGATCGTATAATAAAAATCCCATAAAAACAGTACATACTGAGATTCCCTGCGGCGAAAACTAATGGGAGTCTCAGTATGTATTTTTATCTATTACATCGTTTGTGTTGCCTGAATCAACTCATGCTCTGTAAAACCCAGCGGTCTTAATTTTGCGTTACATTTATTATTGTGGGGTAATTCGGATATATGGCGTAAAAATCTCTCATGAGCAAAAGTCTCGGTCATACTTTCAATGATTTTAACACCTCACTGTGCATATGCGCCCGTTACATCAAATACTGCAAGGCAGACGATCCGGAAAGCATATAGGCGCAGCTGACGGCTGTATCCTAAACCAACACTTCCCACTTGCCGTAGCGCTTGCCGCTTTCACGGCGGATATAGTTTTTATCTTGCAGCGATTTCATAATTCGCTTGATTGTAGCAATTGATTTTCCGGTTTGTTCTGCAATCTCTTGCTGTTTTATCGCTGGGTTCTTTGCGACCAATTCTAAAACCGCCAATTCTTCTAAAGTACAGTCCAAAGTATCAAATTGACACTTTGAAACTTTGGAATTGATACTTTGGGAAGTGCTTTTATCCGCATAGTCAATGTGCATATAACGGTTTTTGAGTTCGTGGTTTGTGCCGAGCAGGAGATTTGAGAAAAATAATTCCAAAAATTTTGTGGTGGAATGAATGCCTTTCTGCAAGTTGGTATAGTTTGCCCGGACCAGCGCATTGCGGAAATACCAGGAGTTTTCGCGGAACGCATCGTTATTGAAACGGAATCCAAAGGTTTTCATATATTTAATCATAAACACGGCGGTGGCACGGGTGTTTCCCTCGCCGAAGGGGTGAATCTGCCAAATATCCGATGCAAACTTTGCAAGGTGCTTTACCGCCGCTTCAACTGACAGCCCCTCATAGGAAAACTGCTTTTCGGCGGAGAAGTCATAGTCCAGAGTTTCTTTAATGCTGTTCCAATCCGCATAAATTACGGTATCGCCGTTCAGCACCCACTCTTGCTTGGTGATGTTATATTGCCTGATTTGTCCGGCGTGGTCGAATACGCCCTCAAACAATCTGCGGTGAATGGCGATCCACTCGGCAGGGGAAAACTGAAACGCTTTTTCTCCCAGCAGCTTCGTTATTCTTGCCGAAACGATATCCGCTTCTTTGGTTTCGTTTTCTGTCTCGGTTCGTGTGGTGCGCTGCTCATAATAACTGTGAATCCGCTTCTGTGCTTCATCAATGGTGATTTTGCCTTCGATGTGATCCTTTGCGGTATCCAGCAAATAGGCAGAAGTATTCAGCCCATCAACCGCCTGCAAGCCGATGGCTGTTTGCCACGCCTTGCTTTTTTCGGCTTTGTCTGGTTCGCCTTGCTTAATATATTCTTCAAGTTCAAATTGCCAATTCTTATCCGGCATATTTGCACCTCATTCCTTGCTCAAATCTTCCGTCTTGAAGGTCGTGTATCCTTCGTAATAATAGCTGTGGTCGATGCCCTTCATATAGACCTCTCGGCTATCCACATCATCGGTAAGTGCGTTTTTCAGAAGGTGTTTGATTTCAATATCTTTTATCGGGCTGCGCTCCATGGCAAGAAGATAATCTTCCTTATCAACTCGGCTCCAATCAACGACTTTGTGAAGTTCAGATTTAAAAATGAGGTCGAGCCAAATGCGGGTGCTGCGCCCGTTTCCTTCTCGGAATGGGTGAGCAATATTCATTTCCACATACTTCTCAACGATTTCATCGAAAGTGGACTGCGGCATTTTATCAATGTTGGCAAGTGCCGCTTCAAGATACATCAGCGGTGCAAAACGAAAGTTGCCTTTTGAAATATTCACAGTTCTGAGTTCTCCGGCAAAATCGTAAATTTCATCAAAGAGATACTTGTGAATTGCTTTGAGGGCGGAGAATTTCCCCGCTTCCAATTTATCAAGTAACCCATTTTCAAAAAGCTCAAGCGCCTTTTTCTTGCTGATGCGTTCTTCCTCGCGGGCAAGGTCGGCAGAGCTTGTCAGCCCCAATTTATTTTCAAGTGCCATAGCGCACCTCCGAATTAATTTACAAGATATTTAAGCACAAAAAACAGTCCGATAAGAGCTGCAATAATCAATAACACAATCCATCCGGTGGCTTTCCGCACCTTCTTTTTTGAGGAAACCGGCTGTACAAGATATGTATACTGTAACTGTGAAGATTGACCGTGCTGTTTTGGTTTTGCGACAGGCTGAGGTCTTGTTGCCTTTCGGTACATAGCAAGCGGGTCACTTTGATTCATAATTCTATCGTAAAAGTCGTCAATCCACTGCACATCGCCGTATTCGCACATATTTTCTTCCGTGCAATTTGGCTCATGGGCAATTTGATTTCGAATCCACCGATAGTGCTTTAATTGTTTCAGGTCGTTATCCCAACTTGAAACATAGCGTGAGGCAGATGTCAGTCTTAACATATCATCAATGTAAGCAGAAATGCCGTGATTGCTGTCATAAATTTCATTGCACAACTTTTCAAGTCGTTTATAAGAATTTATAAATCCCATTTTCTCAGCGCATTACTTATCCGCCGCAATGCCGGATTTCATCCAGGCATCAACTTCGCTGATTTTGAATTTCCACAGCCTGCCGATCTTGGCGGCGGGCATTTCTCTGCGTTCAATCCAGTCAAGAACGGTATCACGGCTGACACCCAAATATTCCATTATTTCTTTCATCGAATACCAGCGCTCAAGGTTGTTATCCATAGCGGAATCCTCCGTTTTCACGAAAATACAATACTATAAAATATATTATACCACATTTTTTGGAATATCGCAAGGTTTAACAGGGGTTTATTCGGGGTTTTCAAGAAAAAGTCATGAATTACACGGCAGAAAAAAGCCTTCTTTCGAAGAAATCGAGAGAAGGCTTTGAAACTATCCCTGTCCGCCTGTGTGGGGTGGGTGATAAAATGGCAGACTTGGTTTTGCGTTATAGCTATTGATGCGTGGGAGGTTTTCAAGCGGAATGGCGTAGAACCGCTCCTTGATGAAATTTCCGTTCATGCCGTCGATGATTTTTGCGGTCTGTTCTGCATAAGCGCCGGTCACATCAAATTCCGCAAGGCGGATGATTTGAAAGAGGTGCTTTCCGGCGGTATACAGAATCTCGCCGGCTTTTCCGTCGCCGTAGGGTGTATAGGCGTAGCTGACCGAATGCACGGTTTTTCTGCCTTTTTCCTTTATGACCGTTATAGCCGTTTGCTTTAAGGAAACGCCGTCGCAAAAGCCGGCGGCGCACAGCTCCTTTGCGAATTTTTCGATTGCCACTTTACGCTTTTTCTCAATGCTTTTTTCGCCTGAGGCACCTTGCTTCAATGCGATCTCCGCATAGGTGCTGGGCTTGAAAATGCCGAAGCATTCAAAACATACGCCGAGGGAAAGAGATAAAATCTGCTTATCCTTCGGTGAGATTTTGTCGGCGGCATCACGGAAATAGGTTCGGTAAATACTTCGCAGCACTTCCTCAAACAGGGATACGGACGGGTCTTCAATCAGCTCGTCCGAAACGGTGCCGTCCGCCGCATCCTCGTTTTCCTCTGTCGATACAATGCCGATGGAATATTCGGTAGCCTTGCCAACGGCGACAAGCTCGGTGATCTTCTCCTCTGCAAAGCCCGTTTCTTTTGCGGCATGCGCAATGCGCGCATCGGCGGAAAGCTCGGGAGCGCTGTTATAAATGCCCATAACCTTTCGCAGTTCATTATATCCGTTTTGCATTGGCACGGTACAGGCATTTTGGGTTGTGCGGATATAATCAAGTTGTTTATGGTGTGCTGCCTTTTTTGTATACTGCAAAAGCGGAATAGGATCGGAGGTATCATAATCAAGAAAAGCTAACCACAGGGTCTCCAAAAAAATTTGCTTGATGTCCTCGGCATCGTCCGCAGACAGATTATACCGGGCAACGAAACGCTCAGCGCGGCTTTGCAGCACCGGCTCGTAAGCGCGGATAAACGCCTCAAAGTATCCTTTGTCCCGGCTCTTGATTGCCTCAACAAAATATGCGTTCAGATCGTCGAACCGCACACCGCTTTTATCGCTTTCGGTAAAGGCGGATGCGCGTTCGATTTTTTCTTTGCAGAAATATTTGATACGCAGAATTTCATCGTTTATTTCCCAAAGCCGCAGATTACCCGAACGGACAGAAGAAAGAATGTCGTTCCATATCGTCGGCTCACGCAGCCGACTGTCCGTAATTCCGCAAAGCAGTTTTTCGGCTACCTTTTTATATTCGGCGTTCATACGCGCACCCCCTTTCCGAAGAAGAAATCTTTTATTTCTTACCCAATGCCGCTTTCGCTTCGTTGATCAGATTCAGCAAAATCATATCCTGTTCATACCGATTTTGCGCATAATCAAAATCGATCTGTGCCTCTTCATAATGCCGCTTGACAAGCTCAATTGCCTTATCGCATACATCCACATCATATTTGGCGGACGGCAGATTTTTATTGGTTTTGTGCTTTTCATTGCGCAGAGAATCGTATCTCTTTTTCCAAACGGCATAGCCGAAACCGTCCTTTTTCTTTTGCTTCGGCATATTCAATTTGTTTTTTGCAACATAGGCGCAGGGAACGCCGTACTCCGGATTGACGGTGCTGCAATATAGCTGCTTATGCGCGGTTTCCATACGGGAAGAAACATTGCACGGTATTAAAATGGGCAACACTCAGTACTGTGTGAAAAAAGAATTTATATGCTATATGGCATCACCGCAAAAGCTATAAAATCCACATACCGAAAGATATAAAGAACTCATCCGAGAATTTAAATACAAACAACGCCGAGAGCGTGAAAACGAACAACGCCGATGCAAAAGAAGAATGAAGAATGCTGATACATAACCTAAGCCCCACCGAGAAAAATCGGTGGGGCAGCATTTTTTGTTTTTCGGCGTATTTGAATCCCAAACCTAGTTAACGCATAAAAGATTTTTAATCAAGTATGCTCCAACCGGTACCTTTAAAAATGCCAAAACCCTATGCCTATAAAAATAATTCTAACGATCTGAAATACGCTACCTTGAAAAAAGCCCTATTTTATACGGTTTCAGGGCTGTTTTATTCTAATCGCGAACGAGTTTTATAAGAGTAAAATGTGCGAAAAAATACGGATAAAATCATAAAAAACACCGCAGAGGAAAATTCCGAAGATAGAGAAAACCCTTGAAAACACTGGGTTTTCAAGGGTTCCGTTGGCGGAGAGGATGGGATTCGAACCCATGTGACGTTGCCGTCAAACTGATTTCGAGTCAGCCCCGTTATGACCACTTCGATACCTCTCCATGTATGTTAACTCGGAAAACCGAGATTAACGCAAGTATTCAATTGTATTAGAATTCCTGTTAGAACTCGTGGTGTGCCTGCGGCGTGCGAATGCCCGAAACCCGCACGGTTAAAGGCTTTTCGGAAGATTGACTTCCGTTAGGCGAAGAAGATTTCGAGTCAGTCCCGTTATGACCACTTCGATACCGCTGCTTGTCACGGGGTGTATCATACCATACTTTCCGCTGGGGTGCAACTTCTTTTTCTGCGGGGTATATTTTGACGCGGCGGCGCATTTACTGATGGGAGAGGGGGGACGGCTATGGAGAAGCGGGTGCTGATCTGGGATGATGGCCTAAATTATGTAAACTACATGGAAGCGCTGCGAGCAGTGGACCTGACGCCGGTGGTAGGGCGCGAGGCGGCCGGCCCGTGCGCTGCGCTGCTGCTTCCCGGTGGTGGGGATATAGCGGATCGGCTGCCGGAGGATGAGATCCGGACGATCAGAGCCTATGCGGCAGCGGAGAAGCCGATTTTGGGTATCTGCCGGGGAATGCAGGCGCTGAACGTGTTTTTCGGCGGGACACTGTATGCACGTGTGCCGGGACACCAGGTCAAGGCGGGCGATATTCTGCATGATACACGGGCGGTGGGTGAACTGGCGGAACTGGTGGGTACCACGCCCCGCGTCAACAGCAACCACCACCAGGCCATCTGCCGCCTGGGGCGGGGGCTGGGTGTGCGGCAGTGGGCGGCGGATGGCGTGATCGAAGGGATATGTCACAGCCGCCTGCCGGTGCTGGGGGTACAGTGGCACCCGGAGCGCCAGGCATTTGCGCTGCGGCGGGGGGAGGCTGCGGACGGTGCGGCGGTGTTCTGGTGGCTGCGGCGGCAGGCAGAAAAGAACAGCGGCGGTTGACAAGGGCGGTCAAGTATGCCTATAATGGAGAAAACTGACAAGCGAGGTATACCGCGATGGAAAAGCTCCGTGCCTTTCTGAAACGAAAGGACATCGTTTTCTCCGCCAAGCGCTATTTTATCGACGCCATGGGGGCCATGGCCCAGGGACTGTTCTGCACGCTGCTGGTGGGAACCATTCTCAACACCATCGGCCAGCAGTTCCACATCGAGTTCCTGAACGCCGTCATCGTCACCATTGGCAAGGGCGACGGCGCGGTGCACTACACCATTGGCGGGCTGTGCTCGGCTATGGTAGGCCCCGGTATGGCCGTGGCCATCGCCCGGGCGCTGAACGCGCCGCCGCTGGTGCTGTTCTCACTGATCCCCGTGGGTTTTGCCACCAACTACATGGGCGACGCGGGCGGCCCTCTGGCGGTGCTGTTCGTGGCCATTGTTGCCGCGGAGCTGGGCAAGGCCGTCAGCAAGGAGACGAAGATCGACATTCTGGTGACGCCCATCGTCACCGTGCTGGTGGGCGTGGGCTTCGCCGCGCTGATCGCCGCGCCGGTGGGCACGGCGGCCTCCGCCGTGGGACAGGCCATCATGTGGGCAACGGAGCTGCAGCCCTTCTTCATGGGTATTCTGGTGTCCGTCATCATCGGCATCGCCCTGACGCTGCCCATCTCCTCCGCCGCCATCTGCTTTGCGCTGGGCCTGACAGGGCTGGCCGGTGGCGCCGCCGTGGCGGGCTGCTGCGCCCAGATGGTGGGCTTCGCTGTCATGAGTTTTCCGGAGAACCGCTGGGGCGGTCTGGCCGCCCAGGGACTGGGCACCAGTATGCTGCAGATGGGCAACATCGTCCGCAACCCGCGGATATGGATCCCGCCCACGCTGGCCTCCGCCATTACCGGCCCGCTGGCCACCTGCCTGTTCCGGCTGGAGATGAACGGCCCTGCCATATCCAGCGGCATGGGCACCTGCGGCCTGGTGGGTCAGATCGGCGTCTACACTGGCTGGGTCAACGATGTGACCAGCGGCGCAAAGGCCGCCGTCACCGGCATGGACTGGCTGGGCCTGGTGCTGATCTCCTTTGTGCTGCCCGCCGTGCTGACGTGGCTCATCGCCATCCCCCTACGGAAGTGGGGGTGGATCAAGGACGGCGATCTGAAGCTGGATCTGTAAAACACAAAAAAGGCGGCGTCAGCCGCCTTTTTTGCTGAGTCGAAGCAGGCCGGAGTTGTCTAACTTTGGGGAGCTGACTCACGGTTGCTTCTATCCCGTTTTTGTGCTTTCCGTTTCGCTCGTTCCTTCGCTTGACGTTTCCTCTGCACAGTCGGTGACAGGAAAATGTCGTATGCGCTAAGTGCAAAGATGCCGGTAAATGCTGCGCCGATCGAAACGAGAATTACCCGGCTGGTTTTCCGCTCTCTGTTAGAATCACGCAGTGAAAAACACAGCGTACCATCAGCTTCCAGCTCTGCGATTTCAGGAGTCGCATCCCAAGGCCGCCAATTATAGCCGGTATAAACGCGGATACGAATCGAATGAGGAGTGCTGCTGAAATCGGAAGGAATCTTCTTGTAGCACGAAAAGCCAAAGGTGTATTCCGTTCCGTCCGTGCATATCAACAACGGAATAGGATATAATCTGCGGCCTTGGCTGGACATCAGTGCCTCTTCGGAGTCGGCGTAAATTTCCATGGTGTTTTCTTCCGTATATATCGGCTGGGTCAGACCCATAAAGAGAAATATACCGCCCAATACCAGGCACAGCAGGTAATTGCGGAATTCCCGTACCCGCCGTTTCCACGCCGATCTTTTCCCTGAGGCCATGTGTCTTCACCCCTGTCCGGATCCTTTTGCCTCAGTATACCATGGCTGTACTGCGGCTGTAAAGAAAAGACTCGTGTTTGAGACGCGGTACAAAAGCGGCTCGTTCGTCCGGTTTGGCTTGGTTTACAAGACTTGCACAATATGGTATAATCATCTATCAGCAACGAGGAAAGGAACGACCACAATGGAATTATCGGCAAAGCTGGTGCGTTCACAATTGAATTTTTTTAAGCCCTTTGTGGCGGGTTGCTCACTGGAGACCACCCGCAAGGGACAGGATAAGCTGGGCGAGCTGATGAGCGCCCTGCACAAGCGGGAGGTGATCTTCCGCGACCACGACTTCGAGCAGTTCAAGGGCGCGTGGGTCATGCCTAAGGACGAGCGCCGCAGCGGCGTGGTGCTGTATCTCCACGGCGGCGGCTATACCTGCGGCAGTCTGGACTATGCCAAGGGCTTTGCGGCTACGCTGGCCAGCGAGTGCGGTGTGCGCGTGTTCTGCGGGGCGTACCGCCTGGCGCCGGAGAACCCCTATCCCGCCGCGTTGGAGGATGCACTGACTGCCTACGACTATTTGCTGAAAAAGGGCTACGCGCCGCAGCAGATTTTGCTGTGCGGCGAGAGCGCCGGCGGTGGGCTGATCTGCGCTCTGTGCCTGAAGCTGAAGCAGCTGGGCCGGGAGCTGCCCTGCGGGCTCATCGCCATCTCGCCCTGGGTGGACCTGACCGGTTCCGGGAAGTCCTACGAATTCAACCGGGACAACGATCCGTCCCTGACGGAGGAGCTGCTGCAATTCTACGCCAGGTGCTATACGCAGGACCCCACGGACCCGCTGTGTTCGCCCCTGCTGGGCGACCTGACGGGCTTTCCGCCGACGCTGATCTTCGCCGGCGGCGATGAGATATTGCTGGATGATGCCAAGGGACTGCATGAACGATTGAAAAAGGCCGGGAGCAAAAGCAGGCTGATCATCGCGCCGGGGCGCTGGCACGCCTATGTGCTCTATTGCCTGCAGGAGAACATGGAGCAGGATATCTATGAGATCAACCGCTTTATGACGCAGAACCTGTCCCCGGCCCGGAGCCTGCGGTGGATGCGTCTGGACAACGCGGCCAAGATATATCCCGCTGCCAAGCGGCGCAACTGGAACAATTTTTTCCGCATCTCCGCCACGCTGGCGGAGCCGATAGACCGCGCGGTGCTGGCAGCGGCGCTGGATGTGACGGTGCGGCGTTTCCCGTCCATTGCCGTACGGCTGCGGCGGGGTGTGTTCTGGTACTATCTGGAGGAGATACCCCACACGCCGCCCATACAGGACGAAAAGAGTTGCCCGCTGGCCCATGCGCCGTTCCGCCAGGTGCGGCAGTGCGCCTTCCGGGTGCTGGTGTATAAGGACCGCTTTGCGGTGGAGTTTTTCCATGCGTTGACCGACGGCACCGGCGCGCTGGTGTTCGTCAAATCGCTGCTGGCGGAGTATCTCAGTGAGAAGTACGGTATCTCCGTCCCTGCGGAAAAGGGCGTACTGGGACGGTTAGAGGAGCCGTCGCCGGAGGAGCTGGAGGACAGCTTTGCCCGGTATGCTGGGGATGTGACCGCCAGCCGCGCCGAGGCCACGGCTTGGCACCTGACCGGCACACCGGAGACAGATGGCTATAAGGACCTGGTGACACTGATGGTGCCGGCGGATAAGCTGCGTTCCTGCGCCAAAGACCACGGCGTGTCCGTGACGGAGCTGCTGTGTGCCGCCATGATGCAGGCTATTCTGGAGCTGCAGACGGAGAAGGTGCCCAACCCCCGCCACCGCAAACCGGTGAAGGTGCTGCTGCCGGTAAATCTGCGAAAGCTGTTTCCCAGCAAAACGCTGCGGAACTTTGCGTCCTATATCACTCCGGAGATCGATCCGCGGTTGGGAGCGTGCAGCTTTCAGGAGCTGTGTGCGCTGGTCCACCACAAGATGGGGCTGGAGAACAACCGCTGGACCATGCGGGCCAAGTTTGCCGCCAATGTGGCCAGCGAACGTTCGCCCGTGCTGCGGGTCATGCCGCTGTTCATCAAGAATATCGCCATGAAGGCCGTGTTTGACACGGTGGGCGAGTGTAAGTCCTGCTTGTGCCTGTCCAACCTGGGCCGCGTGGAGCTGCCGGAGGTGATGGTGCCCTATGTGCGCCGTATGGATTTTATCATCGGTGTGCAGGCCAAGGCACCCCACAACTGCGGTGTGGTCACCTGGGGGAACACGGCCTACATCAACTGTATTCGCAGCATTCGGGAGCCGGAGCTGGAGTATCACTTCTACCGCGTGCTGCATCGGCTGGGACTGCCCGTTAAGGTCGAGAGCAATATGCGCTGACACAACGGGAGAAAGGAGCCTTTCTTATGTATTGCATAAAATGTGGCGTGGAGCTGGCGGACAGCGAGCGCGTTTGTCCCCTGTGCGGCACCCGGGTATTTCATCCCGATCTGCCCTGCGGACAGGGTGAGCCGCCCTACCCGCCGGCTGACCACCCCCGCCACGAGGAGGTCAGCCGCATCGGCGTGCTGTTCGTCATCTCTGTGTGTATGCTGCTGCCGGCGGTCATCACCGTGCTGTGCGACTGGCGCATCAACGGGACCATCGTCTGGTCCGGCTTTGCCGTGGGCGGATTGCTGCTGCTGTATATCCTGGCGGTGCTGCCTCTGTGGTTTAAGCGGCCCAACCCGGTGATCTTCGTGCCCGTTGACTTCGCGGCCATCGGCGTGTTCCTGCTGTATGTGAACTACGCCACCGGAGGCCACTGGTTTTTGACCTTTGCGCTGCCGGTCACAGGCGCGGCAGGGCTGCTGGTGTGCGCCATGGTGACGCTGCTGCGATATCTGCCCGGCGCGGCGCTGTACATCTGCGGCGGGGCGCTGATCCTCTCCGGCGGCATGGCGGTGTTGGTGGAGTTTCTGCTGAACCTGACCTTCGGCCTGCACGAGACGTTCCTCTGGTCCTTTTACCCGCTGGCGGCGGGGGTGGTGCTGGGGGCCATGCTGTTGGTCATCGCCATGTGCAAGCCCCTGCGGCGCAGCCTGCACCGTAAGTTCTTTATCTGAGAGGTACCCCATGCAGATGATTTTTATCGACATCGACAACACCCTGCTGGATTTTGACGCCTACATCCGGCAGACCATGCGGGAGGGCTTCGCGCACTTTGGACTGAAGCCCTACGAGCCGTACATGGAGGCCGTGTTCCACCGGGAGAACGGAAAACTCTGGCGGCAGATCGAGCAGGGCACGCTGACCTTCGCGGAACTGGAGGCGATACGCTGGGACAGGGTGTTCGCCGCGCTGGATATTGCCTTTGACGGCCGGGTATTCGAAAAGTATTTCCGCGCGGCCCTGTACGACAGCGCTATCCCCGTGGATGGTGCCATGGCGCTGCTGAAGGCGCTCCACGGCAAGTATCCGCTGGCGGTGGCCAGCAACGGACCATACGACCAGCAGCTCCACCGGCTGGAGCTGGCGGGCATGAAGCGGTATTTCGATTGGTTCTTCGTGTCGGAGAGACTGGGCGCGTCCAAGCCGGCCCGGGCCTTTTTTGACGGGGCGTTTGCGGCACTGAACGATGGGCGCGAAACAGCCGTCATGCCGGCGGACTGCGTGATCATTGGGGACTCCCTGACCTCCGACATGGCCGGCGGCCGGCAGTATGGCATGAAGACCTGTTACTACCGCCGCCCCGGCACGGCAGAGGGTACGGATGTGACCTGGCAGGTGACGGATCTGCGGCAGATACCGGCATTGCTGGAGGGTACGGCGTTATGACCATCAATGAATACCAGCAGCGGGCCATGGCTTCGCTAAATCCCGAATTGAAGGGCCGGGATGTGCTTATCAACAGCGTCATGGGCCTGTGCGGCGAGTCCGGCGAGGCCATCGACATCGTGAAGAAGTGGCTGGCCCAGGGCCATCCGCTGGACCGGGAGCATCTGGCCAAGGAGTTGGGGGACGTGGCCTGGTATCTGGCCGAGGCGGCCACGGCGCTGGACCTTGATCTGGAGGACATCCTCCGGGCCAACCTGGAGAAGCTGGAGCGCCGGTATCCGGACGGCTTTTCCACGGAAAAGTCCGTGGGCCGGGATAAGAACGATCTGTAAGAAAAGCGGAAGCGGCGGCTTCCGCTTTTCTTCTTCACGGGGACTTGACACCGGGATTTTTTGTGATACACTGAGGCGGTGCGCATTTTTTGCTTAGGAGGGATAGCCGTGCTGCAATCATTCCTCACCGTGGGGCAGCAGATCCTCACACTGTACCTGCTGCTGGTGGTGGGCTTTGTGCTGGGAAAGGTCAAGCTGTTGGATGACCGCGCCTCGGTGGCCCTGAGCAGCCTGGTCATGTACGTGGTGTCCCCCTGTATGATGGTGGTGGCGTTTCAACGGCCGCTGGAGCATACGGCACTGCACAACTTCGGCGTAGTGACGGGTGTCTCGGCCGTACTCCATGTGGTGTTTATTGCAGCGGCCATGCTGCTGATCCGCGATAGAGACCGTGAACGGCAGAACTGCCTGCGCTTCGCCGCAGTGTTCTCCAACTGCGGCTTTATGGGCTATCCCCTGATGGCCGCGCTGCTGGGCAGCATCGGCGTGTTCTATGGTTCGGCCTACGTCATCGTATTTACTATACTCAGCTGGACATGGGGCGTCTATGTCATCACAGGCGACCGCAGCCAGCTGCGGCTGAAGCCCCTGCTGCTGAACCCCGGCGTCATCAGCGTGGTGCTGGCTATGGCGCTGTATCTCGGGCAGGTGACGGTGCCGGAACCCCTGATGGTCCCCATCAACTATCTGGCGGACCTGAATACGCCGCTGCCCATGCTGGTGGTGGGCTATCAGCTGAGCCACGCCAATTTCAAGGCGGCGCTGCAGGGTATCAGCTCCTGGGTGACGCTGGTGCTGCGGCTGCTGGTGCTGCCTCTTGCCTCACTGGGCATCTGCCTGGCGCTGAACGTGTCCCATGACCTGACGCTGGTGCTGCTGATCGCGGCCAGCGCGCCGCCGGCGGCGCTGCTGAGTATGTTCGCCGCCCGCTTCGGCAAGGACACCGCCCTGACCTCGTCCCTGGTGTCGGTCCAGACGGCGATCTCCGCGTTGACCATGCCGGTATTGGTCGGCCTGGCAGAGGTGCTTGGATAAAGAAACATCCCCCGGCGGAGCCGGGGGATGTTTCTTTATCCGCGGTGCAGTATGGCGTCCAGATCCTGTTGGGGATGGGTGATGGGCTGCAGCTGATAGGTATCCACCAGCGTCTTGACCACCGTCTCTGACAGGAAGGCCGGCAGGGTGGGCCCCAGGTAAATGCGCTTGATGCCCAGAGCCAGCAGGGTCAGCAGGATACATACCGCCTTCTGCTCGTACCAGGACAGCACCAGCGTCAGCGGCAGGTCATTGACGCCGCAGCCAAAGGCATCGGCCAGGGCCAGCGCGATCTGCACAGCGCTGTAGGCGTCGTTGCACTGGCCTGCGTCCAGTATGCGGGGGATGCCGTTGATATCGCCCAGATCCAGGTCATTGAAGCGGAACTTGCCGCAGGCCAGCGTCAGGATCAGCGAGTCCATAGGCGTGGACTTGACGAAGTCCGTGTAGTAGTTGCGTCCGGGGTGCGCGCCGTCGCAGCCGCCTACCAGAAAGATGTGCTTCACCGCGCCGCTTTTGATGGCGTCGATCACCGCCGGGGCGCTGTCGCCCAGCGCCTTGTGGGCAAAGCCGGTGGTCAGGATATGTCCGCCGTTGATGCCACTCATGCTCCGGTCGGTGCTGTATCCGCCCAGGGCCAGCGCCTGGTCGATGAGGGCGGAGAAATCCTTGCGGCCCTGCCGATCCTCCGGGATGTGCTTCAGTCCGGGATAGCCCACCACCGACGTGGTATAGATACGGTCGGCATAGCTGGGACGGGGCGGCATGATGCAGTTGGTGGTCATCAGAATGGGTGCGGGAAGGCTGTCGAACTCGCTTTGCTGGTTTTGCCAGGCGGTGCCGAAGTTTCCGGCCAGCTGCGGGTATTTTCGCAGCCCCGGATACCCGTGGGCGGGCAGCATCTCGCTGTGGGTGTACACGTTGACACCGGTGCCTGTCGTCTGCTCCAGCAGCTGGTGCAGGTCCTCCAGATCGTGGCCGGATACCACGATGAACGGCCCCCGACGGATGTCCGTGTGGACCTTTGCGGGCGCCGGGTCACCGAAGGCGGCGGTGTTGGCCTTGTCCAGCAGGGCCATGCATTGATAGTTTACCAGACCAAATTCCGTGATGAGGGCCAGCCACTCCTCAACGGTGTGCTCCTGCCGCAGGGCGCACAGCCCCTTGTAGAACCACTGGCTGACCGCCTCATCCTCCTGCCCAAGGCGGAAAGCGTGATGGGCATAGGCTGCCATACCCTTCATGCCGAACAGTAGTGTGGCGCGCAGAGACACGATGTCCGTATCGCCGCGCCATAGCCAACTCGGGTCCTGTATCGGCAGACGCTGGGGCGTCAGTTTTTCGGCGCGGCGGATATAGCCCTGTAAGGCTGTATCGTCAAAATTTACGTTGGTCAGCGTGGCGAACAGACCGTCCGCCAGCAGGTGTGTGACTTCCGGAGGATAGTCCTCCTTGGCGGCATATATCTCCGCCAGGTGGATGAGGGAGCACACCAGATAGTCCTGCAAATTGGCGGTTTTCGGCTGCTTGCCGCAGACGCCGGTGCGGACGCAGCCGCTGTTGCCCGCCGTCTGCTGACACTGAAAACAGAACATTTCAGACATAGAATATAAACCTCCCGACAGTATAGCAGCGATAGTCTGCCCTGCCGGGAGGAAATATATACAAAAAGGGAGACGCGCAGCGTCTCCCTTTTCTCAAAATTTCAGCAGAACGCCCACCAGGGCGGAGATTCCGATGAACACGATAGGGTGCCACTTTTTCACCACAGGTACCCAGTTGGTGCACACCAGCAGTACGGCCGCCAGGGCGATAGCCGGCCAGTTCAGCGCGGCCAGACCGGTCATACCACTGTGCAGCAAGGCGATAGGTACTACGGAGATGCCCGCCGCAGCCACCAGCGCGGTGGAGGCGGGGCGCAGGCCGTAGAACGCGGCGCTGACCCACTTGCTGTCGCGAAAGGCCTTCAGGAACGCCGCCACGATGAGAATGACGATAACGGAGGGGGTTACCAGCCCGATGGTGGCCACCAGCGCGCCGCCGATGCCGCCGGTGGTAAAGCCCACGTAGGTGGCCATGTTCACGCCGATGGGTCCCGGCGTGGACTCCGACACCGCCAGCATATCCGCCAGCTGCGCATGGGTGAACCAGCCGGTGCGGTCGGCCATATCCTGCAGGAAGGGCAGAGTGGCCAGCCCGCCGCCCACGGCGAACAGGCCGGTCTTGAAGAATTCCCAGAATAGTTGGAGGTACAGCATTATTTCGCCCTCCTTATCACGTTCTGAATGACGATGCCCAGCGCCGCGGCCGCCGCCACGAAGATGACGGGGGACAGGTCGGTGAGCAGCGCCGCCGCCAGCACAGCAAGGAAGATCAGCCCGGCGGCCCAGTCCTTCACAGAGCCCTTGAACAGCTTGACCACCGCGTTGAAGATCAGCACGCACACGCATACGCGGATACCCGCAAAGGCGTGCTGCACCCAAGCCAGATGGGAGAAGCTGTTGATGACGCCTGCCAGTGCGGTGATGATGATCAGCGATGGGAACACAATGCCCAGCGTGGCCACGATGCCGCCGATAATACCTGCCTGCTTCTGCCCTATGAAGGTGGCGGTGTTTACAGCGATGATGCCGGGGGTGCACTGGCCGATGGCAAAATAGTCCACCAGCTCCTCGTCTGTAGCCCAGCCCTTGTCCTCCACGACCTCGCGCTGGAGGATGGGCAGCATGGCCATACCGCCGCCGAAGGTCATGACGCCCACCTTGGCAAAGGTGAGGAACAGCTGACCGAGAAGTTTTGTGTTCATGCTCGTATCACCTCATTCTATATATCCGTACAGTCCCCGCACTGAGACCTCGCCGCTGCGGACTGTCTCCGTTTCGCCGTTTTCATACTGCACCGTCAGGCCGAACTGTTCGTCTATGGCCAGCGCCGTGGCCTGCCGGACGGTATTGCCTCGCAGGACGCGCACGGGTCTGCCCAAATTCACGCACCGTCGCCGGTATTCCGCCAGCCATTCCACTGGGTCGGTCAGCACCGTCCGCAGGGCTGTCAGCTGGGCCAGTATGGCGTCTGCCAGCGCGTCCGGCGACACGTCAAGCTCTTGTAGGGCAAGGGATGTGGCCATGTCCGCGATGTCCGGCGGAAAAGAGGCCTGTCCCACATTGACACCGATACCTACCACCAGCCACGCCGCACTGCCGTCGGGGAGCAGGGAGGACTCGGTCAGAATGCCGCAGAGCTTTTTGCCGTGCAGCACCACATCATTGCACCACTTGATGCCGCAGTCCGTGTCGCAGAGGCTCTCAACAGCGCGGCACACGGCCACCGCGGCCAGCGGCGTCACGGTGAGCAGCTGCCCGGCCGGGCAGTCCTGCCACAGGGCGGAAAGATACAGGCCGCCCTCCGGTGATTGGAACGAACGGCCCAGCCGGCCCTTACCAGCGGTCTGCGCCCGGGCGATGACGGCGGTGCTGTCCAGCCCCTGCGCGGCAAGGGCCTTGCATACGTTGTTGGTGGAGTCCACAGTGTCATAGCGCAGAACATCCCAAGTCACGGCCATCATCTCCTTTCGGTCGAAAACACATTGTAGCACTGTGTTCTGCGTTTGTAAATAGTTGACAGGTGTTAAGGAATTTAGTATCATCAGGACAGTTTTTGGAGGAGGGACGCCTATGAACACCCATATCCGCAAGCTGGTCTATACCGCCCTGTTCGCCGCGCTGACGGCGGTGGGTGCGTTTCTGCGTATTCCGATGGTGTACAGCTCCGTAACGCTGCAATACCTGTTCACTGCCATGGCGGGGCTGCTGCTGGGTCGGAGGTGGGGCGCTTTGAGCCAGACGGTGTACGTCCTGCTGGGGCTGGTGGGCCTGCCCATCTTCACCATGGGCGGCGGCTTTGGCTATGTGTTCCAGCCCACGTTCGGGTTTCTGCTGGGGCTGATCCCGGCCGCATGGGTGGTGGGTGCCGTGGCAGGGGAGAGTCTGGACCCCAAACGCATGGCGTTGGCCTCTTTGGCGGGACTGGCCACGCTGTACGCCGTGGGAATGCCCTACATGGCGCTGATCCTCAACGCCTATATGGGCAAGGGTATGACGTTTTCCGCGCTGCTGTGGGCGGGGATGCTGCCCTACCTGCCGGGAGACGCAGTGAAGATCATCGTGGCGGCGGGCGTGTGCCCCGTTTTGCGGCGGCGGTTAAGATTGGCGGATGGCAGCGATAAGCGTGGCGAATGACCTTGTGCAATACAGCCAAATCATCTTCTGAAATTTTGACAGGATATTGGCATAGAAGTGTATTGCATTTTGCGGCCGAGCCCCGTATAATAGGCAAGAAAAATGAGAGGAGGGACACGCCATGACCTGCAAGACGATCGTGAAAAAGCGGACCGACGCTCCCTCTGTTTTTGTTTCTGATATTGTTTCCATTTGACCGGTGATTTTTCACCGGTCATTTTTTTAGGCTGTTTGTAAGTAAGTAAACATATACGGATGAACGAGAAAGAGAGGACAAGTCACATGAACAAGAAATTAGGACACGACGCCATCTATGACGCCCGGGAGCTGGGCGTGCCCCGGATGCTGCTGCTGGGATTGCAGCACCTGTTTGCCATGTTCGGTGCCACGGTGCTGGTGCCCATCCTGGTGACGGGCTACGGCCTGCCCCTGTCCATCCAGACAACCCTGCTGTTCGCCGGTATCGGCACGCTGCTGTTCCACGTCTGCACCAAGTTTAAGGTACCCGCCTTCCTGGGCTCCTCCTTCGCCTTCCTGGGCGGCTTCCAGGCGGTAGCCAATCTGGATAGCGGCAAGTTCGCCGCCATGACCGGTGAGGAGAAGCTGCCCTACGCCTTGGGCGGCGTGGTGGTCGCGGGTCTGCTGTATCTGGTGCTGGCCCTGCTGTTCAAGCTGGTGGGTGCCAAGAAGGTCATGCGCTACTTCCCGCCCATTGTCACGGGTCCCATCATCATCCTCATCGGTCTGAACCTGTCCGGCACCGCCGTGACTAATGCCTCCACCTGCTGGTGGCTGGCGCTGGTGGCCATCGCCATCATCATCGTGGCCAACATCTGGGGCAAGGGTATGATCAAGATCATCCCCATCCTGCTGGGCGTGGTAGGCGCGTACATCGTGGCGCTGATCGCCGGCAAGGTGGACTTCACCGAGGTGGCCGGCGCCGACTTCGTGGGTCTGCAGAAGTTCGTCATCGCCAAGTTCGACGTGACCTCCATTCTGGTCATGGCTCCCATCGCCATCGCCGCCATGATGGAGCACATCGGCGACGTCTCCGCCATCTCCTCCACCACCGGTAAGAACTTCATTGAGGATCCCGGTCTGCACCGCACCCTGCTGGGCGACGGTCTGGCCACCGCCTTCGCCGGTATGTTCGGCGGCCCCGCTAATACCACCTACGGCGAGAACACCGGTGTTCTGGCCCTGAGCCGCGTCTACGACCCCCGGGTCATCCGTCTGGCCGCCCTGTACGCCATCATCCTGAGCTTCTCCCCCAAGTTCGACGCACTGGTGAACTCCATCCCCACTGCCATCGTGGGCGGTGTCAGCTTCGTCCTCTACGGTATGATCTCCGCCGTCGGCGTTCGCAACGTGGTGGAGAACCGCGTTGATCTGACCAAGTCCCGCAACCTGATCATCGCCGCCGTCATCTTCGTGTGCGGTCTGGGCTTCGCCTCCACCGGCGGCA
>OMFM01000006.1_pt1 | contig 128855 bp, 114 predicted proteins | sample 1645661 | NCBI WGS metagenome assembly OMFM01 (sample SAMEA103958128, study PRJEB25191) | human gut metagenome | reverse complement strand
TATCGTTGAGATGTACAAGGGCGGAAAGTGGGTCAGAGTTGCGAAAATCACAAACGGTAACACTACTACCTTTAGGAAAGCGGGACTTGCTAAGAATACGGCTTACAAGTTCAGGGTAAAGGCTTACTATATGAGCGGTAAGACTGCACTTTATGGTAATTACGGAAGCGTAAGCGGGAGGACTGCGGCTAAGTAATACGATTTTACGGTAACAAAAAAATCAGGCATCGGTGTAAAAGCCGATGCCTGATTTTGTAATTGTAATCCGGTCAAACCGTGTTTAATGATATCGGTTGAGCTTTACGTTACTTCTGTCATAATATCGTCAAGCTCTGTGCTATCCGAACCTTTGAACAGTATAGCGTCATTATCACGGAGATTGAGCTTAAGAAACTCTGTCAGAGCTTCCCGCGACTTTAATTTAATAACGAACTTGTTCTTAAGGTCGGCGGTTTCCATAAGCTCTGCTGAGATGTCGCCGTAGCAAACGGTAATGTTTACATTTGCTTTATTGATAATGTTGCCTACCTTACGGAAAATTTCAAGCTCGTGCTCATCACCGTCGCCGACTTCCGATAATACGGCAATTCTGCGTGCTTCCGGAGGTAGCGGAAGAGTACACAGCTCTTTCAGTGCCGAGCCGACACTTTCGACCGCATCATTTTCAAAATCCGAAATAACATAGATCCCACGTTCGTTTTTTACGGTATTAAGTCCGTTTGAGTGGCGGTATTTTTCTATGGCAGGGATGATCTGCTTAGGCGGTATTCCCATTATCTCGCCCAGCGCAAATGTGGCAAGCGCCTGATAAACGCTGTGCTTATCATCGGAATACAGCTCTATGTGATAATTATCCGTGCCGTGGATTATATCGAATATTATCTTGTCCTGCAAAAGCTGAATGTTATCTGCATAATAATCAGCCATTTTGTTGTCAACACCGATAGTGATTATATCCTGAGGTATTGTGAATATTCCGGCAAGATTTTTATCGTCGATATTTATGATAACTGCACCGGATTCGTTCATTCCGCCGCATACTTTCAGCTTTTCGTCAATAAGCTCCGGCTTTGTAAGGTCGCGCGGATTTTTGGAAACTACGGTACTTGTAAGCACGGCTATATCAAAATTTGCCGTCTGTGAAACGCGCTCAACGTTACCGCCGTTCACACACGAAACGTTTATAACCGCAGCTTCTGTTTTCTTTGTCGCCGAGAACATCGCTCTCAGCATCGAAGCGTAGTTGTTTGTAACGGAAACAGAACGTACTGTTTCCATCTTGTTTGAAAGCATCTGATTTATCATGTCGAGCGGATCGATCTTTTCGGGACTATCCATCACCGCTATTGACCACATACCAAGCTTTGCTTTTATGAATACTGCAGTTTTACCGAGCGCATCTTCAAGATTGCTTACGACTATATTCGGTATCTTGTCTATAGATTCATCGGTGATAACTACAGCCGCTCCCTTTTCAAAAGCTGATATGGCGGAAGCTTTACTGTCTGCAAAATATGCACAGCCGGGTTTTATCTTCTGCCGTCCGAATGCAAACGATGCAATTGGCACATCGGCGGCATTACGAAGCTTTGCGTTGAGCACTTCGCAAAGCTTGCTTACAGTAGTGATCGAATTATCGTTCTCTTTGTTTTGTTCACCGGGCTTTTTGCCGCTGAGCGATTCGTAATTGTCAAAAGTGAAATCGAGCAGTGTTATTGCATCGTAGAACACATACTTCATTTGCTTGGTATTTTCTGCACCGAGGATAATGGCGAGTATTTCTTCACCGAATTTTCCTGCGGGAGGAAGAGCCGAGCAGGCAAGGCAGGACTTTGAGCGGGCGGTATATCCGCTTTTAATGCCGATTGCGGTTTCGTATCTGTATCTTCTGTTTCTGCTGTTGACAAGAAGGTTTGTATTCTGTATCTCTCGCGGACCGTTGAGATTGGTAGCAGGTATGGTGTATTTATCCGATGCGGCAATATTCCTGAAAATTCTGTTAGTCATACAGTAACGGCAAATTATCGCAAGGTCATATGCATTTGAATATTGTTCGGAAGTAAATTTGCCGTCGGCGGAAGTTATTACAGTATTTTCGGCGCCAATTTCTTTTGCTTTTTCTTCCATCATAACCGCAAACTTGTCAATTCCGCCGCAGATAAATTCAGCCAGCGCAAATAACGAATCATTAGCCGAAACAAGCATCATAGAGTAAACGAGATCAAGAACAGATATCTGTTCGCCTGCTTCAAGATTTATAGCAGCGGCGCTTTTCCATCCGGAAACCTGCTTTACAACATTTTCCGAAACGGTTACCTTATCTGTAGGGTTGCATTTTTCGAGCGCTATTATAGATGCGGTTATCTTGGTAAGAAAAGCCGGTGGCAATTTCATTCTTGCGTTTTTTTCAAGAAGTATACGACCTTCGTGCTGAGTAACTACTATAGCAGCCTGTGCATTTATTTCAGGCATTTCTGTTTTTTGAACAGCTCTGACTTCTGACATTAAGATCCGTCCTTCCTAATAGTTTTAATATAGTCAAGCAATTATAAAGTTGATTTTCATATCAATTATAGCACTACAAAGCTGTAAATGCAATGATTTTTGCGATTATTTTCACTTAATCCGTTACGGAAAATGACGAAATAAATTAAAGAGATAAATTTCGTTTTCGGCACATAAACCATTATTTTGAGCGATCGGACGAAAATTATTCAGTCTGTCGAAAAACCTCTATGTTATCAAAAAATGGGATGTCGAGTATTGCTTGCTCTGCCGGTTTTGCATCTCTGCAAAGTCAACTAAGCATACACAGCCCTTCACCGAGGGAAAGGGGTTTGGGGATAGGGATATCAACTAAGAAATATGTTTTGAAAAACAGACTTTTTCTACAACCTGAAATTATTATCGGTTTTTTCGGAAATACTTGACATTTTCGGGATTCGGGTATATAATGATAATGTATAAAAGTATGCCTGTTGTAAAAATACGCAACAGTTTACAAAAATTGTAAGTTAAACAGTAATCATTCTTGATTAATGAAATATTAACAGGAGGTCTTTTAGATGCTTCAGAACAGCTACGACAATTACACACAGAAGCCGCAGCTCAACGCTAAGCTGAAAGTGCTCAGAAAGATAATCGCATTTGTATTTGCGATAAATATGCTGATCACCAGATTCTTCGGCGGACCTGCAGGCACTCAGCTCAGACAAGCTGAGGTGTTTACAGACAGTTCTGCTTCGCAGACATATGTGACCGACAGTGTTTACAGCACCGATTTACCTTCGATTTTATCAGCGGAGGATTTTGACACTTCGGTAACCGCCAGCCAGTCTTCTGTATACAATAATCTCGTCGGAGATGTTTATAACGACGTATTCGGCTATGCTGCAGGCTTTACTCTGTTTACAGAGGGAGATGCAACTATTACGCAGGCCGATTGCGGCGGCAGAATAGCTACAGGCGGCGATCTTAACGTTACCGCAAACGGCGGTTGGTATGAGGTAAACAGAGAGGACTCTAATCGTAATGACAAAAACGGATATGCCTCTGTTATAGTCGGCGGAACTGCCAACATAAAGATGAATTCCGGAAATTTATGGGCAAACAATCTCGGAGATGTCAATCAGGATGCAAACGGTACAACAGTGGTTGGCGGTGTTAACAGCGATGAATGCAAATTTAATTTTGCAGACACGTTTGCATATCTACGAGCATCATCTGCTCATCTTGCAAGTCTTCAGTCTACCGGCGTATATGACGGCGGTTACGGAAACTTGAATCTCACCGGTTATGAAAGCGGCGTTAATGTCTTTACATTTGATATTTATCAGTGGAACCAGATGACAGGAAACGGACCGATTAACCTTAATATCAATGTACCGGACGGTGCTACAGTACTTATCAATATAACAGGTGGGCAGGGTGATCAGAACACCAGACTCAATCTTACTTTACAATCACTTCAAATCAACAGAAAGCAAGTTAATACAACAGAAAAGTATAAAAATCTGTTGTTTAATATCACTGATGCAAGTGTTGTTGATATGTACGGCTTTAACGGTGCTGTTCTGGCTCCGAATTCAAATGTTAACGGTCTTGAAAATCGACATCACGAAGGTCAGGTAGTGTGCAAGTCCTATTATGGTAGCCTTGAGTTCGGTAATAACCCGTTCAATCCGCCTGTTGACGATGATGATTTCGACTACGGCGATGATGACACGGATACAGACACAGATACCGATACCGATACAGATACAGACACTGATACTGATACTGATACTGATACTGACACAGACACCGATACTGATACAGACACTGACACAGATACGGATACCGATACTGATACTGACTTAGACACAGATACCGATACCGATACAGACACGGACACAGATACAGATACTGATACAGATACAGATACCGATACTGACACAGATACGGATACCGATACTGATACAGACACGGACACGGACACGGACACAGACACAGATACGGATACCGATACAGATACCGATACTGACACAGACACGGATACTGATACTGACGCTGATACAGATACAGACACTGATACGGACACAGACACAGATACAGATACCGATACCGATACCGATACCGATACGGACACTGATACTGACACAGATATGGATACCGATACAGACACAGACACTGATACCGACACAGATACGGATACCGATACTGACACTGACACAGACACGGATACCGATACTGACACAGACACTGATACAGATACGGATACTGATACCGATACCGATACAGACACAGATACCGATACAGACACAGACACAGACACAGATACCGATATGGACACAGACACAGATACAGATACCGATATGGACACAGACACAGATACAGATACAGACACGGATACTGACTTAGACACAGATACTGATACTGATACGGACACTGATACCGATACTGACACTGACACAGACACGGATACCGATACCGATACTGACACAGACACGGATACCGATACTGATACAGACACGGATACCGATACTGACACCGACACAGACACGGATACAGATACCGATACCGATACTGACACGGATACCGATACTGATACCGACACGGATACAGACACAGATACGGATACAGATACGGACACAGACACAGATACAGATACTGATACTGACACTGACACGGATACTGATACTGATACTGATACTGATACCGATACAGACACAGATACGGATACCGATACTGACACAGACACTGATACCGATACCGATACAGACACAGATACAGATACTGATACTGATACTGATACTGATACTGACACAGATACAGACACGGATACAGATACAGACACAGACACGGATACAGATACAGACACAGATACGGATACCGATACTGACACGGATACAGACACAGATACTGACACGGATACGGATACTGACACAGACACAGATACAGATACTGACACGGATACAGATACCGATACAGACACGGACACAGACACAGACACTGACACAGACACGGATACTGATACAGACACCGATACCGACACTGACACAGATACAGATACAGATACGGATACAGACACAGATACGGACGCGGATACAGACACAGATACAGACACAGACACAGATACGGATACAGACACAGATACGGACACGGATACAGATACTGATACAGATACTGATACTGACACTGATACGGATACAGATACGGATACGGATACCGATACTGACACAGATACCGATACAGATACGGATACAGATACAGATACTGACACAGACACAGACACGGATACAGATACAGACACAGATACTGATACTGACACAGATACCGATACCGACACAGATACTGATACAGATACAGACACAGATACCGATACCGATACTGATACCGACACAGACACTGATACTGATACTGACACAGATACCGATACTGACACCGATACCGATACTGACACAGATACAGACACTGACACAGACACGGATACAGATACGGATAACGATACCGATACTGACTTAGACACAGATACAGACACGGATACCGATACTGACACAGATACGGATACCGATACTGATACAGATACGGATACCGATACCGATACCGATACCGACACAGATACAGACACGGATACTGACACTGACACTGACACTGACACGGATACCGATACCGATACAGATACGGATACCGATACTGATACTGATACGGACACTGATACCGATACAGACACAGATACCGATACCGATACTGACACGGATACGGATACCGATACGGACACAGATACAGACACAGATACGGATACCGATACTGACTTAGACACAGATACGGATACAGATACTGATATTGATACGGACACAGATACAGATACTGACTTAGACACAGATACAGATACCGATACCGATACTGACACGGATACAGACACAGACACAGATACCGATACTGACACAGACACAGACACAGACACAGACACGGACACTGATACAGACACAGACACTGATACAGATACAGATACCGATACTGACACAGATACAGACACGGATACGGATACTGACACAGATACGGATACCGATACTGACACTGACACAGACACAGATACGGATACCGATACAGATACGGATACAGACACAGATACCGATACTGATACCGATACTGACTTAGACACCGATACTGACACAGATACCGATACCGATACAGACACAGACACAGATACTGATACTGACACAGATACCGATACCGATACTGATACGGACACCGACACCGACACAGATACAGATACTGATACAGATACAGATACAGATACCGATACCGATACTGACACGGACACAGATACGGATACCGATACTGACACTGACACAGATACGGATACCGATACAGATACGGATACTGACACAGACACGGATACAGACACAGATACCGATACTGACTTAGACACGGATACTGATACAGACACAGATACTGACACTGACACAGACACTGACACAGACACAGATACCGACACAGACACTGACACAGACACAGATACCGACACAGACACGGATACGGATACTGATACTGATACAGACACAGACACTGACACAGACACAGATACCGACACAGACACGGATACGGATACGGATACTGATACGGACACAGATACCGATACTGACACAGATACAGACACGGACACTGATACTGATACTGATACTGACACAGACACTGATACGGATACCGATACTGATACAGATACAGACACAGACACGGATACAGATGCCGATACTGATACAGACACAGACACAGACACGGACACAGATACAGACACTGACACAGATACTGATACTGATACTGATACTGATACTGACACAGACACGGATACTGACACGGATACAGATACGGACACAGACACAGACACTGACACGGATACCGATACCGATACCGATACAGATACCGACACAGATACAGATACTGACACAGATACAGACACAGACACAGATACGGACACAGACACAGACACGGATACCGATACCGATACTGACACTGACACTGACACGGACACAGATACTGACTTAGATACGGACACAGATACGGATACAGATACAGATACGGACACCGACACAGATACCGATACCGATACAGATACAGATACAGATACGGATACCGACAATGATCGTGTAAACGGTGATGAGGTTGATTTTGATGATCGTACACCTCAGGGTGATCGTGTAAACGGCGACGAGGTTGATTTTGATGATCGTACACCTCAGGGTGATCGTGTAAACGGTGATGAGGTCGACTTTGACGATAGAACCCCTCAGGGTGATCGAACAAGTGTTGACTTTGACAGTAGCGATAATCCTAATACCGGTGTAGGTATTAACGGAACATTTGTTGCAGGGGCATCTGCTGCAGCTGCTTTGGCGGCGGCAGGACTTCTCCTCGGCGGCAAGCGTAAGAAAAAGGACGAAACCGAAGAATAATAGGTGAATAACCAAAAACAGCTGTATGGCTAAAAACCATACAGCTGTTTTCTTATATGAGGGTAAAAAGAAGCTGTGACGAAAGCATAATTTCATCACAGCTTCTCAATTCATCAATATTTATTATAGAGCCTCTTAGGTTTTCTTGAACTGGCTGTTGTAAAGCTCGGCGTAAAATCCGTTCTTGGCAAGTAGCTGTTGATGATTACCTATTTCAATAATCTTGCCTTTATCCATTACAAGGATAGTATCTGCATTCTTAATAGTTGATAACCTGTGCGCTACTATAAAACTTGTTTTGCCCTTTGTCATTTTTGCAAAAGCATTTTGAATTTTCATTTCCGTTTTTGTATCAATGCTGCTTGTAGCTTCATCAAGTATCAGCATAGGAGGCATCGTAAGCATTACACGAGCTATACACAAAAGCTGCTTCTGACCTTGCGAGATACCGTCATTATCGCTTATTACGGTATCATAACCGTCTTTCATACGTTTAATGAAGCTGTGGCAGTGTGCAGCTTTTGCGGCGGCTACGATTTCTTCTTCGGTCGCATCCTGTTTGCCATAAGCTATATTTTCACGAACAGTTCCCTTGAAGATCCAGGTTTCCTGAAGAACCATACCATAGCTCAGTCTGAGCGAATCACGGGTCACGTCCTTGATATTGTTTCCGTCAACCGAGATACCGCCCTTATCCGTATCATAGAAACGCATAAGCAGGTTGATTATCGTGGTTTTGCCGCAGCCGGTGGGACCTACTATCGCAATCTGCTGACCGCTCTTTACATTAAGATTAAGATCCTTGATAAGCTCCTTTTCGGGAACATAAGAAAAGTCAACGTGGTCGATCTTTACGTTTCCGCTTACATCTGTAAGCACCTTGTTGTCAGCGTCGGATATTTCATCGTCGCTTTCGGTAAGAGCGAAAATACGTCTTGCCGATGCAAACGCCGATTGTAATTCGGTAACAACTCCCGATATTTCGTTGAATGGCTTTGTGTACTGGTTTGCGTAAGATAAAAACGCGGAAAGCTGACCTACCGTGATACCGCCGCCTATAGCACTGAGTGCGCCGAAAATTCCTACGCCGGCATATACAAGTCCGTTTACAAATCTTGTTGAAGGGTTAGTAAGGGCAGAGTAGAACTGCGCTCTTACGCCGACCTTATACAGCTTTGCGTTAAGCTCTTCAAATTTGTCTTCGCTGTATTCTTCGCGAGAGAAAGCCTTTACGACCTTCTGATTTCCGATATATTCTTCTGCAAGTCCTGTAATCTGACCTCTGAGCGCCGCCTGCTCCTTGAATTTCTTTGAGCAAAGTCTTGCTATGGTAGAAGCAACAATCAGTGATACAGGAGTAATAACGATAACGACAAGTGCAATGCCAACGTTTATCGAGAACATAAAGCAGAGTGTTCCTATTATCGTGACAGAGCCTGTGAATATCTGCTGAAATCCCTGTAACAGACCGTCTGACACGGTATCGATATCAGCAACAACTCTGCCTATTATATCACCGTGCGGAGTAGAATCGATATATCTCAGCGGTACGTGCTGAAGCTTGTTGAATGCGTCAATTCTCAGATCCCTTACTGTTCTTTGTGTAAGGATATTGGTGCAGTAGCCCATAAACCATTGAAATCCCGCACCGACAAGTACTACAATTGCAAGCTTGATAATGATCGGCATTATCTTCTCAAAGTTTACGTTGTTGATATCAATTATAAAATCAACAGCTTCACCGATAAGCACGGGAGCATACAGCGTTGCTATTGCACTTATGATAGCGCTGATTATCGTGAAAACGAGATAGAACGTATAGGGCTTTGTATATTTCAGCAACTTTACGAGAACGGTAAAACCGCTGTCATTACTTTTTTTACTCATCGCCGTTTATCTCCTTTTCGAGTTCTTCTGCACTGAACTGTGTAAGGCAGATCTGACAGTAATCCGTACAGGTCTGTAATAGTTCCTTGTGTGTACCTGTACCGACCATCTTACCGTCATCGAGTACGATTATCCGATCGGCATTCTTTACCGTATTTGCTCTCTGAGAAATCAGGAATACGGTCATATTCGTGCAGTTCTCCTTGATAGCAGTTCTCAGCTTTGCATCTGTTGCAAAGTCGAGGGCGCTTGCGCTGTCATCAAGTATCAGTATCTCCGGGTCGGCGGCTATCGCTCTTGCGATAGTAAGTCTTTGCTTCTGACCGCCGGAAAGGTTTTTACCGCCCTGGAGTATCTCATGATCAAGCCCTTTATCAAGCCTTTCGACAAACTCATAAGCCTGTGAGATCTTCAGTGCGCGCCATATCTGCTCATCGGTTATATTATCTCCGCCCCACTTCATATTCTCACGGATAGTACCGCTGAAAAGCACTGCTTTTTGAGGAACGACAGCTATCTTTTTACGCAGATCGCCAAGGTTGTAATTACGGACATCTGTTCCGCAAACACCGACAGCCCCCTTTGATGTATCATAAAATCTCGGAATGAGGTTGACAAGCGTTGATTTACCGCTGCCGGTACCGCCGATAATACCGATAGTCTGACCTTTTCCGGCAGTGAATGATATATCTTCAAGCGCATATTCGCTGTTATCGTGGTAGCTGAATGACACCTTGTCAAATCTTACAGCCGGAGCAGACGGGTCGACATTTCCTTTTGTCGTTTCTTTTCCTTCTATTGACGGCTTTGTATCAAGCACCTCATTTACTCTTGCCGCGCAAGCCGCAGATTTTGTGAAGATAACGACAAGGTTTGCCACGACCACAAGCGCAAGCAGTATCTGATTCATATAGTTTACAAGCGCGATCACCTGACCTTGTGTGAGATCGCCTATATTTACCGAGAGCCCGCCAAACCATATAATTGCAACGATCGCAAGGTTCAGTATAATGGCATTGACAGGGCTTAACAGTGCTGAGATCTTACCTGCTCTGACAGCCGCCTTTTCAATATCCTCAGCGTTGTCTTTGAAGCGTTCCTGCTCATATTCCTGCTTTGAGAAGGCTCTTACAGCCCTTGCACCGACAAGATTTTCACGCGTTATAAGCGAGGTCTTGTCCAGCTTTTTCTGTATCGACTTGAAGAAGGGGATAGTCCTTGTTGTGACAAGCCACATAACAATCGCAACAAGCGGAATAACGAGAACGAAAATCAGCGCCAATTTCGCATCTATCATAAAAGCCATGATAGTAGAGCCGATAACCAGGAAAGGCGCTCTTACAACCAGTCTTATCAGCATTGCAACAGCGACCTGCAGCTGATTTATATCAGAGGTAAGCCTTGTAATAAGCGATGGTGTACCGAACTCATCTACCTCCTTGTGCGAAAGGGTATTGATATGATGATACAGCTCACGTCTTAGCTCCGTGCCGAAGCCCTGCGATGCGACCGATGCAACATACTGGCATATCAGCGCGAACCCCAGTCCGCATACACCGAGCAGAACAAGCACTCCACCCATCTTCCATATATAACCGCTGTCCTTATTTGCAATGCCCACATCGATTATCTGAGCCATAACAAGAGGCACTATCAGCTCAAATACCGCCTCGGTCAGCTTGAATATAGGTCCGAGTATTACGTTTTTCTTGTATTTTTTTAGATACTTAACCAGTTTCCGCATATTTCACCGTCCAATAATAATGACACCGGAGCTTACTCCGATGTCATCAAAATTATTCAATAATTATCATCTGAGAATTTTTCTGATTTCCTCAGGAAGAGTGGTAGCAAAGCTGTCGCCTACCAGCAGGCTGATCTCGTCAACGCTCGTTGTTATGAGCATTACATCGGCGCAAATGTTTTCACAAGCCTCAAATACCTTAGCCGCAAAACCTGCCTGGTCTATCATTTCCTCGCTTTTGATAACGATCTTTACGTTGCCGCTGTTTACGCATGGCGTAATTCCGTGTACAGCCGTGATTTTAGGTAAAACAGTGAGCAATGTAGGAATATCATCATCGCTGAACGTAAAGCCGAATGAGAACATATCGGATTTTGGCGGTGTCTGAGAGATCATATCGATGTTGATCCCGCTTTCTGCTACCGCTGTAAGCGTAGTCGAAACAAAACGCTTTCTTGAGGGTACGTCTGAAAATGTCACGATAGACACGTTTTCGTATACTTTAATATCTGTCATATTGACCTCCGTTATACTTCGGAAAGAAGATCCGACATCTGATAAAGACCTTTTTCACAGTCGCTTAAGAATACTGCCGCATTGACAGAGCCGACTGCGAATACCTGCTTTGAGCCTGCACTGTGAGAAAGAGTGATGACCTCGTCACGTCCTGCAAATATCACATCGTGTTCGCCTACTATAGTACCGCCTCTTATCGAGTGCATACCGATCTCGGTCTTTTCACGGGGCTTTCTCACGCTGTGACGGTCATATACATAGTGCATCTTGTTGCCGAGCTCTTCATTTATCGCTTCCGCTATCATTATCGCTGTTCCCGAAGGCGCGTCTTTCTTGAGGTTGTGATGCTTTTCGACTATCTCAATATCAAACTGATCGCCGAGTAACTTTGTTGCACGCTTTGCAAGGTCAACAAGAAGATTTATTCCGAGTGACATATTGAATGTGAAGAATACCGGGATCTGATCTGCCGCTGCCTTTATCTGCTTTATCTGTTCTTCTGTGTAGCCTGTTGTCGCTACAACTACAGGAACATTGTTTATCTTGCAGTAGTCGAGCAGTTCATCAAGCAGTGAGGGGTGCGAGAAGTCGATTATTACATCCGGCTTTTCCGGTAAATCGTACATTGTTTTATATACAGGGAAGTCTGCATACTGCTCACCTGCAATATCAATACCTGCGATTATCCTGCAGTCATCTCTTGCGCTTACAATGTCATTTATTACTCTGCCCATTTTGCCGCAAGCACCTGTAATTACAATTCTTTTCATCTGAACGTCCTTTTCTTAAAGCTTACTTTGTAAGACCCAGCTTTTCCATAGAAGAGAAGAGCTTGGCTATCTTTGCGTCTTCCATTCTTATAAGCGGAAGTCTGCACTCGCCTACATTCTTGCCCATTATGTTAAGTGCTTCCTTAACGGGAATGGGGTTGACATCTATGAACAGATCGTTTGTAAATTCAAGAAGCTTCAGCTGTAACTCAGCCGCTTTCTTATAATCTCCTTCAAGACAATAGCTTGCTATCTTGTGCGTTTCGGCAGGAAGGCAGTTTGCAAGTACCGAGATAACACCCTTACCGCCGAGCGACATAATAGGAACTATCTGATCGTCATTGCCGGAATAGATATCAAGGTCGGTTTCAGCCGCTATCTTAGCAACAGCACTTATGTTTCCGCTTGCTTCCTTTGCGGCAACTATGTTGTCCTTCTTTGCAAGCTCCTTATACGCTTCCACAGAAATGTTAACACCTGTACGGCTGGGAACATTGTAGAGGATTATCGGCAGTTTTACACTGTCTGCTATTGCACCGAAGTGTGCAACAAGTCCTCTCTGCGAAGTCTTATTATAATAAGGTGTCACAAGGAGCAGTGCGTCAGCACCGAGCGCTTCGGCTTCTTTTGAAAGCTGAATGGCATAAGCGGTATCATTACTGCCCGCGCCTGCGATGACGGGAACTCTCTTTGCTACCTTTTCAACGCAGAAGCGGATACATTCCTTATGCTCCTCGTCTGTCATAGCTGCAGATTCGCCTGTTGTACCACAGACTACTATAGCGTCCGTTCCGCCGGCGATCTGCTCCTCTATACGATCTGCAAAATTATCGTAGTTGATGCTCCCGTCCTCGTTCATGGGGGTCACTATGGCTACTGCAGAGCCTGTAAAAATTGTCTTTTTCATCGGATACCTCCGTGTTCAATGAATCAAAATCAGTCGAAATAACCCTTTGCGGCATAAAGCTCAGCCATTTCAACCGCGCCGCCTGCTGCACCTCTTAATGTGTTGTGTGACAGGCAGACAAACTTGTAGTCGTACTGTGTGTCTTCTCTTAATCTGCCGATCGAAACTGCCATACCGCCTTCAAGGTTTCTGTGAAGCTTAGCCTGAGGCATATTGTCTTCTTCAAAGTAGTGAAGGAACTGCTTGGGAGCGGAGGGAAGTTCAAGCTCCTGCGGTGCGCCCTTGTATTCCTTCCAGATATTGAGTATCTCTTCCTTTGAGGGCTTGTTCTCAAAGCTTACGAATACTGCGGCAAAGTGACCGTTTGATACGGGAACTCTGAGACACTGTGTTGTGATTGCGGGAGCGGCAGCCTTGACGATCTTGTCGCCCTCGATCTTGCCCCATACCTTCAGAGGCTCCTGCTCGCTCTTTTCTTCCTCACCGCCGATGTAGGGGATAAGGTTATCGACCATTTCAGGCCATGTTTCAAAAGTCTTGCCGGCACCCGAAATTGCCTGATATGTGCAAGCGAGTACCTTTGTGATACCGAATTTGCGTAAGGGGTTGAGTGCGGGTACATAGCTCTGTATAGAGCAGTTTGACTTAACTGATATGAAACCTCTCTTTGTGCCAAGACGCTTCTTCTGAGCCTCAACGATAGCCATATGCTCATCGTTGATTTCGGGGATAATCATAGGAACATCGTCTGTGAAACGGTTAGCTGAGTTGTTTGACATAACAGGGCACTCGTGCTTAGCGTAAGCTTCTTCAAGAGCCTTTATCTCGTCCTTTTTCATATCTACTGCGCAGAATACGAAGTCGACCTGTGATGCGATCTTTTCGATATCGGCAGTAGCATCCATTATAACGATATCTTCCATAGCTTTAGGCATGGGCTTTTCGATGAGCCATCTTGAGCCGACAGCCTCTTTATAAGTCTTTCCTGCCGAACGGGGAGATGCGGCAAGCACCTTTACGTTGAACCAGGGATGATTTTCGAGCAGAACGGCAAAACGCTGTCCTACCATACCCGTAGCGCCGATAATACCTACATTGTAGTTTTTCATTTTAGTTTCCATCCTTCTTTTTTGCTTATAGCATATTTCTTTAAAAAAAGCCGCTTGTAAGTTGATTACAGGCGGCTTTGTATGCAGATGTGATAAAGTTGTGTGATAGCTCTCCACCTACAGCTTGACCGCTTGATGACAATCGTGCATATATTAGACACACGACCAGATACATAAGCTCCGACACTTATGTTCTTCGGCGACAAAGCCTTTTCCCGCTGCAATCTGTCGGCAGATTGACGCAACGGGTACTCTTCTTTAATCGCACCTCTACCTGCTTTTTTTATATTATCATATTTAAAGCTGTTTGTCAATGGCGGAACGGTAAAAAATAATTTGATTTTTTTCCGTAAATGTGTTATTATAAAACAGTATGCAATATTCAGAAAGAAAAAGTGCGTGAAAAACGCAAAAACAGAGGAAAAACAATGCTTAGATCGGATTTTTATTATGACTTGCCGCAGGAGCTTATCGCACAGACTCCGCTTGAACCGCGTGACAGCTCAAGACTTATGAAAATTGATCGCATAAGCGGCGAAATAACACATGACCGCTTTTATAATATATGCGACTATCTTAAAAAGGGTGACTTGCTCGTTTTAAACGACTCCAAGGTCTTTCCGGCAAGACTTTACGGCGTAAAGCAGGAAACGGGTGCCGCTGTGCAGTTTCTGCTCCTGCATCAGATATCACATAATCGCTGGGAGGTTATGGTCAAACCCGGCAAAAGACTTAAAATCGGCACGAAGGTCGACTTTTCGGGAATACTTACAGCCGAGATAGTCGATTATGCCGAGGGCGGCGACAGGATAGCCGAGTTTACCTATGACGGTGATAACATCTTTGAAGTGCTTGACCGTATAGGTCAGATGCCTCTCCCTCCTTATATCACAGAAAAGCTAAAAGATAAGGACAGATACAACACCATCTATTCCCACGAGGTAGGCTCTGCCGCCGCACCGACAGCAGGTCTTCATTTTACTGAAAACGTGTTTACAAAGCTTAGCGAAAAAGGCGTTGATACGGCATTTGTAACTCTTCATGTCGGACTGGGCACATTCCGCCCTGTAAAAGAGGATAATATACTCGATCATAAAATGCACGTTGAGCATTACTCGATACCGCAGGAAACAGCCGATAAGATAAAGGCTTGCAGAGAACGCGGAGGACGCGTTATTTCTGTCGGCACAACAAGCTGTCGTACACTCGAATCCGCCGCATCGCTTGACCCGAACGGCGAGATAAAAGCCTGCTCGCACGATACGGGAATATTCATTTACCCCGGCTATGAGTTCAAGGCTATAGACGGACTGATAACAAATTTCCACCTTCCCGAAAGTACGCTTATAATGCTTGTAAGCGCATTCTTAGGCAGGGAAAAGACGCTCAACGCTTATAATGTTGCGATACAGGAGAAATATCGTTTCTTCAGCTTCGGCGACAGTATGATGATAATATGATCAACATAAGGAAAATAGATCTGCCTGAAAAGTGCAGGATAATTTGCGTCAGTGATATACATGCACATTATGATGAGTTTGCGAAGCTTTTGCGTAAGTGCGACTACAATAATGAAAGCGACTATCTGTTCATTCTCGGTGATATTCTGGAAAAGGGCAGGCAAAATATCGAAACACTGCACTTTATACAAAAATTATCCCGCGACAAAAAATGCGTATGTATCAAGGGTAACAATGATACGATGGTATCGCGTATGGCGTTTGACGATGAAAAGGAAAAGTTTCTCGAAAGGCTTACATACCGCCCTGTAAACGCTTATATGCAAATGGCGGAGAGTATCGGTATTACCGATTTCACGACAGATTTTGATAACAAGCGTAATGCTGTGAACGAGAAATTCGACGGGGAACTGTCTTTTATAACAGAACTTCCGCTTGCTATAGAAACAGAAAAGTACATCTTTGTCCATGCGGGAGTCGAAAATCGTCCCGATTGGGAAAACAGCTCAGAGCAGTTTGTCCTGTGCGCACCGTGGTGGATAAGAAGCGGTCACGCTCTTGATAAATATGTTGTTGTCGGTCATTTCCCGACCTATAATTTCGCAAGAGGAAAAAACACCAATCTGCCTATAATCGACAATGATAAAAAGATCATTGATATCGATGGCGGCTGTTCGGTAAAATCGGCAGGACAGATAAATGCTTTTATAATAACTAAGGACGGAGAAAGCTACAGCTATGACAACGTATTCGAGCCGTCCGAGCCGTGTGAAAAATGTACGGTCATCAAGGATTATACAGCCGCTCGGCATTATTCTTATCTTGATTATGAAAAGAGCGACCTTGAAATACTCGGCAAGTCAGACGGACTGGTGTCGGTGCGTGATAAGCACAGTGGCAACAGCGGACTTATACTTGAAAACTATATCGCCCAATGGGGTGACGGACATTATCACGGCTGGTCAAATCTTGATGCTTTTTTGTCCGTTGATAAAGGCGAAACATTCTGCGTTTATTATAATAATGAAAAATACTGCTACGGCATAGCACAAAGCGGAGAAGTAGGAATGATACCGCTTGACTGCGTTGCCGTATTTAAGGAGAAATATGTTTAAAGTACTGAAAACAGACGGAGTAGCAAGACGAGGAGAATTTCACACCCCTCACGGTGTGATACAGTCGCCGTTTTTTATGAATGTCGGCACTTCTGCGGCGATCAAGGGCGGTATATCATCGCTTGACCTCAAAGACCTCAAGTGTCAGGTGGAGCTTTGCAACACCTATCATCTTCACGTTCGTCCGGGAGATGATATAATATATAAAATGGGCGGACTTCACAAGTTTATGAACTGGGACAGACCGATACTTACCGACAGCGGCGGATTTCAGGTGTTCTCGCTTGCTAAGCTCAGAAAGATAAAGGAAGAGGGAGTATATTTCAACTCCCACGTTGACGGCAGACGTATTTTTATGGGTCCCGAAGAAAGTATGCGGATACAGTCGCACTTAGCATCAACTATAGCTATGGCATTTGACGAATGTATAGAAAATCCCTCGCCGTATGATTATGTAAAGAAGTCGGTCGACAGAACAACAAGATGGCTGCAGCGTTGTATTGACGAAATGGCAAGACTAAATTCTCTGCCCGAAACGATAAACAGACAACAGATGCTGTTTGCGATAAATCAGGGCGGAACTTATGACGATATAAGAGCCGAGCATATGAAAACTATTGCAAATATGAATGTTGACGGCGTGGCTATCGGCGGACTTGCCGTAGGCGAGCCTACAGACGTTATGTACAGGATAATCGAAACCGTTATCCCCCACGCTCCGACAGACAAGCCGCGTTATCTTATGGGTGTCGGCACTCCGTCAAATATAATTGAAGCCGTGTACAGAGGCGTTGATATGTTCGACTGTGTTATGCCGAGCAGAAATGCACGTCACGCTACCGTGTTCACATGGAACGGTATCACCCACGTTACAAATCAGTGCTTTGAAACCGATTCGTTACCGATAGACCCTGAATGTGACTGTCCTACCTGCCGCAATTTCTCAAGAGCGTATATACGACACCTTTTCAAGTCGGGAGAAATGCTCGGCGGAAGACTTGCCGTACAGCATAATCTGTACTTCTACAATACGCTTATGGAAAAGATAAGAGCAGCAATCGAAGAGGGAACATTTGAAGAATTCAGAAATCACTATTCGCCGCTTTTAGCGTCAAAACTTGTCTGATTTTCTTATAATCATCACATAAGGGTGATATAATAACAAACTATGATTTAAAGCGAAAAGGAGAACGTATGAAGCTTATAAATATAGGCTACGGCAACACTGTTAATTCCGACAGGGTAATAGCTGCTGTGAGTGCCGATGCCGCACCGGTAAAGCGTATCATATCGGCGGCAAAGGATAACAATACCGCTATAGATGCGACTTGTGGCAAAAAGACCAAAACGGTCATAATAACCGACAGCAATCATGTAGTTCTGTCGGCGCTTGATATATCACATTTCACAGACATTACTACCGATAAAAAGGGAGAGAACGAAAATGAATAAAGGATTACCTATAGTTATTTCCGCACCGTCCGGTTGCGGAAAGGATACGATACTTGAACAGCTTTATAAGAAGAACGCAAATCTTACTCAGTCTGTATCCGCTACCACAAGAGCAATGCGCGAGGGTGAGATCGACGGCGTCAGCTATCATTTCACGACTGTAGAAGCATTTGAAAAGATGATAGCAAACGGCGAAGTGCTCGAATATACGCAGTACTGCGGCAACTATTACGGCACACCCAAAAAAGCCGTGACCGATATGCTTGAACAGGGCAAGGACGTAATACTCAAGATAGAAGTTGAGGGAGCAATGAATATCAAAAAGATATTCCCCGAATGCGTACTTATCTTCATACTCCCGCCATCGATGAGCGAGCTTGACAGAAGACTGAGAAAAAGAGGCACAGAAACCGAAGAAACGATCGCCGCAAGAATAGCTCAGGCAAGAAACGAACTTCAATTTGCAGATAAATTCGATTACCTCGTTGTAAACGGCGAGCTTGAAAAGGCGGTAGATGATGTTAATACCGTTATTCTTGCAGAGAAGATGAATACAAAGCGTTCGCTTGCGCTTCTTGAAGAAATAAAGAAGTCATAATGAGTGACAGCCTTGATAAAGCTATTGTATCGGTAGTTGTCGACAAGGCGCTGTATAGCTTTGATAACGAGTTTGATTATTATCTGCCGCAGGGAGCAACAGTCAAAATCGGTCAGCGCGTAATAGTTCCGTTCGGCAAAGGCGGCAAAAAGCGTGTCGGCTTAGTTACAGGCTTTAAGCAAAGCGCAGATTACAGCAGACTTAAAGAGGTATACTGTGTTATAAATGACGGAGTGATACTCGGTGACGAAGCTATACATTTGATGCGCTGGCTTAAGGATAACACATTCTGCACCTATTTTGACGCTGTAAAAACTATCCTCCCCGGAGGTATGGCGCTGAACATATCACAGAGATATACCCTCAGTGACGATTTCAGAAAAGCTCCCGACAGCTTTTCTCTTGAGCCTGCCGAGCAGGCGGTATCCGCAATGCTCCTCGGCTGTAAAAGCGACCGAGAGCTGAATGATATGATAGATTACGGCTTTGACGAACAGCAGAAGAAGCTCATAAAGCAGCTTTGTGAAAAGTCGGTGCTGGCTTCTCTTGACATCATAAAGCAGAGAGTAGGCAGTGAAACCGAGAAGAACGTCAGACTGACTGAAAGCTTCCAAAGCGGTGAATATGCTGACAATGGCGGAAAACCCCTTACCGCAAAGCAGAAAAAGGTTGCCGATTTTCTGGAAGAAGCGGTATCTGCTTCTGTGAAAGAAGTATGCTATAATTGCGTTGTAACAAATGCCGTTATAAACAATATGGAAAAAAATGGCATAGTTGAATGCTTTGATAATGAAGTTTCCCGTTCGCTTACAGCTGAAGCAAAGGCTGTAAAGAGCATTGACGATATAACACTGTCGGACGAACAGTCCGCGGTATACCGTGGTATGAACCAACTTATGGACAGCGGCAAACCACAGTGCGCATTGCTGAAAGGCGTTACCGGAAGCGGCAAGACCACCGTCTTCTTAAAGCTCATCGACAAGGCGGTAAAACAGGGAAGGACAGCGCTTATGCTCGTCCCCGAAATATCACTCACCCCGCAGATGGTGCGGAACTTCACCGACCTGTTCGGAAGCAATGTAGCGGTTATCCACAGCAACCTGTCCCTCGGTCAGCGAACCGATGAGTACAAGCGCATTGAAAAGGGAGAGGCAAAGATAGTTATAGGTACAAGAAGTGCAGTATTCGCGCCGCTCGACGACATCGGTATAATCGTTATCGATGAGGAAGGCGAGCACAGCTACAAGTCCGAAAAATCCCCGCGCTATCAGGCAAGGAGTATAGCAAAGCAGAGGTGCTTTTATCATAACGCAACGCTCCTCTTAGCGTCGGCAACTCCAAGCCTTGAAAGTGCATACTTTGCTTCGATAGGCAGATACAAGCTGTTTGAGATGAAAAAGCGCTACAGCCAGCCTGTTCTCCCCGATGTGTACCTTGTGGATATGAAAGTGGAGGTCGAAACGGGCAACCGCTCAAACTTCAGCAGAGCGCTTGCAGACGAGATAAGAAACAATCTCCAAAGGGGCGAGCAGACAATACTTCTGCTTAACCGCAGAGGTTACAACACCTATATGAACTGCATCAAATGCGGTGAAGTATACAAGTGCCCGAATTGCAATATTCCGCTTACCTATCACAAAGTCAACAATTGTATGATATGCCACTACTGTGGCTATACCGAAGAGTTTACCGGCAGGTGCAAGTCCTGCGGCTCAAAGTTTATCTACAGCTCGGGAACAGGCACACAGCGTATAGAAGATGAAATTTCAACCTTGTTTCCGTCCGCAAGAGTCCTCAGAATGGACGCGGATACAACAATGAGCAAGTTCTCCTATGAGAAGAATTTTGATAAGTTCAAAAACGGCGAATATGACATTATGGTCGGCACCCAGATGATAGCTAAAGGACTGGACTTTGAGAATGTGACTCTTGTCGGTGTTCTGATGATAGATAAATCGCTGTATGCAGGGGATTACCTCGGCTATGAAAAGACATTTTCGCTTATAACACAGGTGGTCGGAAGATGCGGCAGAGGTTCAAAAAAAGGAAGGGCGTATTTGCAGACCTTCTCCCCGGAGCATTATGTTCTCAATCTTGCGGCGGACCAGAATTACGATGAGTTTTTCAGGCAGGAATGCGAGATAAGAAAAGCGCTTCTTTTCCCGCCGTATTGCGATATATGTGAGATAGGACTTTCGGCAACGGAAGAGCATATATGCAAAAAAGGCGCAGACAGCTTTGTAAAGCTGTTTATGCAAAATCTTGAGGGTCACGGTATCCCAATAAGAGTGCTCGGTCCGTCAGCCTGCTCTGTTGCAAAAGTAAACGGTAAGTTCCGCTACAGGATCATTATTAAATGCAAGAACAATAAGGAGTTCAGGTCAGTAATGCAGGCGACTCTGCTTGATGCATATAAGTCGCCGGCTCTTGATAAAGTAAGCTTCTTCGCCGATATGAACGGCGAGATCATATAAACAACAGAAAGGATTTTTGAAATGGCAAAGAGAATAATTGCTAAGGACGGCGATGAGTCGCTCAGAAAAAGATGCAAGGACGTTACTGTCTTTGATGATAAGCTTTGGACGATGCTTGATGATATGTATGAAACCATGCAGGAGGCAAGCGGCGTAGGTCTTGCCGCACCACAGATAAGCGTACTGAGAAGAGTGGTTGTTATCGATGTCGGCGATGATCACGGCAGAATCGAGCTTATAAACCCTGTTATAACCTCTATGAAAGGCAAGCAGCACGAGCTTGAGGGCTGTCTTTCAGTGCCGGGTATGTGGGGCTATGTTGAAAGACCCGCAAAGGTAAAGGTAAAGGCACAGGACAGATACGGCAAAGAATTTGATATAGAGGGTACAGAGCTTTTAGCGATAGCTCTTTGTCACGAAATAGATCACCTCAGCGGTATTTTGTTTACCGACAAGGCAGATGAACTGCTGACTTCCGAACAGCTTGAGGAACGTAAAAAGTAAGGGGGAAATCATTTGAACATAGTATTTATGGGTACTCCGGATTTTGCCGTATCGGCACTGGAGGAGTTACACAAGCATCATAATGTCATGGCTGTTTTCACTCAGCCCGACAAGCCTAAGAACAGAGGAAAGAAGATGCAGGCACCTCCCGTAAAGGAGTGCGCCGAAAAGTACGGTATCCCCGTATATCAGCCTCTGTCGCTCAGAAAGGGCGAGGATGCGGAGAAGTCGCTCGAACTGCTGAAAGAGCTTGCCCCGGATTGTATTGTGGTTGCGGCTTACGGTCAGCTTCTTCCGGAAAGCATTCTTGAACTTCCTAAGTACAAGTGCATAAACATACACGCCTCGCTTTTGCCAAAGTACAGAGGTGCCGCACCTATCCAGAAGTGCATCATAGACGGTGAAACTAAAAGCGGTGTCACAACAATGCTTATGGCAAAAGGGCTTGATACAGGTGATATGCTTATGAGCAGAACGGTTGAGATCGCTCCGGATATGACCGGCGGAGAGCTTCACGACAGTCTTGCGGCTACAGGCGGAGAGCTTATCGTGCAAACATTGAAGGCCTGCGAGGAGGGTACAATAAAGCCTGTACCTCAGGACGACAGTCTTTCTTGCTATGCAGGTATGATTTCAAAGGAAATGTGCAGGATAGACTTCTCGAAAAATGCAATTGATGTATATAATTTTATAAGAGGTATGTCGCCGTCACCTTGTGCGTATACTTTTATAGGAGAGAAAAGGCTTAAGGTATATTTTGCGGTAATGACCGATATATCATCGGACAAGCCTTACGGAACGCTGATAAATGAAAATGACCTTACTGTAGTTTGCGGTGACGGTAAATGCGTAAGATTTGCTGAGGTCCAGGGCGAGGGCGGTAAGCGTATGAATACCGCAAGCTTTGTAAACGGAAACAAACTGCAAAATGGAATAAGACTGGAATAAATCACGTTGAGTTAAATGCAGAAAGGAGAATTATTATGCCTGAATATCTGCTGAATTATTATGTTATATATTTCCTGCTGATAGTTGCCTTTTTCTATTCGATATACACATCGATAAACGTAAAAAGCACATTCAGAAAATACAACAGAATGCCGAGCTCAAGAGGAGTGTCGGCGGCAACGATAGCACGACAGATCCTTGACAGCAACGGACTTTATAATGTACAGGTTACAAGAGTGTCGGGTGAGCTTACCGACCATTACGACCCGAGGACAAATACAGTAGCACTTTCTGCGCCGGTTTACGACAGCATTTCTGTAGGCGCTATAGGTGTTGCGGCTCATGAGGTCGGTCATGCGATCCAGTACGCCAAGAATTATACGCCTATAAAGATACGAATGGCGATACTGCCTGTGGCTCAGTTCGGGTCATCGGCGTGGATACTGTTTTTCATACTCGGTATAGTTTTCAATATCTCACTGCTTAGAGGCGTAGGCATCGGACTTTTTGCCGCAATAGTGCTGTTCCAGCTTATAACGCTTCCTGTTGAGCTGAACGCAAGCAGTAGAGCGCTTGCTACTATCAAGGATCAGGGCATACTGTTCGCTGAAGAGTACAAAGGCGCAAAGAAAACTCTTACAGCTGCTGCTATGACCTATGTAGCGTCACTTGCTGTAGCACTGTTACAGCTGTTAAGACTTATAGCAAGTTCAAGAAGAGATTGATTTGGAGAGATGAATGAAAACTGCCAGACAGATAACACTCGACCTGCTTATCCGTATGGATACGCAGGGTGCATACTCGAATATAATACTTGATCACGCATTTACATCAAGTGATGTTGACAAGCGTGATAAGGCGTTTTCTGCGGCGCTGTTTTATGGAGTGCTGGAACGCAGAATGACGCTCGACTATCTTATACGCTACTACTCGGGCATAGAATTTGATAAAATCAAAACAGCGGTAGTCGAAATACTCCGTATGGGGTTTTATCAGCTGTTGTTTATGAATTCTGTCCCGGACAGTGCGGCTGTAAACGAGTCGGTTGAATTATGTGAATATTGCAGATGCACACGCGCAAAAGGCTATGTAAACGCAATACTGCGTAGCTTTCTGCGCAATGAAAAGCAGATAGATTACGGCAATCTCAAAGACGAGGCTAAGCTGTCTATAGAATATTCCTGTCCCAAATGGCTTATAAAAAAGTGGAAAAACGAGCTTGGCGAGCAAAGGGCGATGCAGATGATACATTCAGGCTTCGGCAGACCTCCGATGTACGCCAGAGTTAATACGGTCAGATATTCTGTTGACGATGTGATATCGGAGCTTGCAAAAGACGGCATAACGGCAGTAAAGAATATGCTTATAGAAAATTGTATCGAGCTTTCCGCCACTAAGGGGATAGAGCAGAGCGTTGCACATAAAAAGGGAATGCTCCATATACAGGATATTTCTTCACAGATATGCTGTAAAATAGCCGCTCCGGTATTTAACGAAACAGTAGTGGATCTTTGCAGTGCACCCGGCGGAAAAACATTTACCTGTGCAGAGATGATGAACGACAGGGGCAGGATTTACAGCTATGATCTGTATGACGGCAAGGTTTCGGTTATTGCCAATACCGCAAAGAGGCTCGGACTTACCATAATCACAGCCGCTGAAAATGATGCTGCTAAATTTAATCCCGACATACCGAAAGCGGACAAGGTTATTTGTGATGTGCCGTGCTCCGGGCTTGGAGTGATCAGAAGGAAACCTGAGATAAAGTACAAGCCTATGAAATTACTTGAAACGCTTCCGGATACTCAGAGAAAAATAATAAATAATGCCGCAGAATATGTAAAGCCGGGCGGAACGTTGATATATTCGACCTGCACCGTAAGTAAAGCGGAGAATGACGACATTGTCGATGAGTTTTTGGCGGAACACTGTGACTTTGTCCCGGTTGTAATTCCTCTTGGCGTAAAAGGTCTTGAAGAAAGCTATAAAAGAACGATGCTACCATGCGATATAAACGGTGACGGCTTCTTCACGGCAACTCTCAGAAAGGTAAAGTGACATACATCATATGGAAAAAATCGATATTCTTTCGCTCTCACAAGAAGAGCTGGAAGAAAAAATACTCGATATAGGCGAAAAGAAATTCAGAGCTAAACAGATATATGACTGGCTACATAACGCTAAAGTAGAAGATTTTAGCAAAATGACCAATCTATCTGCACAACTCAGAGAAAAGCTCAACAATATTTTTTGGATAAACTCACTAAAAATTCAAAAAAGACTTGTATCTAACATAGATAATACGGTAAAATATCTTTATGGTTTGTCTGACGGAGAAAAAGTTGAAACCGTGCTTATGGAATATAAGCACGGAAACAGCATATGTATTTCAACTCAGGTCGGCTGTAAAATGGGCTGTAAGTTCTGTGCGTCTACAAAGGCGGGATTTGTACGAAACCTGCTCCCGAGCGAGATGCTTTTGCAGATCTACGAAAGTGAAAAGGACAGCGGACGCAAGATAAATCATGTGGTGCTTATGGGAATAGGTGAGCCGCTTGACAACTTTGACAACGTTGTAAAGTTTCTGAAGCTTTTATCGGCAAAGGATGATATGAGTCTTCGTCATGTTTCGGTGTCGACCTGCGGGCTTGTAGACAGAATATATGAGCTTGCGGATATGAAGCTCGGCATTACGCTTTCCGTTTCTCTCCATGCACCGACAAACGAGCTGAGAAGCTCGGTTATGCCCGTAAACAACAGATTTTCAATAGAAGAACTTATGAAAGCGTGCAAGTATTACTTCAATACTACAGGACGCAGGATAAGTTATGAGTTTGCATTGATAGACGGCGTGAATGACACACGCAAGTCGGCAGATGAGCTTCTTAAGCTGCTTAAGGGGCAGAACTGTCATGTCAATCTTATTCCGGTAAACGAAATCAAAGAAGGCGTATTCAGACGCAGTGCTTCTGTAGAAAAGTTCAGACAGATGCTGATCGACGGCGGACTTAACGCTACTGTCAGAAGGACGCTCGGTGCGGATATAAGCGCCGCCTGCGGACAATTAAGACGGGATAACAAGTAAAGTGATATCAAGGGAGAACCATTATATATGAAAGCTTACGCAAAGACCGATATCGGTAATTGTCGTGAAGAAAATCAGGATAACTATTGGATAGGCGAACTTGCAAATGATGCTGTCGCTGTAATTCTGTGTGACGGAATGGGAGGACAGAATGCCGGCGGCTACGCCAGTCTGACTACAGTTGACTTTATCAAGGACAGACTGATAAAGGGGTTCAGAAAGGACATAACCCGAAACCAGATAAGAAATCTGCTTATAACATCTGTTACTGCGGCAAACAGCGTGGTATATGATATGGCAAAGGCAGATCCCGATAAAGCGGGAATGGGAACTACCTGTGTAGCCGGGATCATCTTCAATGAAAGGGCTTATATTATCAATGTCGGTGACAGCAGGTGTTATTTTTTCTTTGACGATAATATGCAGCAGGTCACAAAGGATCATACATATATCAGAAAGCTTGTAGAAAAAGGCATAATTACTTATGAGGAGAGTAAAACGCATCCCGACAGAAACCGAATTACAAAGGCAGTCGGAGCTCAACCTTTTATTACTCCCGATTATTTTGAGCTTGATGTTAAAAAGGACGATATGCTTCTATTCTGCTCGGACGGACTGAGCTCCTATGCCGAGGATACTGAGATAGCTAACGTAATAGCAGCTTCTCCTGTTGCTAAGTGCTGTGATCAGCTTATAGATTATGTCAATAAACACGGTGGACGCGACAACGTGACCGTAGCCGTGGTTTCAATATAAAACGACTTACCGTATGGGTCGCACATTAAACTGATACGGAGAAACGGTGGATTTTATGGATAACAATATGGACAATATGATAGGCAGACGCCTTGACGGTCGTTATGAGCTACTTGAGCTTATCGGAACGGGTGGAATGGCTGATATCTACAAGGCGAGGGATATTACCGAGGACAGAATAGTTGCCGTAAAGATCTTGAAGAACGAATTTGCAGGCAGCGAGGACTTTCTCAGACGTTTCAGAAACGAATCCAAGGCGATAGCTCTGCTTTCACACCCGAACATTGTAAAGATATACGATGTCGGCTTCAATGAGCAGATACAGTTTATCGTAATGGAGTACATAGACGGAATATCTCTTGCCGAGTACATCAAGCTTCAGGGTGTTCTCAAATGGAAAGATGCGGTATATTTTACCATACAGATATTAAGAGCTTTACAGCACGCTCATGACAGAGGTATAGTTCACCGTGACATCAAGTCGCAGAATGTTATGATGCTTCCCGACGGTACAATAAAAGTCATGGATTTCGGTATAGCACGTTTTAACCGGGAAACCGACAAGACGTTATCGGAAAAGGCTATCGGTTCTGTTCACTATATCAGCCCTGAGCAGGCAAGAGGCGAGATGACCGATGAAAAGAGCGATATCTATTCTGTAGGCGTAATGCTCTATGAAATGCTGACAGGTCAGAAGCCTTTTGACGGTGAAACACCTGTAGCTATCGCGCTCCAGCATATGCAGACTCCGCCTAAGCCGCCGCGTGAGATAAATTCTTCTATCCCGGAGGGACTTGAAGAGATCACGCTCAAGGCTATGCAGAAAGAACCCTCGATGCGTTATCAGACCGCAGGCGAGATGATAAACGATATAGAAGAGTTCAAGAAAGACCCCAGCATAGTGTTTGAATACAAATACTTCTCGGCTGACGGTTCAACAAAGTACTTTGATAAAGTGTCCGATCCCAATGCTCCCGAGCAGAATGCGGCAAATGATACACTATCCGAAAGCGAAGAGGAAGAGGATAACGATCTGTACGACGATGATGAAGATGATGAAGAGGTAGAAGAAAGACGTTCGCCGCTTTTACCTATACTTTTTGCAGTAGCGTCTGTTTTCGTAATAATGACCGCATGGCTGATATTCTCGATCGTTACGAAAAACCTTGGAACTACCAGCGGTACAACAGATGAAATGACCATGCCTAACATCATCGGTATGACACTAGATGACGTAAAGGAGAAATATCCCGATCTTAATCTTGATATCGACAGACAATATTCTACCGATTACAAGGAAAACGAAGTAATGGATCAGAAAACTCCCGCAGGAAGAACTATAAAGAAGAGCACAATAGTCAACATAGTTATCAGTAACGGTCCACAGAAGGTAGAGGTTGATGATTATGCAAACCTTTCTGCTCAGGATGCTCAGATAAAGCTGGAGAAAAAGGGGCTTAAACCAAAACTGGTTTACATCAATGATGATGAAGTTGCAAAGGATATTGTTATAAAGACAGAGCCGGCCGCACATTCTGAGGTATCTCAGGGTACGGTAGTAAAGGTATATGTAAGTAACGGTAAGCTTGTAAAGGCGGTAAATGTACCTAAGTTTATCGGTATGACAATTGAAAAAGCCCGCAAGGAGGCCGAGGACAAGAACCTCAAGCTCAAGGAAGTATCCGGCTCAAGCAATGAGTACAAGGAAGGCGAAGTAATAAAGCAGAGCATAGACGCTAACTCTGTAGTCAACGAAGATACTGAGATAGAGGTAACTGTCTGCGACGGTAAGGCTGTAAGCATCAAGACCGAGGTTTCGCTCGACCTGCCTTCAGACGTAACCGATACAGGCACATTCAAGTTCGAGTACTTCAAGGACGGTGTATCGTTCAAGGAAGAAGAACGTGATATGGCTGTAAATGCAGGCAAGACGATCACATTTGAGGTAAGCGGTTCAGAGCCTACAACATACACGATAAAGATCACTAACGTTGCAGACACATCACTCAGCGGCGTTCTTGCAGAAATAAACGTTGACTTTAAGAATGAAGATACAGAGCCCGATATAGCAAATTATAACAAGGATTTATTCAAAGAGCTTAAGTATAAGGAGCCGGAAACAACGATACCGGAAGAGCCTTCGTCTGTTCCTGCTGTAGCCGTAAACGGCACTGTTTCACTTGATCTTCCGTCATCTGCTGTAAACACGGGTACATTTGTATTTACCTATACAGATACTGACGGTAATGTAGTAAAGGACAGCGAAACAAAGGATATGTCGCTTGCTGCCGGAAAAACAATCACATTTGATGTATCCGGTATGAGCAACGAAACAAAGGACTATATTATCAGGATTACAAATATCAAGGATGAAGAGCTTTCAGGTACTCTTGCGGAGATCCAGGTCGACTTTACTTCAGGCGAGGCAAAGCAAATTCTTAAATCCTACAATCAGGGTCTGTTCAATATACTCAAAGCAAGTGAACCGGCTACAGATGACAGTTCATCGGATGCTTCCTCAACGGATGCTCCGGCATCGGCAGATGAGCCATCATCTGAAGATATTTCAAGCGTTGATGTAACGGAATAATATGAGGTCTGCCTTTGGATAAACATAAATTTGAAGGCATTATAACAAAGGCTGTCGGCGGCAACTACTATGTAGATGTCTCCGACGGCGTTTTATGTTGTAATGCAAGGGGAGTATTCAGAAAAGAAAAAATATCGCCATGCGCAGGCGATAATGTAGTTGTATGCGTAGAGGAAAATTCCGTTCCGCTTATCACAGAGATTAAGGAGCGCAAAAATCATATAATCCGCCCGCCGCTTGCAAACCTTGACTGTGCATTGCTTGTAACATCGGCTGTTGACCCTGTACCTAACACACTTGTAACGGACAAGCTGATATCCATATTTGAAAGTAAGCATATAGAGCCGGTTATTGTGATAACAAAGCAGGACATATGTGACTGTGAAGATTTTGCTTTGATTTATCGTAATTGCGGATTTAAAGTATTCTATATGGATAACAGCACCGGAAACGGAATAGATGAGATAAAAGAGTATATCCGAGGCAAGCTTTCCGCGCTTATCGGAAACTCCGGTGTCGGAAAGTCCAGCCTGATGAATCATCTGTTCCCGGGACTTGAAAGAAGCACAGGCGATATCAGCAAAAAACTTGGCAGAGGACGGCACACAACAAGGCAGGTTGAGCTGTTCCGGCTTGACGGCGGCTATATTGCCGATACACCCGGCTTTTCAACGGTCGAGGTAAGCCGCTATGGATTTATTCCGAAAAATGAACTGCAATATTCTTTCAGGGAATTTGCAGAATATCTCGGTAAATGCCGTTTCAGAGATTGCGTTCATCTCAAAGAGAGCGGATGTGCCGTGACCGAAGCACTGCGTGACGGAAAGATAAACAGCTCACGCTATGACAGCTATGCAAGGATGTGCGAGGAAGCGGATAAACTCAACGAATGGGAGTTTAAGAATAAGTAATGAAAACCTGTTATATTATATGCGGCGGGCCTGAACCGTGCAAAACCGTAAGGATACCGAAGGATACATTTGTTATATGTGCGGACAGTGGCTATGACAAGGCATTTGCCGCCGGAATTACGCCCGACCTTATTCTCGGGGACTTTGACAGCATAGAAAGCAAGCTACCGCAGAATATCGAAATACTGCGTTCGCCGACGCATAAGGATGATACCGACACTATGCTTGCCGTAAGAACTGCACTTAGCAGAGGATACGACAGCATAGCGCTTGTCAGCGCCTGTGGCGGAAGAACCGACCATACGCTTGCGAATATCGCAACGCTGCTTTTTATACGTGAGCATGGAGCAAATGCATTCATAAAAGGCGACACGACAGATGTTTACATTCTTGAAGATGAGAAGATAACATTGCTACCCAATTTGTCAAGATATCTGTCGGTGTTTGCTGTAAGCGATAAAGCAACCGTATCCATTACCGGGGCAGAGTATCCGCTAAAAGATTATGTTATGGAGCGCAGCTTTCCGATAGGTGTCAGCAATGAGTTTATTGCTGATACAGATTGTACTGTAGAGATAAAAAGCGGACTGGCAGTTGTAATGACTGTAAAAAGATAAGTAACAAAATACCTCCCGACGGAATAAAGTGTAGTAACTTTAGCCGACGGGAGGTATTGTTTATGATGAGAAGGCGCAGACCGGGACGGTCAAAATTTCCTGCTTTCATACTCGGTCTTGCGGGTATTCTTATCTGCGTTACCTGTATGTCGGCTGAAACACTGCTTGTCATACTGTCCCTGCTGCTTATTGCGCTCGGAGTATGGCTGTTATTTTTCTGCTGAAAGAGAGGTACATATTATGAAAATCGTAGTTTGCAAAACACCGAGAATACTGGCGGGTTTTCTAAGACTGTTTTTTGGAATTAAAAAGACAGAAAGCTAAAGTACAGCCCTCGTCCGAATTTCAGACGAGGGCTGACTTTATGCCGATGAGCAAACATTATCGATATTTTCCGTTATTGATATTTTTCATAAACTGTCTGCGTGTCATCTGTCCTGTGCTGACTTTCCACGAGTCCTCCTGCTCAAGCTTCCAGTTGTTGTGATATGATGCGGGAATCTGCGGTTCGCAATTTTTCCATATTCCATATATAATCAGGCCGATAAATAAAACTATGAATGACATATTTTTCTCCTTTTCTCCGGTGTTGCTTCAGCGTTTTTCGTTACTTATATAATATCATATGATGTGTACGATAAAAAGGACAATATGGTGATATTAAGCTCCTGTGGTAATTTGTGTACTATAAGTTTTAGCGGAAACAATTTAAAAGGGCAGTGCCGCAAAGCACTACCCTTAAGCTGTCGTTTAATTTGCTCAGTCGTTGAACTTAGCCATAAGCTCCTTGATAAGCTCCTGAACCTTGTCTGCGGTTTCTTCAACCGGAACTTTATATGAGAAGCTCTTATCCCTTGCGGAAATCTCACAGCAGTTGTCCTTCAGGTTTCTGGGGCTTACAACAACTCTCAGCGGTATACCGAGAAGGTCTGCGTCTGAGAACATAACGCCTGCGCTTACCTGTCTGTCGTCATAGATAACCTCAGTGCCTGCGTTCTGCAAGGTGTCATACAGCTTGTCCGCGCAAGCCTTAACATCTGCGTCATCTGAACGTACAGCGCAGATATGAACCTGCCAAGGTGCAATAGGCATAGGCCAGATAGGACCGTAATCATCGTGGTGCGCCTCGCATACCGAAGCCGCAAGTCTGCCGACACCGATACCGTAACAGCCCATAATAGGAGTCTTTTCCTCGCCGTTGCTGTCAAGGTAAGTCATACCCATAGTTTTTGTATACTTTGTACCGAGCTGGAATATGTTTCCGACCTCAATACCTCTTGAAATAGAAATTGAGTGCTTGTGGCAGTTGGGGCAGATGCCGCCGTCAAGGATCTTTGCAAAGTCGTGATATTCTACATTGCCGCAGTCACGGTCGATGTCAAGACCTGTGTAATGGTATTCTTCCTTATTTGCACCGCACGAAAGGTTGTTTGTATTCTGAAGTGAAGTATCAAACAGAACGGTCATATTTTCTGGAAGACCGACAGGTCCAATATATCCTGCGTTAAGACCGCATTCTTCTGTGATTATGGCAGGGTGAATCTCACAGCCTAAGAAGTTGCGGAGTTTTGTTTCGTTTACGTCAATGTCGCCTCTAGTGAATACAACAACATAGCTGTCGTCTGCGTTTCTCTGATAAACGACTGCCTTACAGCTCTTCTCCTTGGGAGTGTGCAAAAAGTCGCATATTTCTTCTATCGTATGGATATTCGGAGTATGAACAAGCTCCATAGGTGCGGAAACTTCATCTCTTGTATTCTCAATAATGCTGTCTGCGGCTTCCATATTCGCATTGAAACCACATTCGTGACAGCTTGCTATTGTATCCTCGCCTACGGGTGTAAGGAGCATAAATTCGTGCGAAATACTGCCGCCCATCATACCTGAATCGGACTTGACCGAGATTACCTCGGGAACGCCAGCGCGTCTGAATATGTTTTCATAAGCCTTGTGGCACTTGTCGTAATACTGCTCAAGATCTTCCTGAGATGTGTGGAATGAGTAAGCGTCCTTCATAGTGAACTCACGGACTCTGATAAGACCGCCTCTCGGACGTGCTTCATCACGGAACTTTGTCTGTATCTGATAAATCATGAAGGGGTACTTCGTGTAGCTCTTGCCGTATTCGCGAACAAGATGTACAGCGGCTTCCTCGTGCGTCATACCGAGTACCATAGGCATTCTGTTACGGTCTGTAAAACGTAAAAGCTCACTGCCGATGCTTTCGTATCTGCCTGACTCCTGCCAGAGTGAAGCGGGCATAACAACAGGAAACTGTACTTCCTGTCCGTCTATCTTGTCCATTTCTTCTCTGATGATCTGTTCAATCTTCTTTGTTATCCTCTTTGTGGGTGCGTATGACGAGAAGATGCCGTTAGCCATATACTTGATATAGCCGCCTCTCACCATAATTGCGTGGCTGTCAATCTGACAGTCTGAGGGTCTTTCCTTAAAACGGTCGCCGACCAGTTTTTCAAGCTTCATTATGTTGTCCTCCTGAATTTCGGGCATAGAAAAAGCCCGAAGCATTAAATTTGCTTAGGGCGAAACTTTGTTCCGTGGTACCACCTAAATTCGGTATAACCGCACTTGTATCTCTGTAACGGGAGAAACCGGTAACACTCATCGTGTACAGCTCAAAGACGGGTTCGATAAAACCTTGTCGGGAGCTTTCACCAACCGCTCTTTCTCTGTGACGCAGATTTATCTACTGTTTCTTGTCATAGCTTTTCTGTATGGTATTATTTTAGCACAGAGGAGAATGATTGTCAAGGGGGGGAAGGGAACACCGCCGCAGGAACATTGGTAACTCCTGCGGCGGTGTTATGATTTTAATGTTTATTCTGATAATCCCTTATTGCATCCTGATATTTATCGTACTGTCCGTTGCCGTAATTATCGTTATACCACTGTTTTTCTTCTTTGGTAAGGTTATCCCAATTGCTTGATTTACTGCTTCCTGTACCCATTAACGAACAACTTGCAACCAACAGCATAAGTACCACAGCAATTATTATGCCAACTATTTCTCCCGGCTTTAATTTCGGTTTGTTGTTTTTATTGTCAGGCATTATATATCACTCCTTCAATAAAGTTTAATTTATTTCTGTTATATTTCTATGCCCAAGCAGGCAAAGACGATCAGTGTAATCAGTACGGGTATACTGAACATACCTAAATATAATAAAAGTCCACGAAAACCTACCATGTCCTCAATAAACTTCATGATTCCCAGTCGGTTTCCGTTTTCATCTTTTTTTAAGTAAAAGACAAGAGTAGTAATAAAATATCCGACTCCTATAATAGAAGCTAACGCTAAAATTACCACAATGAGCATCATATCATCATTTCTCCTTTTAATATCGAAAATTATTTTGTTGCCTTACTTATTATTTTTTCTCTTTCTTCTTTGCAAATTTTACACCAAACATATTCGTGACCAATATCACTATTCATATCACCTTCAGTCTCATATTGTTTGAAACTTGTGCTATTATTCTTGACATACCGACAATTGCTTAAATGTAATTTATTTGTTCTCGGATTATAATAGTACATAATTTGCTACAACTCCTTTGTTAATTTTCGATCAATCAGTATCGATAAATTCCAATGTGTAAGATTCGTTCAAGTCCAGTTCATAGAATGACATACTATCCTTAACTGTTTCACCTACGCACATAGGATCAATAAACATTTCTCCGCTATCTACCACTGTTCCTTCTGAATCTTTGAGCTTATATCCTATTGAAGTGCTATCGCTGTGCCCCTCACCTTCAGCATTGTATGTCATAGTTGCCTTGACAATAAGTTCAGCTGTGATACTTGCGTCATCATTACTAACATATTCGATATCTGCGTTAATGATTTGAATAATCCTCTGAGGTGTTTCTTCATAATAGTAATTATTTATAGTTAATGGCAAATCAGGAAGCTTGATATTCAAGCTTTTTAGTGGCAGATGGGTAATTGAGTATGCGGCTTCGCTGAAGGATGCACCGTTATCAAGCGTAGCACTTAAATAGAGTGTACCTTCATCGGTGTTACCTTTGATATAATCTTCTTCATCTATATTAAGCCAACCATAAAGTATGGGTGTATGATCGAATGTGTTTGTTCCGGTGTGATATTCATCTGAAGTAACTGCATAATCTTTATCCAGAACTGTATCTCCGCTGTTATTGACTACTCGGATATGAACAGTTGTTTCAATTGCTATATAATCACCTTCTGTTGTTCCTTTGCTTATAGACCATAAAACCTGATTTTTACCCATTGCTTCATCATACTGAACATTACGGTTACTGATATAATATGTATCATCATTATAATAATCATCATCCCAACTGTCATCATAGTAGTAATCATCTTCAGAACTGTATTCATAGCTGTATGATGAACTGTTTTCTGCATATGAACTGTATGCTGATGAACTTTCTGAATTGATTTCAGATGAGTTAAGGTTAGTATTTGAATTATCCGCTGTATTTGAACATGCTGTTAAAATTGCCATAACACAGATAACAGCTAAGCTTTTTAACATTTTCTCCATTTAAAAACCCTCCAACATTTTCAAACACGGATATATGATTATTTTAACATAATCATCACCGCATTTACTTTTTTCGACTTTATTATATCACAACTCAACGTTGTTGTCAACAACAAAATAGTTTTTTAAATTTTCCTTTTATTTTGGTACAATAAAGATAAAATAAATGCAGGAGGTTGTTATGGTTAAGAACTTACGGTTGTTAAGAGAAGAAAAAGGATATTCACAGCAAAAGCTTGCCGAAATGATCAATATATCACAGCAAGCGATATTCAAATACGAAAAAACCGATAATGAACCTGACATCTCCACGCTTATACGCCTGGCTGAGATTTTCGGGGTGTCGGTCGATTATCTCATCGGAAATACCGATATACGCGAGCCGCTCAATATGCAGTTACCGGATAATCTGTCTGAACAGGAGCTTACCCATCTGCGACAGTGGCGTACACTTCCGCATAATATCAAAAGCAGTCTTGATGTGCTTATTTCAAGCATACACACTCCCGATAAATTCATATAAATAAAAACACCGCAGAGCTTTTACCCTCTGCGGTGTTTTACGGAGTATGTTTGTTTATCTTTAAGTTGTATTCTGAATTTATGATGCAAGCGCCTTACCGAGCTCAACGCACTGCTCGGTTGCTGTGTCATCGGGAGCTTCGTTGCAGATAACACATTCGCCTGCCATAACTGCGCCGTCTGCGATGCACTGTTCCTCCCAGTTTCTCATCCATTCGCCGTCGCCCCAGCCGTAAGAACCGAATAGTCCTACCTTTTTGCCTGAAAGCTTTGCTTCACAAGCGTTGAACATAGGCTCAAACTCGCTGTCCTCAAGCTGTTCGCTACCCATTGAGGGACAACCGAAAGCGATAGAATCAAACTGATCTACCATATCTGCTGAGAAGTCAGCCGCTGTGAATACGCTTACCTGTGCGCCTGCGCTCTTTGCGCCCTCTGCAACTGAGCCTGCCATAGCCTCGGTGTTGCCTGTTCCGCTCCAATATACTACTGCTGTTTTCATAATAAAAAATCCTTTCATAAATGTTCTTTATATTATGCAACTGTTAGCTGCACGATACTCCTGCCTTTTGCCCACATCTTTTGGTAGACAGCTCTGCACTTGTCAAATCTCGCAAAGGTGCGCATAGCCTCGCACTCATTGCAGTAAACTTTCCAACAGCCTGTGCACCGACTGTTCTTGCCTGCATTATCGATAAAGCCTATAACGTCCCCAAGCGGATATCCTAAGAATATCCCTATCTCGTGCGGAAAATCATCGCTGTTTCCGAGCTTTTCCCTGAGAATGTCAATGCAGTATCCGATATTGGTATTCTCATAACCGTGACGCTTCATAAAACGCGCTACACCCGGACGACTGAAATCTTCCGCAAGCTTTTCCGTTCTGTATACATATATCAGTGCCGTGTTTTCACGTCTTCTCAGCACTGTTACGCTGATGCCCTTGACGGACAGCTCTTTGTTCCAACGGCTGACCGCATTCTCAAGCTCGCTTACATCGCCAAATCTGCAATTGAACAGGTTAGCGGTTTTAAGAGATGCAAGAGTAGGGGAGCAGTTGTCGATCAGATACTGCTCAAAACAGCACCCTTTCATACTGCCGCGCTTCTTTCGGCTAAAAGCTGTGACAGTGCTACAACACTGCTTGAGTGAACTCTTGCCACGGGAACACTGTTGCGCTTTGCCTCCTGCGTTGCACTCAGCATCATTTTGTGCGATACTGTATTTGTAAACAGTATCAGCAGGTCGGGAGTGCCGACTTTCTTTTTAAGAGAGCTGTTTTCCTTGACAAATACCTTAGCCTTGTCATAGCCGTAAGCCTTGCATATGTCTGCGTAACGGGTTTCCATTCGCTCGTTACCGCCGATTATTACTACGCTCATATATTATATCCTTTCTGTTGCATATTACCGTGTTAGGCTAAACTAACTATATCCGTTTAAATAAACGGCAAACTGCCGTTTATAATATCGAGTTGCTGTATGATAACCGCGTTAGCCTTTGCTAACTGCTTATAGTTTATCACACGTTATTTGTTTTGTCAATAGGGTTTGGATAATTTTTATAAAATTTCTTTGCATTAAGTACAAATTCAAATGCGGGTTCGCCTTTTAATAGCTTTTTCGAGTAAATACCGAGCGTTACCGGCGGCAGCCCTCCGATGGGTATGTATTCCAGCTTATCGTCATACATATACGGCATCATCGGGAAAGCCGTGATACCGAGTCCTGCCTTTGCCATTGCAAATGCTGCCTCACAGCCGTCCGCAAGCAGTACGTTGCTGTTATTCGGCATACCGAGCTTCATATACCCTTCCATTGCCGCATCGGGACATTTGTGCCTTTTTATAAGTATAACACGTCTGCCGTTTATATCTTCGATGTTTATTGTCTGCTTTTTTGCAAGAATATCATCATTGCGGCAAATAAGCATGACAGGGCATTGAATCAGTGTCGTGAAGCACTCCGCCTTAGGTGTTTCATCATCTGACTTGATGGCTATAATCAGCTGTACCTTGTTTTCTTCAAGCATATTATCAAGCGATTTGAACGGCATCATAATAATTTCCGGCTCAAAGTCCGGATATATCTTTCCCATAATTTCAAGTATCGGCACTATAACATCAAGCTCAGTCTGATTATGTACACCTACTGACAATGTCTGCTTTTTCTCGCTTGCATTCGTGCTCAGCCTGTGTATTGAGTTCATAGCTGTTCTGAAAATGGTTTCCGCGTCCCCGATAAAGCTCAGCCCCTCTTTGGTAAGCTGTACGCTCTTGTTAGTTCTCAGAAACAGTCTTACACCAAGCTCCGCCTCAAGCGATGAGATCTGATGACTGACAGCCGGCTGGCTTATATTCACCATTCCTGCCGCCTTGGAAAAGTTAAGTGTTTCCGCAACCGCAAGGAAGCATTCAAGCTGAGTAGTATTCATAACAAGCTCCTTTTTTAATTAACGATAAATATTCTTTATCGATTATAACATATTTGTATTTTACATTCAAGACTTTTTGGTGTATTATTATCAAGGATCTAAACTGTTAGTACGTTACTGATAAGGAGGTTAACTGTTATGACTGAAACCGAAATCCAGTCAATGATGATCGACAACAAGACAATAAATCAGCGCATTGAGAACAGTCTGAATGCGATTTTCGCAAATATTGATATAACAGCGGCACAGGGCAGAGTACTTATGTACATTGCAAATTGCCCCGACAGAGAAATATTCGCTGCAGATCTTCACAAGCACCTGTGTATATCAAAACCATCTGTGTCTGCACTTATAAAGAAGCTGAGAAAATCGGGATACATCTGTTGTACCGGTTGCGAAAGTGATGAGCGTTATAAAAATCTTGCCGTAACCGAAAAAGGCAGAAAAGTCGCCATGCTGATATCACAGCATATGAGAAATACAGAGCAAGAAGCATTCCGCACTTTTACGGAAGATGAAATGTCAGAGTTTATGCGGCTTCAGAAAAAGCTGCTGAACAATATAAGTAATATGAATACAGAAAAACTGAAAATGGAAAGGATGACGGATTAAGTGAAAGAGCTTTTAAGACAAGTAAAACAATACAAGAAAGACTCTATCTTAGCTCCCGTATATGCGGCACTTGAGGTCGTTATGGAGGTCATAATCCCCTTTGTAATGGCGCTGCTGATCGATGATGGCGTAGAGAAGGGTGATATGAACAAAATTGTATTATATGGTGCACTTATGATAGTTTTTGCTATTATAAGCCTGTTTGCAGGTATGATGGCAGGTAAATATGCCGCAAGTGCGTCTACAGGCTTTGCCTGCAACGTCAGAGAAGCAATGTACCGCAACATACAGCGCTTCTCATTCTCAAACATCGACAAGTTCAGCACAGCAGGACTTGTAACCCGTATGACGACTGACGTTACAAACGTACAGAACGCATATCAGATGATAATAAGAATAGCCGTGAGAGCGCCGCTTATGCTGATAAGCAGTATGGTTATGTGCTTTGTGGTAAACGCTGATATGAGCTTTATATTCCTCGGCGCAATAGTTTTCCTTGCGGCAGTTCTTGTGATAATAATGCTCAGAGCGATGAAAATATTCAATGTAGCGTTCACAAAATATGACGATCTGAATGCAAGCGTTCAGGAGAATATCTCAGGTATAAGAGTAGTAAAATCATACGTCCGTGAGGATTACGAGAACGAAAAGTTCAAGAAAGCCTCCGGCAATCTTTATAAGATGTTCAAAAAAGCCGAAAGCACCCTTGCTTTCAATAACCCTGTGATGATGCTTGTAATCTATGCATGTATTATGGCGATCTGCTGGTTCGGAGCTAAGTTTATCGTTGTTGACAAGACCTTGCAGATAGGCGAGCTTACATCGCTGTTCAGCTATGTTATGGGTTCACTTATGTCGCTGATGATGCTTTCGATGATATTCGTAATGATTACCATGAGTGTGGCAAGTATGCGTCGTATATCTGAGGTTCTGAGCGAGCAGCCCGATCTTGCCGAGCCTTTTGCTCCTGTGGAGATTATCGCTAACGGTGATATCGACTTTGACAATGTGCATTTCAGATACCATAAGACAAGCGAGGAGGAGGTCCTCACCGATATAAACCTGCATATAAAGTCGGGTGAAACTATCGGTATAATCGGCGGTACCGGCTGTGGCAAGACCAGCCTTGTAAATCTTATCAGCCGTCTTTATGACGTACAGCAGGGAAGTGTAAAGGTAGGCGGCGTTGATGTCAAGGACTACGATATGAAGTTCCTGCGTGATCAGGTATCGGTAGTACTTCAGAAGAATGTATTGTTCTCAGGGACGATCCTTGATAACCTCCGCTGGGGTAACGAAAACGCCACCGAGGAAGAATGTATTGAGGCTTGTAAGTGGGCTTGTGCAGATGAATTTATCGAGCGTTTCCCCGATAAGTACAATACGGTTATTGAGCGTGGCGGCACAAATGTATCAGGCGGTCAGAAGCAGCGTATATGTATAGCAAGGGCACTTCTCAAAAAGCCCGCCGTACTTATCCTTGACGACTCTACAAGTGCGGTCGATACAGCTACAGACGCTAAGATAAGGGCGGCTTTTGCAAAATGCATACCCGGTACTACAAAGATAATTATTGCACAGCGCGTATCAAGCGTTCAGGATGCCGACCGCATAGTCGTTCTTGATGACGGCAGAATAAACGGTGTCGGCACTCATGATGAGCTTCTTGCAAATAACGAAATCTACAGAGATATTTACGAATCTCAGACAAAGGACGGCGGCGACTTTGACCGCCCTCAGAATTAAGGAAGGGAGCGTAACGTAATGGATAAAAGAAAAATGGGACCGCGTCCCGATGTTTCACCGAAGGAACAGGTAAAACTGCTCGGAAGAATTATTAAATACACATTCAGCCATTATAAATTCTCATGTATCTGCGTTGTTGTATGTATTCTTGTGCAGGCAGTAACCACACTTGTCGGTATGCTGTTCGTACAGTCGCTTATCGATGATTATATCAAGCCTATGCTTGAAACAGGCAGTACAGACTTCACGCCTCTTGCGTATGCAATGCTCAGACTTGCGATAGTTTACGTTGTCGGTCTTGCGGCATCATACGCATATAACAGGATAATGGTAAATGTAGGACAAGGTACGCTCAGAAACTTCCGTAACGACCTGTTCACCAATATGGAAAAGCTCCCGATAAAGTATTTCGACACACACCAGCACGGAGATATAATGTCGGTTTACACAAATGATATCGATACTTTCAGACAGTTTATCTGCCAGAGTATTCCTCAGGTAATCAACTGCGGTACTACTGTTATAATTACACTCGTTTCGATGATAGTAATGAGTATACCTATGACGATACTTGCTGTGGGCATGGCGGCCCTGATGCTTGTCGTAACAAAGAAGCTTGCCGCAAAATCAGGTAAATATTTTGGAAAACAGCAGCATGATCTGGGCGAGGTCGACGGTTATATAGAAGAAATGCTTGACGGTCAGAAGGTAGTAAAGGTGTTCTGCCACGAGCAGGAGGCAATAGACGATTTTGTAAAGATAAATGACAATCTCAGAAACAGTGCGTATAAAGCAAATAAGTATGCGAATATTATGATGCCGATAAACGCTAACATAGGCAATATCAGTTATGTTTTGTGTGCTATTCTCGGTGCAGTGCTTGCAACAAACGGCTTCGGCGGTCTTTCGCTCGGTACTATCGTTTCTTTCTGTACGCTCAATAAGAATTTCACAAACCCGATCTCACAGCTAAGTCAACAGATGACATTCGTGATAATGGCCTCCGCAGGTGCAATGCGTCTGTTTGATCTTATGGATCAGAAGCCTGAGCATGATGACGGTTATGTAGAGCTTGTAAATGCCGAAATTGATGAAAACGGCAATATTACGGAGGTCGATCACCGAACAGGCAAATGGGCGTGGAAACACCCTCATAAGGCTGACGGTACGGTATCGTATAAAAAGCAGGAGGGCGGTATCGTCTTTGACGGTGTTGACTTCGGATACACTGACGAAAAAATGGTGCTTCACGACATAAAGCTATATGCAAAGCCCGGTCAGAAGATCGCATTTGTAGGTTCAACCGGAGCAGGAAAAACTACCATAACCAATCTTATAAACCGCTTCTATGATATTCAGGACGGTAAGATAAGATATGACGAAATCAATATAAATAAGATAAAGAAACCGGAACTGCGTAAGTCGCTCGGTATCGTTTTACAGGAAACCAATCTGTTCACGGGTACTGTAATGGATAATATCCGTTACGGCAAGCTGGACGCAACGGATGAAGAATGTATAGCTGCCGCAAAGCTTGCAAATGCCGATAGCTTTATAAGAAGACTACCCGATGGCTATCAGACTATGCTTACAGGTGACGGCGCTAATTTAAGCCAGGGTCAGCGTCAGCTGTTATCTATAGCAAGAGCGGCGGTTGCAGATCCGCCTGTGCTTATTCTTGATGAAGCAACATCGTCGATAGACACACGTACAGAAAAGCTGGTACAGGCCGGTATGGATGCTCTCATGCACGGCAGAACAACGTTCGTTATCGCTCACAGGCTTTCGACCGTGCGCAACTCCGATTGTATTATGGTACTTGAGCAGGGCAGAATTATCGAGCGTGGTACTCATGATGAGCTTATCGCTCAAAAAGGTAAGTACTACAGCCTTTACACCGGCAACTTTGCGGAAGAAACAGCCTGAGTGCCGATTCGGCACACCAAATTTGCTGTTCCTGAAGTAAGTGATTTGCGTACTCCTTTTGAAAAACAGGTAATATAAGTTGAATACACAAAAAATCCGCTGTTTTATAACGGCGGATTTTCTGCTTTATTGTTTTGGCAAAAATCTTGTTTCTGCTTCTTTGGCTTATTTGATATTCATTTCGTTACAAGCTGAGAGATCATAGTGAAATTCTGACCTCATCACTAATTTGACATTTATCCCTTTATATTATATAATAATATTGAGCATTTTGACGAAAGTCGTAGCGTTATGTCGAAATTTTGTCGAAATAACACGAATTGTGTCAAAATACGAATATATGATAAAATTACTCCTTCAAATTTCTACATATTGGGCTTGGGTGTTTGGAATTTCGTTTTAATTTTATCAAATCGGACTTTGTTTCAAAAAAACTGAAAAAAATTGGTAAAATCACCTTGAATTATTTTCCAGTTTATGTTATATTATAGAAGCAATAAAACTATGGAGGTAAGAAAATGTCACAATCTATCAGAGTACTTATAGGGGACGATTCTTTAGAGCTGGGTATATCGTGGGCTACGGCTTTCAAGGAAGCCGGAATGTATGCAATAACAAGACCGAAATCAGGAAAGGTGCTTGTTGAATATGTGCTTACGGAGCGACCGGCAGTTGTCATACTGGACGCAAAAACTCCGGGTCTTGATGTATGCGATATAATCAAGACAATAAAGAATAATGTTGATTATAGCCCTGTGGTATTTGTAACTGCAAATTACGATTCGGCAAAAGTTGAATTTGAGGTAATGGACGCAGGAGCAGACTATTATATGCTCCGTCCGTTCGACTCAGAAACACTTGTGTCGAAAGTGCTTTCCGTTTATAATGATAAGCTTGCAGGCAAACGTAACACTCTTGCTGATGAGTCGGATATAGAGTGCGTTGTAACGGAGATAATCCATCAGATAGGTATACCTGCACATATCAAAGGCTATCACTATCTGCGTACAGCAATCATACTTTCAGTCGATGATCCCGAGATGATTAACTGTATCACTAAATTGCTTTATCCGACTGTAGCGCGTATGTATGATACAACACCGTCAAGAGTAGAACGTGCTATCCGTCATGCTATTGAAATAGCTTGGGACAGAGGGGATGTAGATACGCTTAACGGATATTTCGGTTATACGATCCACACATCACGCGGCAAGCCGACAAACTCGGAGTTTGTAGCGCTTATTGCCGATAAGCTCAGGCTCAAATACAGGTGCACTGCGTTGTATTCAAGGCGAAAAACAGCTACACCGTCAAAAGAATCGGTGGTGAATGTATAACTAGTGTTTGTTAAGAAAAATAAGGCGATACAGTACACAAGAACCACAAACGGTTTGTGCCGGGTATCACCTTAATATCAGATATATACGGCAATGTTCTCAGTCTTCAAGTGCTGAGTACATTGCCTGTTTTAATGTTCTGAGCGGACGTATGCCGTTTCCGCCGCAGACCTGAATAAAATACATAAATGTCAGGTTATTTTCCGGATCATTGCAGAAGTAATTACCTGTCCAACCGTCCCAGCCGTACTCTCCGATATTGCCGACGGTTGTAATTTCGGGGTTGGTAAGAGTTCTCATAAGTCCACCGTAGCCGTAACCGATACAGGAATCCCAATTGAACGTCTTTTTCTGTTCAGGCGTGATTATGTTGTGTGATATAAGGTCGACCGCCTTTCGGCTGTTTATTCGGGTATCTCCGTATTTACCGCCGTTTAAAAGCATCTGAGCAAATTTCTCATAATCATTTGCGGTGGAAACAAGACCTGCGCCGCCTATCTCAAATTCAGGACGTTTTGTATACTTATATACAAGACCTAAGTGCTGCCAGTCGCACGGGGCTAATTTTCCGTCCTCACCTCTGATATAGATCTCGGCGAAGCGGTCACGTTTTTCAGTCGGTACATAGAAATCGGTATCGGTCATGCCGAGAGGCGCAAATATCTCATCTTTAAGAAAATCACCGAAACGTTTTTTGCTGACGACTTCAATAATAGCGCCGAGTACATCGGCACATACGCTGTAGTTCCAGCAAGTACCGGGTTGTGCGAACAACGGTATTTTACCCATTTCGTTGCACATATCAACGGTTGAATAAGTTCCGTTTCCTGAAAAGGCTTTTTCATAGAATTTGTCGAACAGATCTGCCATTTTTTCGCCTGCGGGATTTGTACCGCGATCGGGGTACATAAGTCCTGCGGTCATTGTAAGAAGGTCGAGTATCTTTACCTCGCGATTTGCGGGAACTATACCGTCTGTGGTTTCTACTTTCTGATCCTTGAAGCCTTCAAGATACCAGCATACGCTGTCGGACAAATCAATAAGTCCTCTGTCGTAGAGTATCATTGTTGCTACAGCTGTGACGGGTTTTGTCATGCTGTAAAGACGATAGATAGTGCTATCGGATATTTTGAGTCCGCGCGCCGTATCTGCCATGCCGAAGCATTTATCGTATACGCGCTTACCGTCCTTGATTATTCTTAAATGACCGCCGGGTATCATACCGCAGTCAACCTGTGACTGCATCATTTCATCAAGACGGTAAAATTTGTTGTTTTCCGGATAATTCATAGTAACTCCTGTTTGCCGAATGGCTGTTATTTTCTGATATATTGTAGCATATCCGCAGAGGAAATGCAACGGTATACGTTTAAATCCAAAAAAGAACAGCTTTTTACCGCTGTTCCTTAGATACTATTTACTTAATTTCAAGTGAGTCGATAACCTCTGTTATAAGGTCCGGAAATGTTTCGTCTTCTGATGACTGTGTGAAAGAGAAACAATATGCGTCTTCTCCCGACTGTATCATATACTGCGTGATAGTTGTCTGCTTTGTCACCTGTGATACCATACCGGTGAGTTGCATATATACCGCCTGTTTGCCAGCTATCTCGGTGTGCTCGAATGATACGAGCTTGAAATTTTCCATTGTAGCGGCATAGGTGGCTGTCATCTGATCTGATGTCACATTTTCTATCGGGCTGTCAGTTTTGCTGACAACGAGGTTGAATTTGTTTTCGTCTGTTTCGTCCTCAGATGCAAACTGATACGCAAGAGATGCACTGACAAGCTTCCAGCCGTCAGGCATTTTGAAAGACAGCTTTTCATTTGCAAGCGTGAATTTTCCGTCCTTTACGGGTTCGTATGTTACTGATGATACTGTGCTTTCGGTGTTGCCGGAGGCTGAAGGTTTATCTTCGGTTGTACTGCTGTCGGAATTATCGGCAGAGTTGCCGTCCGAGTGAGTAGAGGAGTCTACATTTTCTGCGCTACCGGAATTTTCGGTATTATTGTTGTTTTCCTGCTCGGATACAGAGGTAGAACCTCCGATATCGGCATCTGATGATGTATCGGAAGAAGTCTGTGAAGAGCTACAGGCTGTAAGTGCCGCAGTGCAGGAAAGTGCAAGAGAAGCGGCTATCAGTTTTATATATAATGATTTCATTTTTTGTTAAATCCTTTCAGGGGTAAAGTGAGTCAAAATGGCTTTGCAAATGATATTTTAGCACATCACAGGTAAAAAGTCAAATACAGAGCCTGTTAAATGCCTTTTGTGAAAGAAATTTCATTTAACCGTCTTTATTGCAACACATCTGAAAAGTGATGCATATGATGTCAACAAATCCGTGCGTTTTTCATAGACTGGTATAAAACATATCGGAGGTAATTATGGAAAAATGTACATTCAGCATAGTCACGCAGAAGTATCTTGTATGCAGTGAAAAGATACTTAACAACATGATCTCAAATATGAGTAATATAAGGATAAACGACAGTGTATCGGCTGATTTTATTGTAACTATGATACCCCACCATGAGGCTGCTATTAAATTTTCTGAAGAACTGCTTAAATATACTACCGATATATGTCTTCAGGAGACAGCACAGAAAATAATAAACGGTCAGACTAAAGATGTAGAAACGATGAGGGAGATATTTTGCGGCTGCAGGAGATACAGAAACGATCCGCAGTCAATGTGTGCTTACAGAAGACAGTACGGTACCGTAACGCAGAATATGTTCAGTCGAATGAAGTCGGCGTGTCCCGACAACAACATCAATATAAACTATATAAGGCAGATGATACCGCATCATGAGGGCGGCATAGCAATGAGCAGGAATGCACTCAGGTTCAACATATGTCCTCGGCTGAGACTCATGCTGAATGAAATGATAGAGTCTCAATTTAAGGGTGTGGAAGAGATGAAGAAAGTCATGAAATGTTATTCGGAATAAAATTCGGTAAGCGGCGGTGAAAAGCTTCTATCGCCGCTTTAAGTTTTTCATGAATATTTCTATAACACAAAAACTCCCGTTGCAGTATAAAGCTGACGGGAGTTTTTGTTATTTGAAAGGAGACGAATGCATTATTTAATTCAACGCTTTACGTTGAATGCGTTTATACCGGGATAAACAGCGCTGTCACCGAGCTCTTCCTCAATTCTTAAGAGTTGGTTGTACTTCGCCACACGTTCGCTTCTGCTGGGAGCGCCGGTCTTTATCTGGCAGGTGTTAAGAGCAACCGCGAGGTCTGCGATAGTTGTATCGGCGGTTTCACCGGATCGGTGAGAAGAAATAGCAGTGTAGCCCGCCTTGTGAGCCATCTTTATAGCTTCAAGCGTTTCGGAAACAGAGCCTATCTGATTAAGCTTGATAAGTATTGAGTTTCCGCAACCGAGTGAAATACCCTTTGAAAGTCTTTCGGTGTTGGTAACGAACAGGTCGTCGCCTACAAGCTGTACCTTGTTGCCGAGTTCGGAAGTGAGCTTTTGCCAACCCTCCCAGTCCTCTTCATCAAGCGCATCTTCTATAGAGATTATCGGGTACTTTTCAACGAGGCTTTTCCAGTGAGCGATAAGCTGTTCAGATGTGAACTTCTGTTTGCATTTGGGCAGGATATATTCACCCTTCTTTTCGCCTTTCCACTCACTTGAAGCGGCATCCATTGCTATCATAAAGTCTTTACCGGGCTCATATCCCGCATTCTTAACGGCTTGAAGAATGAACTGTATAGCCTCTTCATCGCTCGCAAGGTCAGGTGCAAAGCCGCCCTCATCGCCTACAGATGTAGCAAGTCCCTTCGATTTGAGAAGTGCCGCAAGTGCATGGAAAACCTCGGCGCACTGTCTTAATGCTTCTTTGAATGAAGGAGCACCGACAGGCATTATCATAAATTCCTGTACGTCAACAGTGTTTGCCGCGTGAGCGCCACCGTTGAGAATATTCATCATAGGAACGGGGAGTCTGTTTGCGCTTACACCGCCTAAAAATCTGTAGAGAGGGATTTCAAGAGAAGTTGCCGCAGCTCTTGCCGCAGCAATAGAAACTGCAAGAATAGCATTTGCGCCGAGCTTGGACTTGTCCTTTGTGCCGTCGGCATCGATCATCGCTTTATCGACTGCGTAGGTATCGCAGGCATCAACGCCTCTGACGGCATTGTTTATAATCGTATTGATATTTTCTACTGCCTTTGTAACACCCTTGCCGCCGTATCTTGCCTTGTCGTTGTCGCGCAGCTCAAGTGCTTCAAACTCACCTGTTGAAGCACCGCTGGGCGCTGTACCTCTTGCAACAGTGCCGTCTTCAAGATATACCTCAGCTTCTGCTGTAGGGTTTCCTCTTGAGTCGAGTATTTCTCTTCCTATTACTTTTTTGATTGCTGTACAAATCATTGTAATCCTCCGTTTGCCCGCTTTTGAAACCAATGCACGTTGTATAGTATCGGTAATTTTTCAGGGTTAATACTTATCGGGCGGTTAAAATGGGTTAGCGTCAACTAACTAATGAGGATTATATCACACTGTTTTGCAATAGTCAATAGGTTTTGAGAAAAAAGTTAGAATAAACTAACTTCATACTGATTTTCTGCCCCTCCGAATACCGGAGGGGCAGAGGTTTATTCAACTATAAAGTCGAGCTTTTTGACGTTTGTATCCTGCGAGAATGTTATTACATTGTACATAAACAGAACGTTTTCGTAATCTTTTGGATTTACACCGATATTTGACAGATCGCTGTTTATATATCTGAGGTCAAGTACCGTTATATGGCTATAGTTTTTAGTAAGGAAAGGTATTAAAGAGTGCGCATAGCTGTCTTTTATTACCAACAGATTTCCTTTATCATATTCTTTTGGGATCTCGCTTTTAATATCTATCCGAGGTACGTTCTGACCGAGAAATGTGGAATATTTGTCCTTTACATCAAGAAATTTGCGGAAATACAGACTGTTATATGAGCTGTCGGGTTTTGCACCGCTCTTGTAGACAGAAACCTTTACCTGCGGCTCATTGTTCGCCAGTGCGTAAATGTCGATAGTGTCGGGTGTGATGCTGTTGTCGAGTGTCTTTGAGTAGAGAGTTCCCCTGAACTCGTTAGAAGCGTGCTCAACGCTGAATTTGTCTTCGCTGTAGGCAGTGAAGTTCATAGCAGATGCAGCAGATTTATATCCTATATATGCACCGTAGCTCGTCCAGTGATGGTCGGTACGGTAGTATATATATTCGTTTTTAGCCGCAAGCAGTCCCGAGTACACGTCTATACCTGTTATATTGGGCAGGCTTTCATAGCAGCTTTTGATGAACAGCTTCTGATCGGCAGCCCCGCAATTCGCAGGAAGTGTGTCACTGTATATTTCCTGTGCGTTAGGAGCAAGCATAAAGTACATTTTTATCTTAGGGTACTTCTCGGCGAATTTCTCCATTGCCGAAAGATTTTTGTTTACGCTGTCGACACTGTAGTCGCCGGTTCTCCATGACTGCATCATTCTGCCGTCCTCGGTAAATATTCCCTTTATCTCTTTTTTACCGAGTATGCGGTCAAAGTCATTCATAAGCCCTATCCATTGCTCACGCATGACTATTCTGTCAGCAAAAAAGTTTTCGAATTTTGTCATAAATGACTTGTCGGTTACTGTATCAAAGTTGAACTCCGGCATTTTTTCAAGATATCTGTTTTCGTTTTCGCTGAATGCATTTTCAGGTAACTGTGCGCTTGAAATGATTGTTGCAACAGGTACTGTGATCGAGATAAGAGCAAACAGTCCGATGAGCAGGATTTTATAGATATTCTCTTTTTTCATTTTGTCTGTTCCTTTCTCAGAAATTAAAATACAGGAACGGGTTATATGTCTGGTCGACAAGATATGCCGCGCACATAACGAACATTCCCATGATGGCAACAATTCCGCCGTAGTTTATGATCGGTGGGATTTTCTTTTTTATAAATTCCACCCCAAGTTTAGGCAGGTCGGTACATCCTATTATGCAGATTATGAACGTAATTCCGTATGTTGCTATCTGGTACATTGCGGTGCTGTCTATAAACGGTGTGCCGCCAGCGCCGAACATATTGGCTATATAAGCGGCGGCTGTGGGTAAGTCAGCCGTATCGAACAGTACCCAGCCGAGTATTACAAGCAGCATTGTATAAATGTGGCAGAATACCGCCGGAATTTTCTGCAACCACTTTCCGAGAAAAAGTTTCTCAAGGATGATAACAATACCATAAAGGGAACCCCAAAGTATGAAGTTCCAGCTTGCGCCGTGCCAAACACCTGTCAGAAACCATGTTATTGCAAGATTCATAATTGTTCTGGGCATACCTTTACGGTTTCCTCCGAGAGGAAAATAGACATACGATTTGAACCAAGAACCAAGTGTGATGTGCCATCTTCGCCAGAATTCAGAAATACTTTTAGAAAGATAGGGATAATTGAAATTTTCGGGAAAGTGGAAGCCCATCATTTTACCAAGACCTATTGCCATATCCGAGTATCCTGAGAAGTCAAAGTAAATCTGGAATGTGAATGCAAGTATTCCTAGCCACGAGCTTACTACCGATACCTGAGAGATATCCGTGCCCTTGACCGCCGTCCATAATGCACCTATACTGTTTGCAATCAGTACTTTCTTAGAAAGTCCGATGATAAAACGTACGATGCCGTCATATATGAGGTCAATAGTAATGCTTCTGTCGTCAAGTTCTTTTGCCACATCGTCATATCTTACGATAGGACCTGCGACTATCTGCGGGAACAGCGTAACGAATGCCGCAAAGCTTATCGGATTTTTCTGCACCTTAACATTCCCCATATAAAGGTCTATCGTATACGACATAGACTGGAATGTGAAGAAACTTATACCTATAGGTAGCATATTCATTGGCAGGAAGTCTATACCAAAGAAGTTCATATTGTTTATATCGATTATCTGACTTCCAGCTATTGCGTTGATGTTTTCCGCGATAAATCCGCTGTACTTAAACACCCCGAGAAGTCCGAGGTTCATTACGACCGACACTATGAGGCATATCCTGCGAGGGAGTTTTTTCCCCTCAAAGTGATTCATCACAAGTCCGGCAAAATAGTCTATCATCGTTGAAATAAGCATTACAATGACATATATCGGCTCACCCCATGAATAGAAGAGAAGTCCGCTGAGCAGGATTATCAGGTTCTTGCCTTTTTTGGGCGTAATATAATATATCAATAGGGTTATCGGCAAGAACAGATAAATGAATATCGATGTTGAAAATACCATAATTAGGTTACCTTTCAGTTGTCTGATTTTCGGCAGCGCTGACTGCCTTTTCATATTCTTCTTTTGTGTACAGCCTGTTTATTACTTCAAGCATAGTATTGGTGCTTAGTATAGGCGGCAAACCCAGAGCTACGAGAACTTTACGGCGCTTTTCAGCACTGCCGGGAAAGCCTGCCATACCGCCCTCCATCATATCAGCTTTGGTAAGGAAGTCCTCTTTCTTGCAGTTTTCTGCAGTAACACCCGCTTTTAACAGCGCATCGCGCAGGATATCGGAGCTTATACCTTCGACTCCGAGATAACCCTCGGCAGATGGATTAAGCTTGCGCTTTTCTTTACCTTTTACCTGCGGCACGAATACGTTTGTGATCTTTCCGCCTTTACAGCAGCCTTTTATATGATTTCTTATACGCAGTCCCGCTGTGTCGCTGTCGGTAAGTATTACTATCCCGCAGGTCAAAGCAAGAGTACGTATTAGCTCTGTTTTTTCTTTGTCCTTATATATGCCGAAGCCGTCTGTTGTGATTATTACGGCATCTAGCAGGGAAGAGAGCTTTATTTTATCGTATTTACCTTCGACTATCACTGCCTGATTTAATTTTATCAATAGTACGCCCTCCTGCTCTTTTCGGGAGAAAGCTTTACTATCGTTTCTTCAAGCACGGTTCTGCCGTTTATGGCAGAAGTTTTAAGCAAATGATCGGCATTGAACAGTATATCAAGGCAGTTTCTTATATGTGTCATATCAAGCCGTGAAACCAGGTTCATTGCTTTTGTCACAACGAATGTACGGTTCTTTGCGTAGCCAAAGTCTTCGGCAACCAGTGATGCGGACTTGCCTGTACTTTGTGCCGCTTTAGCGCGATAGAAGTCAATGTAGTTTGACGAGAGTGATGCAAGTATCACGATAGGGTCTATCTTCTGTGCAATAAGATCGTCAAGTATAAGAAGTGCCTGCTTGCGGTTACCCTTGGTAAGCTCTGCCGCAAGCGAATATATGCTTGTGTCAAGTTGCTTTATAGTCAACTTGTCTATCATTTCGGCGGTTATCTCGCCTGTGCCGACATAACTGCACAGCTTGTCGGTTTCGGCAGAGCTGAGCGATAAGTCACACAGAGTAAGCTCTGCTATATGCTGAGCGTTAGGTCGGGATATCACGCAGCCGCGTTTTGCCGCTTTTTTCATGATAAGTTCCGTGACCCTTGCAGGAGTAAGATGCGTAAACTCGCATACTGCAGCGTTTTTCTGCTTTGAAAGAGCGGTAATAAGCTTTTTGTTCTTTGCTTTTTTTATCTGTTCGGAGCTTCCCGTTATGCTGATTATGACGGTGCACTCATCGGGTATGTCTTTAAACGAGGAAAGTATCGTTTCTATGGCGTTCTCGTCAAACTTTTCCATATCAAGGTCGCTGATAAGCACGACCTTTTTGTCGGAAAACAGCGGCATACTTTCTATGCTGTCTGTAAGAACGTCAACGGGGAACGTGCTGCCTAGCTTTGTCAGGTTGATATCGTTTCTGTCTTTACCTATAGTTGTGTCAAGAAGTCGGTCGGTGTAGGTTTTTACAAGAAATCGCTCATCGCCGTAAAGATAGTTTATGCGGCTGATATCTCCGCTTTTTATGGCAGATGATAGTTTATCCTCATCATACTTCATATTATCGCTCCTTTCTATCTGTTTACTGTTTGGACGGTCATTCCGGCGGCGGTAACAGTTATTTTGCAATCCGTGTAATACACTGATACACAGTTTTTGCTTTTTGAGTATCTGTTTATGAAAAAGCATGGAGCGGATGTAGAAACAGATTTGCTTTTGCCCCACAGAATATTAGCAGTATTCTCTTTTATATTTCTGACATCTGAGATGTTTATCTGTGTATCAAATGCTGTGAGCAGTACCGAGTTATTTTTACAGTCAAGTGAAAAGTATCTGCCGACAATACCGTTATTGTCGTTGCAAAGTGATACAGCATATGAAAAACCGCTTGCCGTGCCGATAATCTCATCATCATAATCATCAAGGCAAAGAACAGTAAGGTCTGAAGCGGTTTTATTTCTGTCAAGTATTTCGCTTCTTATTATGTTGAGCTCCTTCTTGTCATTTCCGATAAGAACGGCAGCTGAAATATCATCGGAGATTACAACGACAGAGCCGTTTTTTCCGTCACTGTGAAGAAGTATTTCTACATTGTTCATCGGCAGAAGCGGAAGCGTTGCATTTATCGCTGTAAAGCACAGCGCGGCAGTCAGCAAGATTGCCGTTATATGTTTTCTGCGAGTCAGTATGATCGCAATTACTGCGGCTGTGAGAGTAACAATAAGTGTTATTATTACAGTGAGTGAGTCACAGCTGAAATGCAAAAAAGGTATAGTGGCAAAGAACGAGAACACCGCACGCATTATATCACAGCAAAAATGTGCTATGACGGCAACTGGTGTGAGAAATCCACCTGTCAATGCAAAAATAAGCATCGCTGTAAGGCACACCGTGAAAAGCGGGAGCACGATAACCGATACGAATATGCCGGCAAGTGAAAACGTACCGAAATATACAGCGGACAGCGGTATGCCGGCAAGTGCCGCGCATATTGAAACGCACAGCGTATCGCAAAGCTTTTTATTAAGCCGTGGAAATAAACCGGTAAGCTTTTTGGATACACCGGGAGCGGCAGCACCCGCACCGAGTGTTGTGACAGCCGACAGTATAAGTCCTGCGTCAGTGCAGGATAGTGGATCAAAAAGCGTTATAACCAGCACCGCAAGACCTACAGAGGTTATGCAGTCGCTCTTTCGGTAGAAAACCGCACCGATATTCGATATGATGATCATTATTCCGCTTCTCATAACCGATGGTGTAAATCCGAAAAAGGTCATAAAGCACAGCGTCAGCAGTATTGTTAGCAAAAAGCGCACTCGATATGCCTTTGCTGCGCCCGATGCGGATAACACTGCTATAAGTATCGTCATAATAAGCGTTAAGTGCATACCTGATACTGCTGTCAGGTGAGCAACGCCCGCCGCCTTGATATCATAGTACAGTTCATCGGAAAGCGTACTTTTATCACCTGCGAAAATACCTTTCATAAGTGCTCCGCTGTCATCGGAAAACTCTGCATCGATTTTGCTTATCAGATAACTACGATAGTTGTCGATGAATGACAGAGGATAACTGCCTTTTGTTACCGTGATATCACTTTTCAGCGTTGCAGACAGCGTAATGCCGTCTGAGCGGTATCTGTCGGCGATTGCGTATGCTGCAGTGTTATAAAGCTTGCTGAGCTCTGCATCAAAGCGGAGCGTGTCGCCTTTTTCTGCGTTTATATCGTCTGAGTAGAGCAGTATACCTACCTTGCCGTTTTCGGTGTTGCTTTCAAGTGTAAAAATTGCACTGTCTGTGCCTGTTGTCTTTTTTGAAGTTACGGTTGCGCTTATATCATATGTACCGCCCAAAAGGGGTTCTGCCGCTTTGTCAAGCTGTGAAGATACTGCAAAATATACGGCAATACCAATTGCACAGCAAAGCAGTACAGCGGTAATATCATATTTTTTCGGTATAAGTGCCACCGTAACTGCTGAGAGTACAAGTAATATTACTCCACAAATGAGAAAAATTGCAAATTTTATGAAAATTGAGGCGAAAATCAGTCCTATCAGATATGCTGCTCCAACAGCCGCTAATTTCCGCCTCACGATTATTTACCTTTTATGCAAGCTCAACGCTCAGCTTTTTGCCGCCAAGAAGATGGAAATGAAGGTGACGTACAGTCTGTCCTCCGTCTTCGCCTACATTGGAAACAAGTCGCCAGCCGTTGTCAAGATTGAATGACTTTGCAAGATGCTTAGCAACCAGCATAATGTCCTTTACAACACTGACATTACTTTCATCAAGCTTGTCTGCACCCTCGATATGTTCTTTGGGGATTATAAGAATATGTACGGGTGCCATAGGGTTGATATCCTTGAAAGCTATGACTTTATCGCTTTCGTATACCTTTTCCGAAGGAATTTCGCCTGAAATTATCTTACAAAAAATGCAGTCCATACTTTATTTCCTTTCCGGCTTATTTCAGCCGATCATATTTTTAACTATATCGGTAAGAGCAAGAAGTGCTTCATCAATCTTGGTTACATCTGCGATACCTGCCATAGCTGTATCGGGCTTTCCGCCGCCTTTACCGCCGGCGATAGCCGCGATTTCTTTAACAATTTTGCCCGCGTTTGCACCCTTTGCTACAGCTTCGGGGCTTGCGATACAAAGGAAGTTGCCTTTGCCGTCTGATACACCTGCAAGTACAGCGATGAACGAATTGTTAGCGTCTTTCAGCTTGTCGCCGGCTTTTCTCAGACTGTCGCCTGTTACACCGGAAAGCATAGCGGAGAATACCTTTATACCGTTTACTTCTGTTGCACCCTCTGTTACATTCTTCATCTGGCTCATTGAAATAATACCGTTAAGGCGGTCTATTTCAGCCTGCATAGTGTGCATTTCATTCATTATGTTTTCGCACTTCTGCATTACGGCAGAGGGGTTGGCTATCTTCAGAACCTGCGCGATATTTGTAACCATCGCCTTAGTCTGGTCATATGCCGAAAGCACGTTGTAGCCTGTTACTGCTTCAATTCTTCTTACGCCCGAAGCTACCGATGTTTCGGAAATTATCTTGAACAGACCTGCCTTTGCGGTATTGTCAAGATGAGTACCGCCGCAGAACTCTGTTGAAACATCGCCTGCCTGTACTACTCTTACAATATCACCGTACTTTTCACCGAACAGAGCCATTGCGCCCTTCTTGCGTGCTTCTTCGATGGGAAGTTCCTCGGTTACAACGGGGATACCTGCAAGAATCCAGTCATTTACGAGCATTTCAATCTTTTCAAGCTCTTCGGGAGTAACTGCGCTGAAGTGGCTGAAGTCGAAACGGCATCTGTAGGGATCTACAAACGAGCCTGCCTGATGAACGTGGTCGCCGAGTACCTTTCTGAGCGCCGCCTGTAAAAGGTGAGCACAGGTGTGGTTTCTGGCTGTAGCCATACGCTTCTTTTCATTTACAGTTGATTTTACTGCATCATCTGTATAGAAGCAACCGCTTTCAACATGGCAGTTGCAGATAAATTGTCCTGCGCCTGTCTTCTTGGTGTCGATAACCTGCATTACGTTTTCGCCTGCCGTAATTGTACCGCAGTCGCCGACCTGTCCGCCGCTTTCTGCATAGAAAGGTGTAACGTCAAGAACAACGGTTACCTCGTCGCCCTCGTTGCAGACATCTGTAACCTCGCCGTCCTTTATCATAGCAAGGATCTTGCTGTCGGCGGTAAGCGACTTGTAGCCTACGAATGTAGTTGTAAGTCCGCTGAGCGCATTGGCCGTAGCTTCGTCCCAGCCGCCCTTGAATGCCTGATTTGAGCGTGCCTTTGCTTTCTGCTCGTTCATAAGCTCAAAGAAACGCTCTTCATCTATACCGATATTCTTTTCCTGAAGTATCTCTCTTGTAAGGTCAACGGGGAAGCCGTATGTGTCGTGCAGCTTGAAAAGGTTTTCGCCGCTTAAGATAGGCTTCTGCGTATCGTCTGCGGAAAGCTCTTTTACAAATTCGCCGAGTATCTGCATACCCTTGTCCACTGTCTTTGCAAAGCTTTCTTCTTCTGTTTTTATAACTTTCTTTATATATTCTCTCTTTTCGTCAAGCTCAGGATAAGCAGAGAGGTTTTCGTTGATAACCGTGTCACAGATTTCATAAAGGAAAGGTCTGTTTACACCGAGCATTCTGCCATGTCTTGCGGCACGTCTTAACAGACGGCGCAGTACATAGCCTCTGCCCTCGTTTGAAGGACGGATACCGTCGCCTACCATAAATGTAGTAGAACGGATATGGTCGGTAATAACACGGATAGAAACGTCTGTTGTGGGATCATCGTGATAATTAACACCTGCAACAGAGCAGATCTTTTTCATAATGTTCTGGATCGTATCTACCTCAAACAGGTTGTCAACATCCTGCATTACGCAGGCAAGACGCTCAAGACCCATACCTGTATCAATGTTCTTTGTTGCAAGCTGTGTGTAGTTGCCCTTACCATCGTTATCGAACTGAGTGAATACAAGATTCCATATCTCGATTATTCTGTCGCATTCGCCTGCCTGTTCAAAGCTTTCAAAAGGACCGTACTTTTCGCCTCTGTCGAAGTGGATCTCTGAGCAAGGTCCGCACGGACCACTTCCGTGTTCCCAGAAGTTGTCGGCTTTGCCGAGCTTGATTATTCTGTCGCGGGGTACTCCTACCTCATTAGCCCAGATATCGCCCGCTTCATCGTCTTGTTCATAAATAGTTACCCAGAGTCTGTCTTCGGGGATCTCAAGCACCTTTGTGAGATACTCCCACGCCCAGGCAGTAGCCTCATGCTTGAAATAGTCGCCAAATGAGAAGTTGCCGAGCATTTCAAAATATGTGCCGTGTCTTGCCGTTTTACCTACATTGTCAATGTCGGGTGTTCTGATACACTTCTGACAAGTTGTTACACGGTGTCTGGGAGGCTCTTCAATGCCCTGAAAATACTTTTTAAGAGGTGTCATACCTGCATTGATGAGAAGTACAGAGTTATCTCCCTGCGGCACGAGCGGAGCCGATGCCATTCTCAGATGTCCTTTGCTCTCGAAAAATTTTAGATAGCTTTCTCTAAGATCGTTAAGTCCTGTCCATTTCATATGATTTATGATTCCTTCCGTTTATCATCAGGGACGCAAAAAGCAGTACCCGATTTTTAGTTGAACATACATATTTAATTATATCCGATTTTGGCAAAAAGTCAATATTTTTTTGTGATAATGGGCAATCGATAAGGAATAAAAGAAAATAGCACCCGATAAGAGTGCTATTTTAAGACTGTCGAAAAACCTCTATCGTTATTAAAATTGGGGTTGAGGGGCGTAGCCCCCAACAGGGACTAGGGGCGGTAGCCCCAGCAATATAGCCCCTTTCCGGGGGAAAGGGGTTTTCGGCAAGGATGCCGAAATAAGGACACACCAAGCTTTGCACGATGCAAAGCCATCAGAGTGTCCTAAAGGGGATAGGGATAATAAATCAAAAGTTTATTTTAAAAACAGACTTTTTCTACAAGCTGAAAATAGCACCCGATAAGAGTGCTATTTTAAGAATTATTCTGTTGCCTGTGGATTGTCTTCACTGTTGTTTTTTGTATCTGAAGAATTTTCACTTTCTGAAGCGGGGGCAGAACTGTTTTCCGTTTCGGTTTTTTCATTCAGGTCAACTCCGAATGCCTTTGCCGCAGTGCCGATAAGCTCGGTTATCCTGCTACTCGGACGTTCAAAATATCTGTTTTCAAGAACCGTAATCTTACCGTCCGTTACCGCTTTAAGCTCCGAATAGTTTTCATCGGATATCAGTGTATCTTCGCCTATGATATCGCTTACGAATATAAGGTCGGGCTGATTTTCGGCAAGATCTGCCGCCTTATATGTATAGCCGCTCGCGCTTTCTGCGATATTTGTGCCGAAAAGGCTCAGAACAGCACTTTCAAACGTATCTCCGCCTGCCGGAGTATTAGCGGCTGTAACATATATGAATTTCTTTTTTGTCTTTTTTATCGCGGCAAGCTGCTTTTTTATCGGTGCAAAAGCTTTTTCTCCTGCCGCTTCACCGTCAAACAGTCCGTTCATAGCAAGTCCGAAGAACTTATACACATTTTCAAATTCTTCTATGCTTCTGGGCGAGGGGATAACCAGCACTTTGATACCCTGTGCTTCAAGCGATATCTTGTCTTTGGTTACGATAGGGGTCGCTGTGATGACTAGATCCGGCTTCAGCTTTTTGATCGCTGTAATGTCCGGGTTTGCACTGCTCGCCGCCTTGGGGAGCTCTTTTACGCTCTCCGGGTAGTCGCAGTAGTCGCTTACTGCGGTTATTTTTTCTCCGTATCCCATTTCAAAAAGTATCTCGGTGTATGCCGGGGTAAGCGATACTATCTTTTCGGGAGCTTTGGTTATCTCCGTATCGTTAAGTGTTACCGGGAATGCACTGAGCGGTTCACTGCTTTGCGATGAACTGCTTTCTTCGACAATTGCGCCCGATGATTTTCCGGGGATCAGCATAATATTTTCACAGCCGCAGAATGTGATCGTAAGTGCCAGCAGAGCAGCTGCCGGAATTATAAACTTTCTTTTCATGTTACATTTTCTCCGGGTCGATGCCGAGTGCAAGCTTTGACTGCAGACTGTCAGCAAACTGCCTTGCTATTCTCGGTGATCTGCCGTTACGCTTAAGTGCAAATCTTTCCGCGCATCTGTCAAGCTTGTCCTTATCTATTACAATTCCTCTGTCGAGGATAAGACTGCGTACAATTTCAAGGTATGTTTCCTTGTTTGGCGCAAGGAATGTTACAAACAGACCAAATCTGTCGGACAGCGACATACTCTCGTCAATTTCATCTGCACTGTGAACATTATCGCCCATACGACTGCTTTCGGTTTCCTTGATGAGATGACGGCGGTTTGTGGTTGCGTATATCAGGATATTTGACGGTCTGCCGCATACTGAACCTTCAAGAACCTTTTTCAGCACACCGAAGCCCTCTTCGTTCTCACTGAATGACAGGTCGTCTATGAAAATAATAAACTTTAGCGGACTTGCGCTGAGAGTTTTATACAGTGTCGGCAGGCAGGCAACGTCTTTCTTGTCCACCTGAACTATACGCAGGTTTGCATATTCGTTCAGCAATGCCTTGACGGTTGAAGATTTACCTGTACCTCTGTCGCCGTAGAGCAGAGCGTTGTCTGCGGGGTGACCTGCTATGAATGCTCTTGTGTTGTCGACGATCTGCTTTCTTTGTGCTTCATATTTCTTAAGATCCGAAAGGCGTATGGCATCGGGTTTTTCGATGGGTTGGAGTTCACCGCTGTCATATACGAAAGCTTTATATTTTGCGTAAATTCCGCTTCCGTTTTCGCTGATGTGGCGGACGAAGTATTCCGCGTTGCAGTCAAAACCGCCTGTCACATATTCCGGAAGCGAGAAGATGAAATTCTCATTGAACTTCTGAAAGAGATAGTCTTTCAGCTTATGTGCAGACATCTTTGCAAGCTCTTTTATTACAGATACATCATATTCAACGGCATAAAGCTTGCCGGTATCTTCCTTTTTTATATAGCTTTCGATAAGCTTTGAGTCTGCGTATGTAAGAAGTTCGCGCAGATAGTCCGCAAGTGTCTTGTCATGCGTGAGCAGATATCGCGCTATATTTGTATATGCGTCTATCGCTGTGCATTCATCATCGCTTGCGAGCTGTTCAAACTGTTCAATAAGATAATCTCCGCTTATGTCAAATGCGGTAAGAGATCTTAATTTGTGTGCTGTTTCTTTCATTGTTTTGCCTTTCCTTTTCGTCCTTTATATATCCTGCTGTGCCGTGTTTCTTATAAGCTCCAGCATATTGCCAAAATCTTCGAGCGTTGACAGGCTGCCGCACATATTGCGCAGCTTTGCCGCCCCCGGTCTGCCTTTGAGATACCAGGCGGTATGCTTGCGTGCTTCCTTCATTCCGATATATTCGCCTTTATCGGCGCAGAGCAGTCTTATATGCTCATTCATGATATCAAGCTGTTCATCGGGGGAGGGCGCAGGTAATATTTCTCCGGTTTCAAGGTAATGCTTTATCTCGGAGAATATCCATGGTCTGCCGCAGGCGGCTCTGCCTACCATCACAAGGTCACAGCCTGTGTAATCGTACATATGCTTACAGCTTTCGCCGCTGTCGACATCTCCGTTTCCTATTACAGGTATACTCAGCGCCTGTTTTACCTCTGCAATTATATCAAGGTCAGCCTTTCCGCTGTACATCTGATTTTTTGTCCTGCCATGAACGGCGACCGCCGATGCACCGCTTTCCTGTGCCGCACGGGCGACCTCAACCGCATTTACACTATTTTCGTCCCAGCCTTTTCTTATTTTGACAGTCACGGGAACATCTGTTGCTTTTACGACAGCCTCAACAATTTGTCCCAGAAGAACGGGATTTTTCATCAGTGCCGAACCTGCACCGTTTCCCGCAACTTTCGGAACGGGACAGCCGCAGTTTATATCTATGAAGTCGGGAGCATACTGTGCCGCTATCACTGCAGCTTTAGCCATAAATTCCGGCTCGCTGCCGAAAAGCTGTATTGCCATTGGACGTTCACAGTCGGTTACCGTGAGCAGACTTGCAGTTTTGCGGTCTGAATAACAAAGCCCCTTTGCACTCGCCATTTCCCCTGTGAGCAGTGCCGCACCGTATTTTTTGCACATAGTGCGCATTGCTTTGTCGGCAACCGATGCCATAGGGGCAAGCGATGCTGTTTTTTCTATCCTGACATTTCCTATCGTAGTGTATTCCACAATCTGTAATAAGCGACTCCTTTCCGAATATATTTAAATAATTATATCACTTTTTGCGCGTCTGTTCAATACTCTACAACGCTCTGAAGACAGCGGATGCTGTATTTTGCAGAGTTTTTATACAATATTCCTATTTATACCTTGCAATCCGACAAAAAATATTGTATAATATTACACGGCGTTTTTACTGCAAAATGATTTTTGTTTATTTAAACGCTGTTAACATTCGTATGTTATCATGCGCATAATGCCGCAAGGCTGGATTTGTTCTTTTTAAGGAGTTGTTATCTTGGCATTCAAGTTATTTGATTATCAGAGTTCGGGTAAAGGTGTATCAAAAACAGCACCGCAAAAAAAGCCGTTTTTCAGATATTGGGAAATATTTGGCAGAAAGTTTTGGAAAATCATCGAACTGAATTTAATTTATGTGCTTTTCTGTATACCTGTTGTGACATTCGGACCGGCAACGGCGGCTCTTACTCATGTAATGAGAAAGTTTATACTTGAACAGCCTTGTTTTGTGTTTGACGAGTTTTTTACAGCATTCAAAAAGAATTTCAAGCAGTCGGTATTTATCGGTATTGTCGATGTAATTATGTTGGTGTCACTTTTTATCGCACTGTTTCAGTACATGTCGCTTGATAAGCTGCCTGACGGCGCTATTGTGTATATCTGTATTATGATCTGCTGTGCAACACTGGTTTTCATGATGCACTTCTACATATATCTTGAGATAGTTGCACTCAAACTTTCGCTCAAAGCTATACTCAAAAACGCAATATTCCTTGTGTTCCTCGGAGTAAAGCGTAATTTTATTGCCCTGATAGTAAACCTGACGATAATTACGCTTGTTGTTTTATTCCTTCCTTATTCGGTTTTTGTGGTTATAGTATTCCCGCTGGCGTTTATGAGCTTTACTACAACTTTCATTTGTTATCCCATAATCCAGAAATACATCATCAACCCGTATTATGAGGAACGCGGCGAGCGCAATCCCGAGCTTGGCATCACTGAAGATGATGTTGCGGAAAACGCTTTATTCGTTGACAGAGGCGGAAGCGAAAAGGAAATCAAAGCATCGCCCAAGGCTCACGGAAAAGTTATTAAATAATTATTACGGCATTCCCGCAGAAAGTGTGGGAATGCCGTTTTGCGTAAATTATGTGCATTCGCTGCGTATTTACAAAAACTGTTGCATTATACCTTAAAAAGTGGTATAATTATTTTAAGTATCGTGCAGTTTTTACTGCATCGCTATCCGGCAGAACAAAAAGAAAGAAGGGTATTGATATGAAAGCAGATTTACATTGTCACACTACAATGTCAGACGGCTCACTGGGTCTTGAGGAAACCATTGCACAGGCAAAGCGATACGGCATCGATTATTTTGCGATAACCGACCATGACACGCTATCTTCCTCGTCAAGGGCTGTGGTACTCGGACAGCGTTATGGTGTCAACGTGATCCCTGCTGTTGAGTTTTCTACATACGACAGCAAACGAGGATCCAAAGCACACATAATATGCTATAATCCCGAAAAGCCAAACAGACTTGAAGGCTTATGCCTGCGCACTTGTGAACTGCGTAAGAAGCGCGGCAAACAGATGGCTATGAAAGTACTTGAAAAGTACCCCATAACGCTTGAAAGCATACTTCGTTACGCCACGGGCAGTAAAGTAATATTCAAGTGTCATATCATGCACGCCCTTATGGACTATGGCTATACGACCGACCTTTACGGAAAGGTATATGATGAGCTTTTCAATCCCGTGACAGGTCTTTGTGCAGAAGAGGTGAGTACCGACATGCAGGATTATCCGGAAATTCATTTTGTGCTGGAACTTATCCATTCGGCGGGTGGTATTGCAGTACTTGCGCACCCTGCAGTATTCGATAATTTTGAACTGCTTGAGGAGCTTGCCTCGGCAGGCAAAATAGACGGTGCAGAGGTATGGCATCAGAGTGCTACGGAAGAACAGCGCGAAAGGCTGCTGAAAATAGCTGAGGATCATAATCTCATCACAACCGGAGGCTCTGATTTCCACGGATTTTACAACCACTATCCTATAGCTATAGGAACAAACTACACGCCGGACGCATCACTTCAGCGTATACTGAAGAAGAAAATAAAATAATCGGCAAAAGGAAGGAAAAGAAAAATGGCAACCGATATCAAACAACAGGCATTGGAAAAGCACTATGAATGGCAGGGAAAGATCGAGGTCATATCAAGAGCACCCGTCAATACAAGAGAGGATCTTTCTCTTTGTTACACTCCCGGTGTTGCGCAGGCCTGTCTTGAAATTGAAAAAGATCCCTCACTGTCATACAAGCTGACTCGCCGAAAGAATTTAGTAGCGGTCATCACAGATGGTACTGCTGTACTTGGACTTGGCGATATAGGCGGACTTGCGGGTATGCCCGTTATGGAGGGTAAATGTTGTCTGTTCAAAGAATTTGCAGGTGTTGACGCATTCCCTATCTGCATAAAGTCAAAGGATGTAGACGAGATAGTAAGAACAATCGAGCTTATCTCCGACAGCTTCGGTGGTATCAATATAGAGGATATCTCAGCACCGAGATGCTTTGAGATTGAACGCAGACTGAAAGAAAAGCTCGATATTCCGGTATTTCACGATGATCAGCATGGAACTGCAGTTGTAGTAGGCGCGGCACTTATCAATGCTGTACGCTGTGCAGGCAAGCAGATGAAGGATATTACCGTTGTTATAAACGGTGCGGGCGCGGCAGGCATCGCAATTGGCACGTTCCTCCTGAATATGGGTATCGGTAACCTTATCATGGTTGATATAAACGGTATCATCAACAAGGATGACAAGTACGAAAATCCCGCTCATGCAGAGATCGCAACAAAGACAAACAATAATAACATAAAGGGCGGACTTGCCGATGCTATGAAAGGTGCAGATGTATTCATCGGTGTATCAAAGCCCGGTCTTGTAAGCGAGGATATGGTAAAATCTATGGCGGAAAAGCCTATAGTATTTGCTATGGCAAATCCCGAGCCTGAGATAATGCCCGACAAGGCTCTTGCCGCGGGCGCTTATATCGTAGGTACGGGCAGAAGCGACTTTCCTAATCAGATAAACAACGTGCTTGTATTCCCCGGAATATTCAAAGGTGCTTTACAGTGCGGAGCAAAGGCAATTACAGAAGAAATGAAGAAAGCCGCAGCTTATGCGATAGCGGATATTGTAACTCCCGACAAGCTGTCGAGAGAATACATAATCCCCAGCCCGCTTGACAAGTCAGTTGCCAAGGCAGTAGCCACAGCAGTTGCTAAAGCGGCACAGCAGTAATATAATCGGCACAGACAATTTGAAAGGAAGACGAAAAATGACATTTGAATATACACCCAAGGGAGTATGCTCCCGTAAAATGATAATTGATGTTGAAAACGGCAAGGTAGAGGGACTTCAGGTAATAGGCGGTTGCAACGGAAATCTGCAAGGCATAGCCCATCTTGTAAAGGGTATGTCTGTCGATGAAGTTATCGAGCGTCTTGACGGTATAAAGTGCGGTTCAAAGAGCAGTTCATGTCCCGCTCAGCTTGCCGAAGCACTGAAAGAATACAAGGCAAACAGCTGAACGACAGTAATGATTTTACAGGGAGGTGAAACGAGTGGCAGAATACTGGGACGTATACGATAAGAACAGAAAACGTACCGGAAAGCTTCATAAAAGAGGTATCCGTATGCAGCCGGGCGAATATAATATTGTCTGCGAGGCGTGGATAGTAAGCGGTAACAAGCTGCTCGTGACACAGCGCTGTAAGTATAAGAATTTCGGCGGTCTGTGGGAATGCACAGGCGGTGCGGTCAAGGCCGGAGAGTCAAGTATTGACTGTATAAAGCGCGAGATCAAGGAAGAGATCGGTATAGAAGTTACCGATGAAGAGCTGACTTTCAAGGGCACTAAGCACGGCGCGGCTTTCTTTATCGATTGTTATGAGCTTCACAGAAATCTTACACTTGAAGATCTGACACTTCAGAAAGAAGAGGTATCAGGGGCTAAATTCGTAACACTTACCGAGTTTGAGAAAATGCAAAAAGAGAAAAAACTGATACCGGGACTTTTTGATTTTATGACAGAACTGGAATTTGGCTTTGTTACAGGAAGAAACTATTTATCCGAAAGGAAATGAATAATGAAAATAATGGCTGTTGATTACGGAGATGCACACACAGGACTTGCCTGCTGTGATAGGACACAGACGTTGGCATCACCGCTGGGCGTTATAGATGAAAGGAACTTTCAAACGTGTGTTGAAAAGGTTGCCGCCGCCGCTGTCGAATATGAGGTCGGCGAGGTCGTGGTCGGAAATCCGATAAATATGAACGGAACATACGGGCCGAGAAGCGAGAAGTGCAGAATGTTTGCCGATATGCTTCAGAACTTCCTTGAAATACCCGTTGTAATGTGGGACGAGCGTTCAACCACTGTCACGGCACACAATATGATGAATGATGTAAACAAGCGCGGCAAGGAGCGCAAAAAGGTAATTGACGCAGTCGCCGCTGCAGTTATTCTACAGAATTACCTTGACTATAAGGCAAATCTGCTTGCAAAGGAAAAGGCTAAGCAGGAAGAGAAGTAATGTCAGAATAAACCGATTGGTAGCCCTATATCAGTCGGTTTCTTTTATATGAGGTAAAATATGAGTATCGCAGATATAGCAAAAGAAGATTTTGACAGCGAAATAAGTGAGGTAAAAGCCTTTGTAAATTTGCACAAGGACAATTTCCCGGATATACTCAATAACGCTTTGAAAAGTGCGGTAAGATATGAATATACTACCGTAGAGTGCGATAGTACAGGAGGTTGGTATAATCCCGATTACTATCTGTTCCTTGTCGGAGGTTACCATAAGGGAAAAATTAAAAAATGTAAAAGCAAGCCTCAGAAATACGGCTATGAATATGGCTTTGATGAAAACGGTCGTCTGATTTACGACTATATGTGTGGCAGTAATAATTACGGAGTATATTTTTATAACAGTGAAGATGTGTATAGGGTAGGTTGCTTTTACAGAAATGATGATGAGCATTTTTTTGATAGATATGTTTACAAAATACCGTTTTGACGGCGGAAAAGCAAAGGAATGTACATATTTCAATATATTGCACGGTATCGGAATATCTACGGTAGAAAAGGATTGTTACTTTTATCAAGACGATAAAGTTGCTTTCAGAAGATATACATATTTTAATAACAGCGATAAAGAATTTATATCAAAGCATTTGCAATGGATAAATGAAACAGGATTGCGTGATATGCTTGATATGTCTGATATGCCTGATATGCGTGATATTTATTCAAATGACTATGTTTTCTCATTGGACGAAAACGGTGTATTTACGCATTATACCGCACAGGACGGCAGAATATATGACGTTTTGTATAGCGGATTTACGCTGAATGATGCTTCTTATTTTCCTTTATAATAAAAACCGGTGCATGATGTAAAGATTGCACCGGTTTTTTATATTACATAATTATATCGGCTCTTGTTTTCCCAAACATTTATTATAGAGCCTTCTTTTATTCCACACAAAACCCTCCCGTTTGAAGGGAGGGTCGGTGTTTATTCATTACGTTTTGTATCCGTTAAGATCAAACTAAATCGTCCTCATTGAAGGGATCGCCGCATTCGGGGCAGAACTTCGGAGGATGCTCGGGATCTGCCGGTTCCCAACCGCACTTGTCGCACTTATACTTTTTGGGAGCTGCGGGCTTTGACTTACCGCATTCGGCACAGAACTTGCCTGTGTTTGTAGCACCGCATTCGCACGTCCAGCTTGAAGGAGCGGGAGTTGCGGGAGCATCACCTTCCTTGCTCTTGCCGCAGTTAGCACAGAACTTGCCTGTGTTGGACTGACCGCATGAGCAGGTCCATGCCTCAGGCTTCTTAGCGCCGCAGGAAGAACAGAAAGCACCTGTGTTTGTAGCGCCGCATGAGCACTTCCAACCGCCCGGTGTGGGTTGCTGAGGTGTTGTCTGCTGAGGAGCCGCAGGCATACCGCCAAGCACGTTGTTACCTGCGTTCATAGCCATGTTCATTCCCATAAAGCCCATCATAGCGCCGTTTTCGTTTGAACCTGCGGCTTCAATACCGCGGGCAACCGCACCTGTCATCATAGCACGCTGAACATCGCCGCCGAGCATTGTATCAGCCTTAAGACGATCCTTAAGAAGCTCTTTTGTTTCCTCGGAGATGGTGATAGGACCAAGACCGATATTTGTGAGCATCAGACCTCTCTGTGCCCAGTTATTAGCTGTTTCGTCCTTAGTCTTGTTGGTAAGATTGTTGAGCTGGCTTGTAATCTGGTTGTAGCTGTAACCCTCAGCTGAAAGCTGGTTTAATGCTACCATCAGCGACTGCATGAACTCGTTCTTATATTGCTCGTTCTTGAAGATATCCTTAACGTATACCTGAGGAGCATTCACGCCCTTGCTGAGAACTTCTGCATAGAACTTGCAGGCATTCTCGGCATCGGGTATCTGAACCTCGAATGTGCCGTAGAAACGCAAATCTACTGTCGTATTATAACGGGGATCGGGATACGGAACAGGTGTTCCCGTACCGAATGGGATACCGGGCAGTTTCTGAAGATTGATGTAAATTACTCTCTGCTCGGTTGCAGGTGTTCCGCCGTATGTAAATCTTGAAATAAGATCCTTGAGCGAATCCTTGATCTGACCTGCAAAGATCGAAGGTGCGGTCGAGTTGTCAAGTATGTAACGTCCGGGCTCTGTAACAACGTTAGTTATCTTTCCGTTGTCAAGTGTCAGCATACAGGTGTTTTCTTCGACCATAATAGCCGAGCCGTTGCTGATAACGTTATCCGTTCCCTTAGTGTTACTGCTTCTCGCATTACCGTTGTGCATCTTTTCACCGTTGACAACAACTGTATCGTTGCCGATAACGGGGCAGTGAATGGCTTCTTTCCAGGTATCTGCGAGCGTTCCTGAGAGCGCGCCTACAGCTGCTTTAATAAGTCCCATAGTAATATTTCCTTTCGTGTTGAATTTTTAATTTATTTGACTAAATTAAAATCGTTTACCAGCCATACACGGTCGGCAATTTCTGTAATGCCGCTTCCGCAGTACGGACACTTCTTTCCCTTTGCGGAAGCATCGATTGGAGCACCGCAGTTGGGACAGTTGCTTGAATACACAATGCTTGTTGTCTGTTCGTGCAGATCCTGCTTGTAAGCCAGCGTTACGCTGTAAGCGGTCTGCGTAAGTGCGGGTTTTGCCGTATCCGCTTTATCCTCGGATACCTTTGCGTATTCATATTGAAGAGAAATTTCAAACCTTGCCGTTGCCTCCTTGCTTCTGTTCTGATAGCTTGCAATTCCGCAACGGTGAATTTTTATGTTATTGAAAATCTCTTTTTCGTTGTTCGCATTAAGGGTGGTTATACGGTTGTTGACCTTATTTATAAGATCCTGTGTATATTCGTCTGCCTTAAGCGATCCGGTGTTTTTGTTCATAATGGCATTGAGAATTGCGACTATTGCATTTCTTGCCTTGACCTCCATGCCCTTGTATCCGATCTCGGGAAAGTCACGGGTGATAGCAGGACCGTACATTTCGCTGAGGGCTGTTATTCCCTTTGGCGTAGTCGTTTCTTCCTTCATACCCTTATTTACAAGTTCCATTGCCTGTGACGGGGACATACCGAGATATTTCTGTGTCGCATTCCGTATTTTAGCTACTATTACTAAAACGATAATGCCTATGACTATAAGCGGGACAAGCCAGCTTAATATTGAAAGAATGAACGATGTTATATCCACATTATACTCCCTTTATGCCGTCATCTACAGTATCGTTCCTGATACCTGCGAAGTCGGTAAGTACCCATGTGTACTGACCTGTTGTAACAACAGAGCCGCAGTATTCACATAAGCCTGAAGAAGATATCTCAAGCGGTGCTCCGCAGTTCGGACAGTTGTGACCTGTCATTGCGCCGGTTTCTGTCTTTGTCTGAACGCCGAGCGAACGTACAAACTTCATTTTATATTTCTGTACCCAGCGAGTAGTCTTGTCACCTCTTATGATCTTGCCGGTCTTTTCGTCTACCTGATAATCGATCATTCTTGAAGTGAGGTAAGCTGTTACATATTCAAACTGTGAATCACGTTCATATGAGGTAAGATAGGCAGTATCTATAGCGATGCTCTCATAGTGGTATACTATGCCCTGGTCGATCTTAGCCTGTACCTGCTTGTTTGTAGTGTTGTAGAGATTTTCGTGCATTACGGGGCGAACCGGGGTAAGATCACGTTTGCACCATGCATTTTCGATATCTATGTATACCTGTTTCGTGAAAGTGATAAAGTCGGAAGCCGAGAAGTTCGGATCTCCCTGTTTGATAATGCCTTCTATCTGTTCAGTCCTGTTTGGAAGAACAACATTTGCACCGTTCATTGATGACGGACGTGTTGTGCCGCCGGAAGATTTCTTTTTGTTTCCGCCGATCGTGGATATAATAATAATGACAACAACTATGCCTATTCCGATTATAACTGAAACGGGGTCGGCATCTCCGCTGTAGCTACTGCTGTCGTAGTCGTTACCGCCGTAGTCATATCCGCCATAGTCGCCGCCTCCGTAGTCGTAACCGCCTCCACCGCCGTAGTCGTTATTGTCAAACGCTCCCGCGGAAAAGCAGAGCAGTAATGCCGCAGCTATTGCTGCAACAGCTGTCGCGATTATCTTTTTCATACGCTCCCCCTTTACCGATAATTATGTGGTTTGTATTTTGATTTTATTATACAGTAGTTCTACAAAAAAGTCAAGAATTGAGAGCTAAAGTTAGTAAAAATGATGGTGATTATATTTGGTGCATCATATCGCAGGCGGTTGGCGGACAGATATCCTGCGTTTATTTCTTATTGACAATTATTAAATTTCTTTGTATAATTAAAGTGATAAAACGGCATTTTGGGAGGGTACAAATATGCTGAAGAAAAACATAACTTTAAAAGTGGTAAAATATGTAACAGCTTCACTGTTTGCCATGATATGCTGTACGGCGCTGACTGTCTGTGCATTTGCCGTCAAGACGACTTGTACGGTGTATAATGGCTCTAATACTTACAGTAACAATTACAGCTTTTACTGGGCGACTCCTACCGAGTCTTATCTGTGCAACCGCACAAACGGATATATGCGTGTACAGAATTTAGGAGAATCCGGTGTGCTTGTTGAATATTACGACAAGTCGTTCAATCTTACAGGCACGAAAAAGATAAAACAGGAGTTGCCGATATTCGGTGCATTCTATGAAACCTCTGCCAACTACTATATTGTAAGCGGTCAGGAGAACCTTAAACAGAGCAATACCGTGGAATGCTACAGAATAACTAAGTACGACAAGAACTGGAAGCGTCTTTCGTCAGTGGGACTCAAAAACTGCAATACATACATTCCCTTTGACGGTGGTACTTGCAGAATTGCACAGGTCGGCAAATATCTTATTCTGCATACCTGTCATGAAATGTATGCAACAAGTGATGGCTTACATCACCAGGCGAATGTTACCATCCAGGTCGACACCTCGGCAATGAAGATCACTGATGCATTTTATGACATTATGGATGTCAACGTCGGATATGTCAGCCACTCATTCAACCAGTTCATCGCGGCAGACGGCAATAAAATAGTTACTCTCGACCATGGTGATGCGTATCCGAGAAGTCTTGCTCTTATTAAATACCGGGCTGATGTGTCAAAAGGTAAGTTTCAGGCGGACTATTTCGATTCTCCGTGCAAATATTATTCTATGCTGGATATTCCCGGTGCGACAGGAGATAACTACACCGGCGTTACGGTAGGCGGCTTTGAGGTGTCAAGCAAGGCATATATTACCGTGGGAACAAAGATAAACTTCAACGACAGCAACAGTGTGTCGAATATCTTTGTTTCAACGCTTAAAAAGAACGGAACGACCGCAACGGTAAAGATGATAACAAGCGAAAAGAGCACCGATATCGGCACTCCGCATCTTGTCAAAGTCGCAACGGACAAATATATTCTGCTCTGGACGAAGGACACAAAGGTATACTATACTTTCCTTGACGCGTACGGAAATAAGACCGGTAAGATATATTCCATGACAGGCGAGATATCCGACTGCGTTCCGATCGTAAGCTCAGGCAAGCTTGTATGGTACACATGGAATAACGAAAAGGTCAATTTCTACGAGATAAACATAAGCAGTCCCGCATCTAACAAGAAAACAGCTATTGTAAACGGTCATAAGTACAAGTGGAACGGAACAACAAACGGCACAGCAAAGCTTAAGTGCACTGTCTGCGGCAAAACCACGACAAAGAAGGTAGCTACCAGGTTTGACGTGTACTGGGAGCGTAGTAACGGATTGTACTATAAAGCGCTTACTACCCACACTTATTATGCCGGAAGTACAATTAACTTTTTATACGGTATGGATATTGATTCCGAAGTCGTTGCAAAATCGTCTGATCCAGCAATCGTAAGCGTTTCGGATAATACGCTTAAGATGAAGAAGGCGGGCAGCGCAACGGTAACATTCTATCCTCGATACAATCCGACGCTGAAGCAGGTATTCAAGTTTACAGTAAAGAATAAGTTCGCGGTGACAGACCTTTCCGTGAAGAGCAAGACCACGTCCTCGGTGACGCTTAAATGGTCAAGCAGTGATGAAGCCGCAGGATATATAATTGAGAAATACAACGGCAAGAAATGGGTCAGAGCCGCAAAGGTTACGGGCAAGAGCAACACAAGCTGTACGATAAAAGGACTTCAGCCCGACACCGCGTATAAATTCCGTATAAAGGCATATAAGAAATCAGGCCGCACATATGCCTACAGCGGTTATTCGTCTACGCTGACCGCAAAGACAAATATCGCTGTCAGCGCTGTGAGCAGAGTGAAGTCAAAGTCAGCGACAACCACATCGATAACACTCGGCTGGAACAAAAACAGCAATGCAACAGGCTATGTGATACAGCAGTACAAGAATAACAAATGGGTTCAGGTAGCCAAGACCACAAAGAATACCACGGTATCCTACACAGTAAAGAGCCTTTCAACGGCAACGACCTATAAATTCCGCATAAAAGCTTATAAGGGTACACTGTCGAGTAAATGGACATATATAAATGCCACAACAAACCCCTACGCCGTAAAGAACCTTAAGGCAAGCGCCAAGACAGCTTCAACTGTAACGCTTACCTGGGATAAGCACAGGACGGCACAAGGCTATATAGTTGAGCAGTATAAGAACAATAAATGGGTAAGAGTTACCAAGATAACAAATAAAGCAACTGCTTCCTATAAAGTAACAGGGCTTTCTTCCAGCACTGTTTATAAGTTCCGTGTGAAGGCTTACCGCATAGCTGACAAGCAGGCAAGATACGGTACTGTTTCCGCTACCTGCACAGTTAGGACAAATCCTACGGGCGTGAGCGGCTTTAAGGCTTCCGAAAGGACAAAGAGCAGTATTACGCTTGAATGGAGCAAGAACAGCAAAGTTACAGGATATGTGCTACAGTATTATAATGCTTCTGCCAAGAAGTGGACTGATATGAAGCGTATCGGCAGTAATATCACATTATCCTGCAAGGTGAACGGTCTTACGTCCGGCAAGAGCTATACTTTCAGAATAAGGACATACAAGACTATTGGCAAGAACACTCAGTACAGCGCATGGTCGAACTGCAAGGTTTCGACCAAGTGATGAGTATGAAACCAAAATTGTCGTAACAGTAATGACAGAAAAAGTTGAACCGTCGCATGGTGTAATTGCGACGGTTCTTTGTTGTAGCCTTAAAAAGAATAGATATTATTTTGCCCGTATGGCATAAGCCGTGTGGCGGCAGGCAGGAGCGAGAATAGTTTTTGCAAAAGGACTGTTCAGGAGAGGTACAGTACTCTAAGGTCTACATAGGCATCGTGCCGACCGTGTTCAACGGAATACCCGATGTTATGCTTGTGATGCTTGAAAAGAGGGTGTAAATACAAAAATACCGCAATCCCATCCGGAATTGCGGTATTATATTACTGCCCGAAATGTGTTGTTTCCTTCGGCTCAAGCGCAAGTTCTTCCTCCTTGCATGGTCTGACGATAAGCTTTGAGATACAGTTGTCGTGAACCTCGATAACCTTGAAGATAATGTCCTTATAGCGAACCTTCGGGTGCTCGCCCTCTTCCTCGGGGATATATCCGAGCAGGTCGGTAACAAAGCCCGCTATCGTGTCGTACTCGTGGTCTTCTTCAAGCTCATAGCCGAACAGTTCGAGTACATCTTCGGGATCGGCCTCACCGCTGACCTCGTATGCACCGTTTGAGCGGGGGATTATCATATCCTTTTCCTCGTCATACTCGTCCTCTATGTTGCCCATTATCGACTCAATTATATCCTCAAGCGTGATGATACCTGCCGTGCCGCCGTATTCGTCAATAACGATGCCCATACCTGACTTGAGATTGGTCAGGAACTTGAACACGTCAGAACAACTGCACGATTCGGGAACGTATACCGCCTCGCGCAGGAAGTCCTCAATTTTCAGCTTATCCTTGTTTTCGTTTCCGACAAGGCAGAGCAGATCCTTTACTATGATTATTCCGACTATAGCGTCAATGTTTTCCTTGTATACGGGTATTCTTGAAAAGCCCTTTTCAAGCGCAATATAGACAATATCGTCAAGAGATGAATTTACATCTACTCCGACTATGTTCTTTCTGTGCGTCATTACGTCCGATGCAACAAGATCGCCGAACTCAAACACGTTGTTTATCAGCTGTGCCGATTCGTCCTCAAGGTTGCCGTATTCGTTGCCCGCATCGACCATAGACATAATGTTGTCCTGCGTGGTTTCTTCCTTGTTATAGTAGCTGTCACCAAGCGCCTTTGATAAAAGCTTATCAAGACCTTTGTTCAGTAAAATCAGGGGTGCAAGCAGTATCTTTACCGCCCGCTTAGGTTTTCGGGGGTCTGCGTCCATTTTGTTTCCTTTCAAATATCAAAATATATTTTTCGGCAGAACTCTGTGTCCTGCCGATATCATTATATATCTTACCATATTTTATGCTGTAAATCAAGCCTTTATATCAAGTTTAAAGAAATGTATTGCATTTTCGTTGCACATCTTCACTGCTTCTTCAGTCGATATGCCTTTTATTTCCGCAAGCTTTTCCGCCGTTTTATGCGTCATAGAGCTGTCACAACGGCTTCCGCGGAACGGCACGGGCGACATATACGGACTGTCCGTTTCGAGCATAAGCCTGTCACTTGGGATAATCTCGCAGGAATGCACCGCTTTTTTGGCATTCTTGAATGTCAATACGCCTGTGAAGCTGATATACGCACCGAGCTTTAAAAGCTCCTTTGCGGTTTCCGGACTGCTCGAGTAGCAGTGTACCACGAATTTATCGGGGGTGGTGCGGCGGAGAATTTTCATCGTATCCTCCGTAGCGTCACGGCAGTGGATAACGACCGGGAGCGAAAGCTCATTCGCAAGCTTTATCTGATTTTCAAATATCTCCTGCTGTTTTTGTGCGTCATAGCCCTCATAGTGATAATCAAGTCCGATCTCACCTATAGCTACCGCCTTTTTATTCTTTGCAAGCTCCCTCAGAATATCAATATAATTTTCGGGAGTGCCGGCTATGTTTTCGGGGTGTATTCCCACTGCGCAGAACACGTTTTCGTAACGCTCGGTAAGCCTCAGCGAAAAGTCGCAGGTGGGGATATTCACGCTCATATTTATAATTGCAAGCACATTGTCCGACAGTATGCGGTCAAGAACCTCGTACCTGTCCTCGTCAAACCATCTGTCGTCATAGTGCGCGTGAGTATCTATAATTTTCATTACTTCAATATCTTTACACTGTCGCGGATAATCAGCTTGCCCGTTACAAGCGTTCTGCCACGCGAATAGTTCTTATCCCTTATCTTCTTGATGATCGTTTCGACTGCCTCGTATGACATTCTCTTGCTGTCAACGTCTATTGTTGTGATACGCGGATTTGAGATAGTGGAGTAGATGTGGTTGTCGTAGCCGACTATCGAAATATCATCGGGCACTACATAGCCCTCGCTCCTGAGCTGATTTAACAGGCAGTAAGCCGCCTCGTCACAGTTGCAGACAAAAGCGGTGGGCTTTTGTGCAGGCAGGTCGAAGTGCGGATAGCTGGTACCCTCAGGTCCTCTGTCGTCTATTACCCATTCACTGCGGAGCGGTATGCCTTTTTCAAGCAGAGCCTTGTAATATCCGAGGTATCTGTCCTGTATGCTTGATGTTGATGTGATAGTGCCGAGGAAGCCTATGTTGCGGTGACCCGCATTTATGAGATAGTTTGTCAGCATATATGAGCCGAAGAAGCTGTCAGAAAGGATAGTATCGGTGCGGTTGTCGCTGCTGTAAAAGTCAAGGAATACAACCGGTATATCAAGATCAAGAAGCTCGCTGACATATTCATCGTCAAACTGTCCGAGCACAATAACGCCGTCAACCTTTTTATCCGATACCGAATTGGGCATTGAACGGTTTGCCTGATCGTTTTCGGAAATTACATCAAGTATGCCGTAGTAGTTCTGCTTTTGTAAAAGCTCTACTATATGACGGTACATTACCCAGTAGAATGCACTCGCGTCATTTATAAAGTGCTTTGCAACTACTATACTTATATTGAACGTAAAGCCCTCTTTTGACGATTTTGATGTATAGCTGAAACGGTAGCCCATTTCGTTAGCTTTCTGTTTTATCTTCTCTCTGAGCTCCTCGCTCACACCGTCTTTATCTCCGAGTGCTTTCGACACAGTAACGGTGCTGATGTCCATAGTCTTTGCAATGTCACTCATTGTAACTGATTTCTTTTTCATTTCAAGTACCTCTGCACAGTTTGTTTAAGCTAATAACTTTATATCGTTCCTTTTATTATAGTGTAAACTAAAACCGCCGATTTGTAAAGTAACTTTTTGCACAAAAAACAAGCATTTCTTTGTGTTTACTTTATAATTTTAGCTAAAGTTATAAATGTAACGGTTTGTTTTCATTCGTTTAAGCGGAAGTATTAAAAATTTAGCTAAATTTAGGGGAAAATCGGCATCTTTTATCACAGCAAATTGTAGGAGTAAATGAAGTAAAAATCGACAAATTGTAATATTCGATAAATTTTCATACTTTTTTTTGTTGAAATGTAACATTGAAAACGGTTTCACGATACTGTATAATTGTGATATAGTATATCTGTGAGGGGAGTACCGATAAATGAGCGTAACTATAAAGGATGTTGCTAAGGCTGCAAACGTTTCGGTAGCAACGGTTTCCAGAGTTCTTAATAAAAAGTCCAATGTGTCAGAAGAGGCTATTCAGGCGGTAAACAGTGCTGTACAGGCGCTCGGCTACAGCCCGAGCTTTCTCGGCAGAGATCTCAGAAAGAGCGAAACGAGAAGAATACTCGCGATAATCGCATCGACAGAGCAGAGCTTCTATTCCGATGTTATTAGAGGTATGGAGGTTGCCGCTTTCTCGCAGGGTTATGATGTATTGATAGCTACAACGCATGATGATCCAAATCACGAGATGCACTTACTCGGTATGCTGTTTTCAAGGGCGGTAGACGGTGCTGTGCTCCTGGGACCTAAGCTTGATGCCGCTACTATCAATGCGCTTGGCGAAAAGCACAATATCGCAATGTGCCTTGAACGTCTTGATAACTGTAATGTTCTTACCGTTACAATTGATAATGTCAAGGCGGGTCGCGACGCGGTAAATTACCTTATCCGCAAGGGACACAGGAAGATAGGGCTCATCACGACATTGCAGAGAAGCCAGTCAAGCATCGACCGTGAGATAGGCTACAAGCTTGCGCTCAAGGACAACGGCATTCCCTATAACGAAGATTACGTTTATTTCGGCGGCTATGAAACAGAGCAGGGTATGAGAGGCTGTGAGTATCTTATGAATTTACCCAGCCCTCCGACAGCTATATTCTCCATATCGGATATTATTGCTATCGGTGCTATGAACTATGCGCTTTCAAAGGGCTACAGGATCGGCAAGGATCTTATATTTATGGGCTTTGACAATATCCAGTACTCACATATGTTCGTGCCGCACTTGTCGACAGTAGAGCAGCCGTGTTATGCGCAGGGCAAGCTCGTTATCGAAAAGCTTATTGAGAACATGAAAGCAACTGCACCTGACCATAATCTTTACACGTTGCCGCATAGTCTTGTGCTCAGAGAGTCAACGGGCGACTGACAATTGTTTTTTGAATATAACTTGCCCCCGCTTTTTATCAAGCGGGGGCTTGCTGTATTACTGTTGTTCGGTGTTATTCTTGCTTTTTTGCTTTTTGTGCTTTTTTTCGTCAGCAGGTACTATATCAGGATTGCAGTCCTCAAATTCAAACCAGAACGTGCTTCCTACACCGACTGTACTGTCCGCGCCGAAATTGAACTTGTGCATTTCAAGCACACCTTTTACGATGGACAGTCCAAGACCGCTTCCTTTCTTTGCACGTTGGTGTGTTTCTCCGTCTTTTTTGACGCGGTAATATCTGTCCCAGACGTATTTAAGGTTTTCAGGGTCGATGCCTATACCGCTGTCACAGACTTCAAGACGCACGGTTTTAGGCGACTTATGGTAGAGATTGACTTTTACCGTCTTATCGTCGCCTGTATAAGTCAGTGCGTTATTTATGAAGTTGTATACTACCTGATCGATCTTTGTGATATCGGCATTTATGAAAATATCCGGTTCTGCATTGAGAACTACGTTGTAGTCCTTGATTTCGTTGAGCAGAGAAAAGCGTGGGACTATATCACCCAGATGCTCTGAGAAGTTTATCTTTTCGTATTTCAGCTCGGCAACACCGCTCTGAAGCTTTGAAAGGTCGAGAATATCTGTTACCAGTGAAGTCAGCCTGTCGGTTTCGTCAATTATAACCTGCAAATGCTTTTCACGTTTTTCAGGATTGTCACCTGACAGATCTCTTATCATCTCGGCGTAGGCTTTTATCATCGTAAGCGGTGTTCGCAGATCGTGTGAGATGTTAGCCATAAGATCCTTACGCAAGGTATCCGCTTTTGCTATTTCTACCGATGCGGAGCTGAGTGTTTCGGTAAGCTCGTTTATTTCGGTAAACTGCCGTCTTTGCTTCGGCATATCAAACTGTCCCTGCGGAAGCTTCAGAGCCGCTTTTGATATATTGATGATAGGCTTGGATATGCTGTTAGAAAAAATCACAGACATTATAACTGCGGCAATTATGATAATACCTGCCGTAAGGTTAAGCTGGCTGTGAAGAATATCGGTCGTTGTTCCGAGCGGTTCGAGATAGTTGAATATATACAGTCTTACTACGCCGTTTGTATTGAAAAAGGTGCTTTCTGTTCCGTCATCAAGCTGGCTTATCAGAACTATAGCCTTGCTGTCGTTTTTTGTTCTCGGGATAGTGGCGGTGAAGAATGTGTTTTCTCCTGAAATCACCTCTTTCATATCCTCCGGGTCTAGGCTTGTGATGAGGGAGTAGACCTCCTTATTGCTTTTATCCACAGAGCTTGCCCTGAAATACGGTCGGTTGCTGTCGGATATCTCAATATATATCTTTTGTGTGTCGGCAATATTCGATACGATGTTGTTCAGATTGTCGGGCTGCTGAAACCATGCGTCCTTTATCTGTTTTGCGGCGGCGGCGGTTTCTTGTATCTTCATATATTCATAATAGCTTGACAAGAGTACGACCTGAAAAAAATACAGGAACACTATAACAAGCAGTGAGAACAGCACAAAAATAAACCACGAGCGAAAACGTATACTGTTTAATCTGTCTTTCATCAAAAGTGCCTTCCTTATTATCAATTACAGCCGTCAACACTGACGGCTGTAGTTATTTTTAAACCTGGAACTTATATCCCATACCTCTTAAAGTAACAATGAACTTTCTGTACGGACCGAGGTTGTTTCTCAGCATTTTGATGTGTGTGTCGATCGTTCTGTCATCGCCGAAGAAATCATATCCCCATACCTCCTCCAGAAGCTTGTTCCTTGTAAGCGCTATGTTCTTGTTTTTCACAAGATAGAAAAGCAAGTCGTATTCCTTGGGAGTAAGGTTTGCCTTTTCTCCGTCGATAAATACATCTCTTGCAGTGAAGTTTATCTCAAGACCTTCAAATTTGACTGTTTCGCCGACAGGTTCGTTTCCTGACTTATTACGCTTGATTATAGCGTTTATGCGCGCAAGTACTTCTTTGGGAGAAAAAGGCTTTACCACATAATCGTCAACGCCCATCTCAAAGCCGAAAAGTTTATCATATTCCTCAGTTCTCGCAGAGAGCATAAGTATAGGTGTGTTCTTGAACTTTCTTATTTCCTTGCAGGCTGAAAAGCCGTCCAGTCTTGGCATCATAACGTCCATTATTATTATATCAAAATCCTGTTCCTTAGCCATATCGACTGCCTGCATTCCGTCAACCGCTTCATATACGGTGTGTCCCTCGTACTCGGCGTACTCCTTTATTACCTCGCGAATTTTCTGTTCATCGTCCGCAATGAGTATCTTGTACATTTTTTCTTTCCTTTCTATTCGGTCTGTTTGATTTTTTTGTAAAAAAAATTCAGTTTAACGAAGTAAACTGAACGGAAACAAATAAGCACAAATCAAATTATCAATGAAATGTTGGGAGAGGAAATTATGATTATTGAATTTATTCAACCACCATAAAATCTGTCAGTTTTACCTGACGCTTATTATTATATCCGCCTTTTATGATAGAAATGTGTTTGAAGTCTAAAAAAATTGTAAATCACGCTGTCACTTTATCTCCTTATGAGTATCAACTGTGCCGCTCATGAAAATTTCGGCGATTTTCGGGCAGATATCAGCCGATGGGATAAATGACGGACTGTTTAGTGCAATACCGCTTCCGATCGGTATCGATAAATTGATGTTTGCAATATCGTTATTGACTGTATACCGCATACTTCCGCCGATGTGCCTTATATACAGTTTTGCACAATACATTTCAAAGTCATCGGATATCATACCTGAATGAGTATCATTCTTCAGCGAAAATGAACAGTAGAGTGTTACATAATTTGCATTTTTGCCAACCTTAAGATTGAAAAGATATTTATCCGAGCATCTTACCATAGCTTTCAGTATACTGAATATGCAAACATAGAACATACGCTGACCGGTATTTACCGGGACATCTTCGGTCATAGACTGATCGGCATCGACCTTGAATAACACAGGAATATCACCGAGTACCCGATTTGCTTCTTCTGCTATAAGTTTAAGTTGTTCTAAAAAGTACACGGCAGGAGCGGACTGCGTTTTACCGTAGATAACATTTGAGAGCTCTGTCAGCACTTCAATATTTCTTAAAAGATTGTTAAGTGCTTTTTTATTGAGACAGTTCTTTTCCGCTTTCTCTATATCGTTTTTCGCCTGGGCGAGCATATAGCAGATATCCGGATATGTGTCTGTACTCCCGAGCTGCATGAGTATATCGGTAAGGGTGTTGACGCGCCAAAGTATCAGAGTTTTACCTCGTGAAGAAAGCTTGCTTGCCTGCGCCGCAAAGATCTTGCCGTCAATGCTTACTTTGTCCGTCAGTGATGTATCATTTATTCCTTTCGGGAAGATTATAGCCGTTCCGCATGCTGAGTTTCTCCAGTGCACATTTCCGTATTCATCGGTTAAAAAGAAAGGTATTCCCGAACCGCCGTAAAGCGTTTCAAGGGCATCGAATATTTTATCCATGGCAATCTGTTCCTTTACGGATTATTTTACTTCTTGTCATCTTTTATCAATTTTTCCGGCTTACCTTTTTCATCAACAACATATACCCTGTCAAGTTCGGACATAAGACCTCTTTTAAAAGAGGCTCTGTATTCGTTTCGTAATTCAGTCTGCTCCTGCTTTTCTTCGGGAGTGAGCTCGCGCTGCCTTGACTGACGAGCAAGATAATTTATTCTTTCGATTTTAGCTTTTTCCATAATTATTCCTTTTATCTGAGATTTTTAATATTATCGATTATTCTGTTCGGCTTTTTCAGAATAAGCCATACTGCCGCAGATATGAATGTGCCGGTAAGCACTGCGGCAATTGCCAGAAACGGCAGATATGTAAACACTGCCGGCGAATAAATAAACGATGCCGCCGATATTTGTCCGACGTTGTGCATTACAGCGGAAAATATCCCTGCGGGAAATACACCCCACGGTTCTTTTATAAATCGGCGGGTTATAGCCATTGCCGCGAATGACAGCGCACCGCCCGTGAGTGAAAATAGCAACGCCATAAGGTTTCCTGATATCAGAGCTGACAGAAGTACACGGGTTATCAATATCAATGCGGTATCGTATTTGCTCCAATTCCCGCCGAGATACAGCGAGAAAAGCACCGGGAAATATGCAAGTCCTATCCTGAAGCCGGGTATCGGAACGACAGGTGGTATCATTCCCTCTATTACATACAACGTCAGCGACATTACGGCAAGAAGTGCCGCAAATACAAGTTTCTTAGCTGTCATGGCTGTACTCCGTGCGGTTAGTCTCAATGCGGATAACCAGCTTATGTGGCATACATACGATTGGTTGAATGCCGTCTGAAATCGGTGCTGTCATAACGCATATCCTATCGGGGCAGTCGGCATCGGTGACGCTTATACTGCCGTCCTTTACCGTAATGACATTATATCCTCTGTCTTCAGAATATACGGTAAATGTCTGATCCCCGGCATTACGCAGGTCTATCGTTTTTATGAGTTTCCCGTCACTGTAGATACTAGCGGTATTGCCGCCGCCGGTATTTCTTACAAGTATTGTGCAGAGAAGTGAGAAGAAAACAATGCATAAGACAGCAATAATGCAGATAACCTTCCGCTTATCCGTCATGATTCCGTGAAGTCGGCGGCAATACCGTCAGACGTGATTATTGTGCCGTCCGTCAAAGTTATGATATATTCCGCAATGTTATATTTACTGTAAAATTCCGCTGTCTTGTCAGCTCCCATGACAAAAAACGCTGTGGAAAGAGCGTCGCTTATCAGTCCGCTTTCCGAGTAAACTGTACAGCTTTTTACACCGCTGTCTGCGGGGTATGAGGTGTCGGGGTCTATTATATGGTGATACTTTACACCGTCATATTCTACAAAGCGCTTAGCGCCGTTTGAGGTGGCTATATAGCCCTCGTTTACTTTAAGTGTTCCGACAGGAGAGTTCGTTTCATCGGCGGTTATTGTTATATTCCAACTTTCACCGTTGTTATCGCCTATAGTCAGTATACTTCCGCCGAAGTCGACTACTGCTGATGTAACACCCGAATCTCTCAGGTATGTGTCCATCATATCCATAGCGTAGCCCTTTGCCGCCGCACCGAGGTCTATGCTGAAACCATCCGAGGAGAAGGCAACTGTCTGCTCATAATAGTTAAAGACAATGTTCTCATAGTTTTTTTTGCCCGCAAGCTTTTTAAGCTCCGTATCACCGGGCTTTACAGCGTTTTCTTTGCCAAAGCCCCACATATCGGAGATATTTCCGAGTGTTATGTCAAACGCTCCGTCTGTAAGGTCTGACAGCTGCGTACAGGTTTTGAGCATATTATATGTTGCCGCATCGACATCTACAGCCGATGAATACGCATTGTCGTTTATCTTTGTGATCAGACTGTCGGACTTTGTTCGTGACAGCGTATCGTCAAGTGCGCTAAGCATCCCCGACGCACCCTTGCAGATTTCCTCCGCGGTAGAATTTCCGTTAACGTCGTATATTGTGATCGATACTAAAGTATCAAATGCAAAGCTGTCGTGTCTGTATGGTTGCTTTGCGCTGCACCCTGCTGTAAAAGCGGCACACAGCACAGCTAACGGCAGGACAGCGGTCAGATGTTTTTTTCTCATTTTTTCTCCAATCGTTTTACACTATTATATACCTAACAAATAAAAATTTCAACCGATTTTACTTAATTTGTATTGCTAATTTGTATCACATCGTTTTCGACTAATAAAAAAGTTGCATTTTTCTTTCGTTTGTGATATACTTCTTTAGTATGGATTTTTGTTTTTTGTTTTCTGTACATACATCTGCAGATAAAGCAAAATCACTTTGAGGAGGCGGCTATGCGCATCATTGGCATTGATCCCGGCTATGCGATAGTCGGTTTTGGGATCGTCGATTACAGCAAAGGCAGTTTCAGGGTGCTTGACTATGGAGCTATAACAACAGATAAGGATACGCCTTTCCCGAACCGCCTTTGTGAGATATACGACGATTTCTGTCAGATACTTGATAACTGGAAGCCGGACGCGCTTTCGATCGAGCGGCTGTACTTCACTAACAACCAGAAGACAGGCATTGACGTTGCGCAGGCCAGGGGGCTTATAATTATGGCTGCCGCACAGCGTGGTATCGAGATAAACGAGTACACCCCCTTACAGGTAAAGCAGGCTGTTGTAGGCTATGGTCAGGCGGTAAAAAAGCAGGTTCAGGAAATGACGAAAAATATACTGAAGCTCCCCGCAGTGCCGAAGCCCGATGATACGGCAGATGCGCTGGCAATGACTATATGCCACGGTCAGACCAGCGGTTCATTGCTCAGAAACCTCAGAACATCGAATATATAGAAAAGAGTAAATTATGATATACAGTGTAAACGGAACAGTCGATCTGATCGAGCCTAATCTCACGGTGATAGACTGCGGCGGCGTAGGTTATGCCTGCCGCACGACAGCGAATACATTATCACAGCTTAAAACCGGCGAAAAGGCAAAGCTTCTCACCTATCTTGCGGTAAGGGAGGACGCGGTAGACTTGTTCGGCTTTTATGATGCGGCAGAGCTTAACTGCTTCAAAATGCTGATCTCGGTGTCGGGAGTAGGTCCTAAAGCGGCGCTGTCGATCTTATCGGGTATGACACCACAGTCTTTTGCGCTGTGCGTAGCGTCCGGCGACAGCAAGGCGCTGACAAACGCTCCGGGTATCGGCAAGAAGACCGCAGAGCGTATCGTCCTTGAGCTTAAGGACAAGGTATCAAAGCAGGAAATAGCCGCAGGTGTAAGGGGCAGTGCAGTGCCGATAGTAGCCGCACCGTCAAATTCATTTGCGGAGGCGATATCCGCGCTTATGGTGCTCGGTTATACAAACAACGAAGCCACCTCGGCGCTCGGCGGACTTGACCCCGCAGCCTCTGCCGATGAGCTTATCAAGGCCGGACTTAAAAAACTTGCGAAGTTCTGATAATTGTCCGCGCATTAACTTTGAAGGGAAAGCGTATAAATGATTGAGAGAAACGATCTTTCACATATAGCCGATGACGAGGGAGCGCGCATTGTCGAGCCGCAGTTTTCTGTCGAGGATACCGATGTTGAGTTTTCCTTGCGTCCGAAAAAATTGAACGAATATATCGGTCAGGAAAAGGTAAAGGAAAATCTTCAAGTATATATAGAAGCGGCGCGCAGACGAAATGAGAGCCTTGACCATGTTTTGCTGTACGGTCCTCCGGGACTCGGTAAAACAACGCTTGCTGGGATTATCGCAAATGAGATGGGCGTTAATTTCAAGGTGACATCAGGTCCCGCTATCGAAAAGCCGGGCGAGCTTGCGGCACTGCTTACAGGTCTTCAGACAGGCGATGTACTGTTCGTAGACGAGATACACCGACTTTCAAGACAGGTCGAGGAAATACTATATCCTGCGCTTGAGGACTGCGTACTTGATATAATGATAGGAAAAGGTCCGTCTGCACAGTCGATAAGGGTTGATCTGAACAGGTTTACGCTTATCGGCGCTACAACAAGGGCAGGACAGCTCACAGGTCCTCTGCGTGACAGATTTGGTGTAATAATGCGCCTTGAAATGTATACTCCTGAGGAGCTTTGCAATATTGTAATGCGCTCATCGGTGATACTTTCGATACCGTGCGAAAGAAGCGGCGCTATGGAGATAGCAAAGCGTTCAAGAGGAACGCCGCGTATCGCAAACCGCCTTTTAAAGCGTGTCCGCGACTTTGCCGAGGTTATGGGTGACGGAAAGATCACAAAGGAAATGGCAGATATCGCGCTCAACAGGCTGGAGATCGACAAGCTCGGTCTTGACAGCCTTGATAAGCGCTTCCTCACTATGATAATAAACGGCTATAACGGAGGTCCTGTAGGACTGGAAACACTTGCGTCTGCGCTCGGCGAAGAGTCGGTGACGCTTGAGGACGTATGCGAACCGTATCTTATGCAGCTCGGATTTATTTCAAGAACTCCGCGGGGCAGATGCGCGACCGAGCTTGCGTATAAGCATCTCGGACTTGTGCGTGACGGTCAGCAAAGACTTGACTGACTTCAATAAAATTGTGTTGTGTTTGGAAAAAGAAGAAAGGTATTTTAAGCATTATGGGCAGATTATTCGGAACTGACGGTGCAAGAGGTGTAGCTATAACCGAGCTTACCTGCGAGCTTGCCATGAATATAGGCAGAGCCGCAGCCATTGTACTGACAAAGCAGAAAACACATAAAGGAAAAGCAAGGATACTTATAGGAAAGGATACCAGAATTTCATCGGATATCCTTGAATCGGCGCTCATCGCGGGCATAACCTCTGTAGGCGCCGATGTGGAGCTTCTCGGTGTTGTACCTACTCCCGCCGTTGCTTATCTTGTAAGATATTACGAGGCTGATGCGGGCGTTATGATTTCCGCATCGCACAACAGTGTTGAATATAACGGCATAAAGCTGTTCTCTTCAACGGGATTCAAGCTCCCTGATGACGTGGAAAACGAGATAGAAGCACTGATACTTGATACTCCCGAAAAGATGGAGCTTGTTGACGGCTCTGATGTCGGCAGAATAAGAACAATGTACGGCGCTGTAAGCGAGTACAACGAGCATATTCAGTCGACTGTCGGCGGAAAGTTTCAGGGGCTTCTCGTTGCAATAGACTGTGCAAACGGCAGTGCCAGTGCAACAGCCGAATCTCTGTTCTATAAGTTCGGTGCTGAATATGTGTATATAAACAACGAGCCTGACGGTCTTAACATAAACGATAACTGTGGTTCTACCCATATGGAACAGCTTGTCGAGCTTGTTAAAAAGCGTGGTTGTGATGTCGGCTTTGCTTTTGACGGCGATGCAGACAGATGCCTTGCCGTTGACGAAAAAGGCAATATAATAGACGGTGACAAGCTTATTGCTATCCTTTCGCGCTATATGAAGGAAATGGGTAAGCTTAAAAACAACGCGGCGGTAGTCACCGTTATGAGCAATCTCGGATTTCACCGTTTTATGAACGAAAATAAGATCGATACCGTGTGTACTAAGGTCGGCGACCGCTATGTGCTTGAAGAAATGCTTAACAGTGGGTATAATATCGGTGGTGAGCAATCGGGACATATTATATTCCTTGACCATGCAACCACAGGCGACGGACAGCTGACAGCGGCGCAGACCCTTGAACTTCTGTCGAAATGCAAGCGTCCGCTGTCACAGCTTGTAAAGGATATACCCGACTTCCCGCAACTGCTTGTCAACGTAAAGATCACCGAGGACAAAAAGGGACTATGGGACAAGACGCAGAAGATAACCGATATTATCGCACAGGCTGAACAGGCTATGGGAGAAAACGGCAGGATACTCGTCAGAGAAAGCGGAACAGAACCGCTTGTAAGAGTTATGATAGAGGGCAAAGACGAAAAGGAAGTGCATCACTGGACAAATCTTATCGCAGACACGATAAAAGAGTGTCTGTGCCGATGAAATGTAAAAGGAGTTTGTAAATGGCAAAGATAGAGGCAGAGCTGTACGGCAATTTCGATATTATACTTATGGATCTTCACAACACTGTAATGAGAGGGAGTTCCAGTGCATCTCTTGAAGAAAGCTCTGATATTGTAGTCGGAAGTACACGTTGCGCAGTCCGTGCATATGAACGTTACAGCTGGCTTGGAAGCGGCAGAGTAAGTATGAACGTCACACTGTTCCAGACGGAAGGCAGAATATTCGTTTCGGTAACTTCAACGGGCGGAAGTCAGGCTCTGTTCTTCAAGATAAATACGATCGGAGAGAACTCGTTTCTCAACACGATACGACCGACGGTAGACAGTTACAGGATAAGGTGAACTAATTTGAGAAAATCACAGGATTGGCAGGACTACAGACTGATAGATGCATCAGACGGTCAGCGCCTTGAAAAGTGGGGCGGTATAACGCTTGTGCGACCCGACCCGCAGATAATATGGAAAAATCCGAACCCCTCACCGCTGTGGAACAAGGCGGACGCGGTATATCACCGTTCATCAAGCGGCGGAGGTAAATGGGAGTACAAAAAACAGCTCCCCGAAAGCTGGAATATTAGCTACAAAGGTCTTACCTTTATGGTAAAGCCCACAGGTTTCAAGCACACCGGGATATTCCCAGAGCAGGCGGTCAACTGGGATTTATGCTCAGAGCTTATAAAGAACGCCGGCAGGGAAATAAACGTGCTTAATATGTTCGCCTATACCGGCGGTGCAACGCTCGCCTGTGCAAAGGCAGGCGCTAAAGTGTGTCACCTTGACGCGGTAAAGGGTATGGTAGACTGGGGCAGGACAAACGCAAAGCTCAGCGGTCTTTCAGACAAACCCATAAGATGGATTGTAGATGATGCGGTAAAATTTCTCGGCAGGGAGATAAGGCGCGGAAACCGCTATGACGGCATCATACTCGACCCACCAAGCTACGGCAGAGGAACAAACGGTGAGATGTGGAAGCTCGAGGACAGTATCTGCGACCTTATGAATATGTGCACCGAGGTGTTGACCGAAAAGCCGCTGTTCATAGTGCTCAACAGCTACACGACCGGTCTTTCGTCATCGGTAATGACTTACCTTTTACAGATGACGGTAGGCAGAAAATATAAGATAAGAGTAGACTCACAGGAGATAGGACTTCCTGTTGAACAGACGGGACTTACAGTTCCCGCAGGAAACACCGCGGTCGTATATTTCGATTAAGCCGCGGTAAAGGAGAACGGATTGGAAGATAAAGAGATAATAAAAACCGAAGACCTTACATTCGACTATACCGTGTTTGACGAGAACGGCGAGGAAACAGGCAAGAACCGCATTCTTACCGACATTTACCTTTCGATAGAAAAGGGCAGCTTCGTAGCTGTCCTCGGTCATAACGGAAGCGGTAAGTCGACCCTTGCAAAGCACTTTAACGGCATATTGCTCCCGACCTCGGGCAAGGTGCTTGTAGATGGGATAAACACCACAGACGAGAGCAGAATATACGATATCCGTCAGACAGTCGGAATGGTGTTTCAGAACCCGGATAACCAGATAGTAGCGACTATAGTTGAGGAAGATGTTGCGTTTGCGCTCGAAAACCTCGGTGTTCCTCCCGATGAAATACGCAGACGGGTAGATGAGGCGCTTAAGACCGTGGATATGTACGAGTACAGAAGTCACGCACCGCATCAGCTTTCGGGCGGTCAGAAGCAGAGAGTTGCGATAGCAGGCATAATCGCAATGCGACCGCGCTGTATAGTAATGGACGAACCCACGGCAATGCTCGACCCGAAGGGCAGAAAAGAGATAATGTCGACCATAAAGATGCTCAATAAGGAGCACGGTATAACTGTCGTACTGATAACTCACTATATGGAGGAGGCGGCAAAGGCAGACCGCGTGGTCGTAATTGACAAGGGCGAGATTTTGCTTGACGATGTTCCGAAGAAAATATTTTCTCAGGTTGAGCTTTTGAAGTCGGTCGGACTTGATGTTCCGCAGGCGACAGAGCTTATGTATGAGCTGAAAAAAAGCGGGATAGATGCACCCGATGATGTAATAGATGAAGATGAGTGTGCAGAGGTTCTGTACAATATTCTTAAAAATAAGGAATAATAAATGAATGTGATAGAACTGAAAGGGCTTACTTATAAGTATAGCGTGGGCACTCCGTTTGAGTCGACCGCTGTTGATAATGTAAACCTTACTATAGAAAAGGGCGAATTTTGCGGAATAATAGGTCACACCGGAAGCGGGAAATCAACGCTTATTCAGCACCTTAACGGTCTTGTAAAGCCGACATCCGGCGAGGTGCTCATAGATGGACAGAACATATGGGACAAGGGTGTTGACATACGCTCAATAAGATTTAAGGTCGGTCTTGTGTTCCAGTATTCCGAGTATCAGCTGTTTGAAGAAACAGTATACAAGGATATAGCATACGGACCTAAGAATATGGGCTGTGACGAAGCCGAGGTTGACCGCAGGGTGCGCGAGGCTGCAGAAAATATGGGTATCCGTGAGGAGCTTCTTGAACGTTCGCCGTTTGACCTTTCGGGCGGACAGAAGCGCCGCGTAGCGCTTGCGGGCGTTATCGCAATGGATCCCGAGATACTGATACTTGACGAGCCCGCCGCAGGACTTGATCCGATAGGCAGAGAAAAGGTGCTCGGTAAGATAAGCGATTATCATAAGAAATACGGCAAGACGATACTGCTTGTATCCCACTCTATGGAGGATATAGTAAAGTATGCCGATAAGGTTCTTGTAATGAACAAGGGCAGACTCTTCTGCCATGAGGATACGGACAGCGTATTTGCAAGGCAGGACGAGATTATAAAGATAGGTCTTGATGTTCCTCAGATCACAAAGATCATGATGAAGCTGAGAGATAAAGGTGTAGACTTAGGAAAAGATATATATACTGTTGAACGTGCAAAAGAGAGAATAATGCAGTATATGGACAAAGGAACGATATGCTGAAGGATATTACAATAGGACAGTTTTTCCCGGGCAATTCAATAATCCACAGACTTGACAGCCGCTTCAAGATAGTGCTTGATATAGCTTATGTTGTTATGCTGTTTATGGCGGGGAATTATTGTTCGCTTATAACGGCGGGACTGTTCATGCTGATAATTTATATGATGTCGGGGATAAGCTTCAAGCTGATATTCAAGAGCTTGAAGCCTATTATGCCGATCATACTGTTCACCTGTATACTTAATCTGTTTTTTATACACGGTGAGGGTGATCCGCTCGTACAGCTCGGATTTATAACAATATATATGGAGGGTATCAATACCTCCGTGTTTATGACGGTAAGAATTGTATTCCTTATAGTCGGAATGTCGCTTCTTACCTATACGACATCACCCATAGCGCTGACAGATGCAATAGAAAGACTGTTGTCGCCGCTCAAGAAACTGCATTTTCCGGTGCATGAGCTTGCTATGATGATGACGATAGCTTTAAGATTTATCCCTACTCTTATCGAGGAAACCGACAAGATAATGTCGGCACAGAAGGCGAGAGGTGCGAGCCTTGATACAGGCGGACTTGTAAAGAAAGCCAAGGCGCTTATACCGGTGCTCATACCATTGTTTGTATCGGCTTTCAAGCGCGCAAACGAGCTTGCACTGGCTATGGAGTGCCGTTGCTACAGAGGCGGCGAGGGCAGGACCAGAATGAAACAGCTCAAGTTCGGTGCAAGGGATATTGTCGCAACGGTTGTAATGGCTGTAATGTTCACATTAATCATTCTTATGAACATTTATGTGGCTGTACCCGGAATTTAAGGTGAACTATGCGCAATCTTAAAGTAACTATGGCATATAACGGCACGGCGTATCACGGATATCAGCGGCAGAACAACGCAAACAGCATACAGCAGACGGTAGAAGAGGTGTTGTCAAAGCTGCTCGGAGAGGATATCACGATAAACGGCTGTTCACGGACAGACACGGGTGTGCACGCAAGAGCGTTTGTGTTCAATGTGAAGACTGCTTGCCCTATTCCCTGTGATGGCTTTATAAAGGGCGGGAACGCAATGCTCCCGCAGGATATTGCCTTTCTTTCGTGTGAAGAAGTGTCTGACAGCTTCCACGCAAGGTTTGACAGTAAGGGCAAGGAGTATATCTACAGGATATATACAGGTGTTGTCAGGGACGTATTTACGGCGGATATGGCGCTTCATTATCCGTATGATCCCGATATTGAAAAAATGCGAAGCGCGGCGCGGCTTATAGTCGGTGAGCACGACTTTGCTTCATTCTGCAAGGCGGAAGCAAAGGAGCACCTGATGACTACTGTCAGAACGGTGTATTCGATAGATGTTGAGCAAAGCGGTGACTTTGTGGAAATTCAAGTTCGCGGCAACGGTTTTCTTCACAATATGGTGAGGATAATTGTAGGAACACTTATATATATCAGCGAGGGCAAGCGTACCGAGCAGGATATAATAAACGCGCTCACAAAGCCCGACAGGGAGTTTGCCGGCAAGACTGTACCCGCTTGCGGACTGTATCTCAACAAGGTGTTCTACTAAAAGATGTATAAATGAAAGAGGGGTAAATATGAAAGTACCCGATAAAAATCCTCTTGAACAGCAAAACAACGACATAAACGATGTTACGCTGTATCGCAAAAAAAAGAAGAAAGCAAAGCTGACTAGAAACCTTATCATATTGCTTGTAGTTGTTGCTGCTGCTGTACCGATATGGATATACCGTGACACGATATTTGAGCCGTTGCGCGGTATCGCTTCTAAAATTCAGACGACGACTACCGATACCGCAGGCTATCCGATAAGTCTTACCGGAAGGTCTGACTACAGCTTTTGTGCGATGACTGACAGCTTTGCACTGCTGAGTGATACCTACCTCTATTCCTATAACGAGAACGGCGGACAGAATTTTGCTTTACAGCACGGCTATGTTCACCCTATGGCAGTATCTAACTCAAAGCGCGTGGTTATCTATGATAAGGGCGGACATGATTTTTCGCTGTTCAATAAGACAAGTCAAATCTATAAGGAAACTGTCGAGGACGAGGTTATAGTATCCGTATTTCTGAGCAACTCTGAGCATACTGCGGTCGTAACAACAGGCGGCAGATACTCAAATGTAATATACGTCTATGACGGAAGCGGAAAGTGGCTTTACACACAGCGCTTTATTGATGACAATGTAATGCAGGCTGTATTCTCCGATGACAACAGGTATCTCTATGTGACGAGGGTAACATCCGATAACGGTAATATTGTCACGAAGCTCTCAAAGTATGATATCAGCGGTGACGGCACTGAGTTGTGGTCGCAGTCGATGGGTGACTGTGTATCACTTTCGCTGGAACTTAGCGGAAATGTCCTTACTGTAACCGGTGACAATATGGCGGCTACATACAGCGCCGACAGCGGTGAACTTATCGGAAACTACAGCTATCCGGGAACGGTCGAGAACTTTGACGCATCATCATCTCTTAAAGCGTTTGTGTTTGATGACTTCACTGATGATGGCAAAAAAACAGTTATTCTCAATGACAAGTGTGAAGTGACAGCCTCCATTGCGGTTTCAGCCGATGTAAAACAGATAAAAGTCAGCGGTGATACTGTTTTTATTATGACCGAATCAGATATAACTCAATATAATTTATCTCTTGAATCGGAAAAAAAGACACTGCTTACAGACAGCTATTCCGACTTTATAACAGTCGGCGGGTCGATACTGCTTATGGGCTATGATGCGGTTGACAGTATAAGTATGTAACCGCAAATCGGAAAGGAAGGTATTTAATGGGAACAGATTTTTTTTGGTTTTATGATGTAATACTTGCGGCAATACTTATAGGTATGCTGTTTGTCGGTGCAAAAAAAGGCTTTGTGCGTATGGTGTTGAGCCTGGCGGCTTTTGTGGCATCATTTGTGGTTGCGCTGCTTATAAGTGACGGCGTTTCAACATGGGTATATGACAGCTTTATCAGTCAGCCGCTCGAGCAGAGCATATCTGCATCTATCAACGATACACTCGGTGAAAATGTTGTAACTCAGCTCGGAAAGATAGATATGGATAAGGCTAAGATAAACGGCAAGAGCCTTGACAGTCTTGACCTGAAACCTGACAAAGCGGGTAAGGTGACTGTAAATCTAAACAATGTGAACCTCAGCAACACCGGTATAAGCAAGGTAGACCTGACATCATTCGGTATTGATAAGTCAGTCGATTATTCTAAGATAAATCTTGGTTCGGTACAGCTGTACGAGAGTGATATAGACAAGTACGGACTTGAAAATATGCTTCTGACTGAAGTGCTTTCACAGAACTTAAAAAACAGTGATGTAGCAGAAAGCGTAAACGATATAATTGCTCAGGTGAGTGAGGCAGTTCCTGCACTTGGTCTTGAAGGTAAGACGATCGATGATATCGACAGCGGACTTGTGAACAACGTTGTAGTGAGCGTTGTCGAATCGTCAGGCAATCCCGGTAAGGCAATTCTTGACAATGTGGCGAAGCCCGTGATACTTGTGCCGCTGAGAACAGTGATATTTGTGGTACTGTTCTTCCTCGTATTCATAATCCTGTCAATTATAATAAGGGCAACATCGGTAGTAAACAAGCTTCCCGTGATCGGTAAGCTTAATTCCCTTCTCGGTGGTGTGCTCGGACTTGTACAGGGTCTTGTAATAGTGTTTATCGTTGTGATAATCGCGCATATGGCGGTTGCGATAAGTAATAATACGCTTATATTCTTAAACGAAATGACAATAAACAAGTCGTATGCATTCAGCTGGGTATATAACTTCTCATTCCTCGATTTCCTTAACTAAATACTCAGTTAACAAAAGAGAAATATAATTATAAGTATGTGGTTAAAACAGCTTATACTACAGACAAAAGAACCTAAAGAAAGGTTGGATATAAATGCTTTGTTCAAGATGTAAAAAAAGACAGGCAGTTGTATTTATCTCGACGATACAGGGCAACGAAAAGCGCGATGAGGGTCTTTGCCTTATCTGCGCAAAGGAACTGGGCGTTCCGCAGGTAAATGACTACCTTGAAAAAATGGGGATAAGCGATGAGGATCTCGAAGAAAGCTACAAGATGCTTTTCGGCGAGGGCGATCCCGACAGCGAAGAAAACGATGAAGATTTCACACCCGGCGGAGCAGGCACTATGATGCCGTTCTTCCAGCGTTTTGCCGCAAATAAGGACGGAAAGTCCGAAAGCGAAAAGCAGGAGGTCAAGGACGATAAGAAGCACAATAAGAAAAAAGAGGAGAAGAAGAGAAAATTTCTCGATGCTTACTGCACTAACCTTACCGCCAAAGCCAAAAAGGGCGAGATTGACCGCATAGTAGGCAGAGAGAAAGAGATATATCGTGTTATGCAGATACTCTCCCGCCGTACAAAGAATAACCCTTGTATCATCGGTGAACCCGGTGTAGGTAAGACCGCAATTGCGGAGGGTATCGCGCAGAAGCTTGCAAGCGGAGATGTGCCGTTCAGACTTCAAGGCAAGGAGCTGTATATGCTCGACCTTACCGCGCTTGTAGCCGGTACACAGTTCAGAGGTCAGTTTGAAAGCCGTGTAAAGGCGCTTATCGAGGAGATAAAGAATGCCGGAAACATAATCCTCTTTATTGATGAGGTTCATAACCTTGTCGGAACAGGTGACTCGGAAGGCACTATGAACGCCGCAAATATCTTAAAGCCTGCCCTTTCAAGAGGCGAGGTTCAGGTGATCGGTGCGACTACATTCAACGAGTACAGAAAGTATATCGAAAAGGACTCAGCGCTTGAAAGACGTTTCCAGCCCGTTACTGCAAACGAGCCGTCAATTGAGGATACAATAGAGCTTCTCAAGGGTATCAAGGAATATTATGAAGAATATCACAAGCTGTATGTGAGCGATGATATATTAAAGAGCTGTGCAGTGCTCAGTGAACGATATATTACTGACAGATACCTGCCTGACAAGGCGATAGATCTGCTTGACGAAGCCGCAGCTTGCGCAAGTATAAACAGCAAGGAGCTTACGGAATACGAACAGCTCAAGAAGAAAAACAAGGCGCTTGAGGTCGAAGAAAACGACCTTTCAGCCGAAACCGAGAATAAGAACTATCAGCGTATAGCAGAAATAAAGACAGAGCTTGCAAAGAACTCTGCTCGTATTGAAGAGCTTGAGCCCATGATAAAAGAGGTTCATGTTACCGAGAATGATGTCTGCAAGGTGATTGAGCTGTGGACGGGTATCCCCGCAAGCAAGCTTCTTGAAACCGAGTTCAAGCGTATAGCAAACCTTGAAAGCGTACTCAAGTCAAAGGTGGTCGGTCAGGACGAAGCCTGCGAGCTTGTTGCTGCCGCTATAAAGAGGACAAGAGTACAGCTGTCTGCACGCCGCAGACCTGCATCGTTCATATTCGTAGGACCTACAGGTGTCGGTAAGACCGAGCTTGTAAAGGTGCTTGCAAACGAGCTGTTTAACACGGTTGATCCGCTGATAAGACTTGATATGTCCGAGTTTATGGAAAAGCACAGCGTATCAAGAATTATCGGTTCGCCGCCGGGATATGTTGGATATGATGAAGCGGGACAGCTTACCGAAAAGGTACGCAGAAAGCCATATTCGGTGATCCTCTTTGATGAGATCGAAAAGGCTCACCCCGATGTTATGAACATACTATTACAGATCCTTGATGAGGGTAAGGTAAATGATGCCCACGGCAGAACGGTAAGCTTTGAAAATACCGTTATCGCAATGACCTCAAACGCGGGCTCATCATTCAACACAAGCGGACTTGGCTTTGCAAAGAGCGAAGAGGATATCTCAAAGGATAAGGCTATGAAGGCTCTCGGCGAGTTTTTACGCCCCGAGTTCTTAAGCCGTGTTGATGAGGTAGTTGTGTTCAAACCGTTATCGCTTGAAGCGTATAATGGTATAGCTCACCTTATGATAGGTGAGATGAAAGAGCCGCTTCTTGAAAAGAACATCATGCTTAACGTGACCGATGCGGCATATGATCTTGTTGCAAAGAAAGCGTCGGGCGGTAAGTTCGGCGGCAGAGATGTCCGCAGAATAGTCCGCAAGGATATTGAGGACAAGGTAGCTAATATCATTGTTGACGCTGACGGCAACGTTTCACAGATAAATGTTGACGCGGACGGTGACGAGATAAAGGTTACAGGCAAATAATACTGCGGAGCATTGCATAATGCAGTGCTCCGTTTTTGCTTAAACGAAAGGAATCAGATTTATGGCAGTGGTTATTACGGGCGGCACAGGAGCTATCGGCAGTGCGATGGCACGCGAGTTTGCAATAACAAATGATGTTGCGATAATTTACAAAAACTCCGATGAAAAAGCGATACAGCTCGAAAAGCAGACAGGCTGTAAGGCATATAAAGCGGACGTATCCTCTGTATCCGAGATATCGGCGGCGGTACGACAGATAATATCTGACTTCGGAAAGATAAATGTTCTTATAAACAATGCCGGCATATCGCAGATAAAGCTCCTCTGCGATGTGACTGAGCTTGACTGGTACAATATGGTCGATGTTCATCTGACGGGCGCTTTCAATATGACCAAGGCAGTACTCCCCGATATGATAAAGCATAAACGGGGAAGTATCATCAATATTTCGTCTGTTTGGGGGGTATACGGAGCGTCCTGCGAAGTGCCGTACTCAACGGTTAAGGCAGGGCTTATCGGCTTTACAAAGTCGTTGTCGAAGGAGGTCGCACCTAGCGGTATAACTGTAAACTGTATTGCTCCGGGAGTGATAGACAGCCCTATGAATAACGCTCATTTGTCGCCCGATGAGATGAATGAACTTATTGCCGAAACCCCTCTCGGCAGGCTCGGCACACCCGAGGATGTCGCAAAAGCCGCAGTGTACCTTGCATCGGCGGGCTTTGTCACAGGTCAGGTGCTCGGAGTAGACGGAGGGTTTTATTGATTTTACCGGCAAAGAGCCATAAAATAAGCGAAATGAGTATCGATATGATGCTCATTTTTGTTTGTATTAAAAAGAGCGGCTTAAAGTCGAATTGCATAAAAGCAGATCGCTCTCCTTATCTTACTTCCACTTGACACAAATTTCACTATAGAATAAAATGAATATACATTAAATGTAGTTGGAAACAACTGCTATATCTGTGCTGATTGAATGCAACGATGAAACATATGGTCATTTTCGCGGAAAGATTTTTAATGTTTTGCATTGGCAGACAGGAGGAACGAATGAGGATAGCTAAAAGCATATGCATTGGTATCGGAATGCAAGTGCTGATTATGCTTTTGCACTTGTTTATTCATTTTACAAACGGTAGTTTTGATCAAAGTGTTCAGATAGCTTGCTCATTTATAGCGGTGATACTCGTAACATATCTGACAGTTATTTGTTTTGACCTGCTTGTATATGCGATATTCAGCGGTCAGATCATTACGCTGCTGTTTGTCCTGATTTTTGAGAATGAGGGAGTTTATTTATTATACTATCTCCATAAAGGAAGCTCTCAGTGGTTCAATCCGGATATTTTTACCGATACTGTAATTATAATATCAGAAATACTCGTTGTGCAATTGCCGTCTTTCGCTTTGGCTAAACTGACACGACTTATCAGCAAAAAGTAAAGGTAAGTGCAAAGCTAAAGCATAAATTTCGGTGTTATGTAATTGTTGTTTATAAATGAACTAAATATAAAAATTCGTATATTTGTAATGAAATATTTGATTACAAAGACTACATAATCATATGCTTATGCGGCTGAAGCTTTATGGCTATCAGCCGCATTTTAACATAAAAAAAGAAGTCACAGGAATTGTGACTTCTTTTGGCGCAGAAAGAGGGATTTGAAGACTAACAATAATTAAAGCATATTATTATAAGCTTGATTGACGGTTTCTGCAACACGGCAGTGCTCTTCATCGTAAGTATGCTGGTATATTGTTTTAAGTATATATGGCGTGCTTTGACCTAATCTCTCTAGTGCATATTTGTCCGGAATACCGAGCTGTAACATAAGACTTGCATTTGCATGGCGCAAAGAGTGCATAGTGAAACGTCTCATACCGTGTTTTGCTTGCAATTTGTAAAATCGGTATAAAATCATATTCGGCGTAAGTCCGTTAACAATATATTCGCTTTTATGCTCAATTTCAGAAAGCCTGTGAATCAGGTAATCAGGTATAGCGATCTCCCTTGTGCTTTTATAGCTTTTGTTTGTATTTTTTTCAATCAGCTTGTTTTTTTCATTAGGTACTTTGGCACCTTTAATATAAATACGACAGTTACGGTAGTTGCACCATTTAAGAGCTTGAATTTCAGACTGTCTCAAGCCAAGAAGTAAAGCAAAAAGTATAGGAATTTCAATATCCTCACCATAAACCGCAGTTATGATTTGACTCATTTCTTTAGGTGTTGGAACTATGTAGTTTACAGGCTCCTTTGGTTTCAAACGAATTGAATTGGTTTCGATTTCAATATGATTTTGTTTGAGAACAGCTGTTATTAACCCAAATTGGTTGTTAATCGTTTTAGATGCATATTTAATAGCATTGATATTGATCCAGTTTTGAAGTACTAATTCGCTGATTTCTGGTAGCACAATATCATTGATGACATCAAATGCGTTACGCTGAAGAATACGGTATCCTCTGATAGTGGATGGTGACAGTATATTTTCGCGGCTTTTAATGTACCGCTCCAATGCAGTGGCAAAAGTTAAATTACTGCTTTCATCTTCACTTTCGAGAAGGTGTACGAGTTTATTGAGTAATTGTTTTTTTGTCATATTATTTTCTCCATTTCAATGTAGTTTATTCATTATATCATAATTAGAGATAATTATCAATATTATCAAGAACGGTTCGTCCTTTTCATTTTATTAAGGGAGGTGAGATAATGCCTGCAAAAATAATTGATTTTACAGCGCCGCACAAGCGTAAAACCGAAAGCGAAATTGAAATATCGAAAGTCGAGAAGATGGCTCTTGACAAGAAGATGAGCTACGGACAGTATGTAGCGATACTTGAAGAAGAAAAGAAAAAAGAGTATGTGCAGTATTAACGTTAATTGAATGGTGCGACACGGTGTCGCGCCTATATGAGAGCATCAGCATCCTATGGCAGTGCAACTCTGCCGGCTCTCACCATCGGAACACAGCATTAAGAGGTAGTTTTTATGATGGGGATGTAAGTGTTCCGCAACATCGGGCGATGATAGCTACATCGAGGACGGAAAAGTAAGCCTGCCGTCCTTTCCCGGTGTTATTTAAAAAGAGGCTGAATTTTTATGTGTTGCGCACAAGCAACAGAAAGAAGAGGTTTACTTATGAAAAAAATCATTGCTGTAGCTAATCAGAAAGGCGGAGTAGGTAAAACTACAACCGTTGTTAATCTTGCGGCAAATCTCAAGCGTGAAGGATACAATATCCTTTGCATCGACCTTGACGGACAGGGTAATCTGTCTGACTATCTCGGATATACAGGTGACGAAGGAACGCCGGTTATTACCGACTTGATCAAGGCTGAAATGTCTAAGAATATCACAGATGATATGATAAATGCCGCTATTCTGACAAGCACCGCTGACGGAATAGACTACATTCCGTCCGACATCTCACTGTCTATGGCGGATATGTTTATGGCATCTGCGATTGGTAGAGAAATGATACTTCGCAAGTTGCTGTCGAAAGCAATTTTTGATAAGTATGACTACATAATAATCGACTGTTTACCATCGCTTGGAATCCTTGTTGTCAATGCACTTGTAGCCGCCAACGGTGTACTTATACCGGTGCAGACACAGAAGTTTGCACTGAACGGAATAATCCAGTTTGAAGAAATCATCGCAATGGCAAAGGAACTCAACCCGGCATTAACGGTTTACGGCGTTATAGAAACTATGTGCGATAACACGAATATGACAAAAGGTGTTGACGAAGCACTCAAGAGCAGATACGGAAATCTTGTTTTTGAGAGCCGTATATCAAAAAGTGTTATGGCAAGCAACAGTACGGCGGAGCAGAAAGCTATGACGATAAATACAAAACTCGGCGGACAGTACGCTGAGCTGACGAGAGAACTTATAGAGAGGTGCAAATAATATGGCATTTGATTTTACAAATATAAAGGCAAAGGGAAAGATCAACGGGCTTTCCTCTTTTTCTTCTCTGCCGACTGAGGATGATACGGTTAAGATAACACCTATCCCGATAGATATGATTGATCCGTACACGGAAAGCCTGCACCCGTTTAAATCTTACACAGTCGATAAAATTGACGAACTTGCAGAGAGCATAAAGGTCAACGGCTTATTACAGCCGATTATCGTCAGCCGTAAATCTGACGGACGCTATATGATTATAGCCGGACACAACCGCTTCCGTGCGTGTCAGAAAAACAATATGGACAACATAGACGCTGTTATTAGAAATGAGCTTACAGCCACACAGCGAAAACTGATGATGGTTGACACAAATCTTGAGCAACGACATAAACTCACTGCCAAAGAACGTGCTTTAGCATATAAAATCAAGCAGGAATGTCTTAAAGAACTCGGAGCAACAAACCCTACAGCCGTAATCGCAAAGGAGAACGGCGAAAGCCGCAAGTCGGTACAGAGATACATTGCAATCAGCAGGCTAACACCGGAACTGCTCGATATGGTGGATACGGACCGAATTAAGCTATCTGTCGGTGTCGCTGTGTCTTCCGTCGATTCTGAAACGCAGAACAGCCTATCGGAGTATCTCATCAGCGAGGGCGATAAAGCAACTGTAGACGAAAAACAGGCTAAAGAAATACAGCTTGAAGCAACTGTTAAACCGCTATCGGTTGATGATATTGCAGAAATCCTTGAAAAGAAGCCACAGAAAGAAAAAAAGCAAAGCGATATAATCAAAATCCATTACGCTGACATAGCAGACAGTGTTATGGGACTGCCGAAGGAAGAAATCGAACCGCTTGTTCGTTGGCTCTTGACAAATAATCAATCTCAGATTGCCGATTACTGCAATGATAAAGGTTTTGTTTCCGTTGCCGAAACAACTGCCGATAGCGAAGCAGAGAGTATTGACGGTATTCTGATGGATGATGAGGATGAATTCAAAATATAAAAGGAGCAGATATAAATGAAAAACTATAAAGACTACAATAAGACCTATATAGGAAGCAGTGACAGTGCGTATTTAACGCTCAAAACAATCACCGGTGCAACAGAAAAACTTTGTTTCGGCGAAGATGGCAGTTACAGTGCCTATGTAGTTGATGAGGATACCCTTATCCCGAACCACTATCGTAAGGAGTTTGAGTTTACCGACAGTCTTGAGATATACAACAATTTTGGTGAACTCGAGTGGTCCGCAAAAGCAAAGCAAATATCCGTGTACACATCGGGTAACTTTGGCTGCTTGATTAAACTCGAAGGAGCCGAAAATTATAAGTTTGATTTGAACTGCAGAAGTGATAAGGATAACAGTTTTCAGAATGACGAGAACGATGAGGAACTGGAACTGTAAAAGGAGAAAAATATGACCGATAAGATAAGAATATTTGTCGATATGGATGGTACTATTGCAAGGTTTCACGACGAAAACTTGTATCTTGAACGGATGTTTGAAAAAGGCTTCTTTGCAGAGCTGAAACCGTTTGATAATGCTGTTGATGCAATAAAACGCATCATAGATAATCATCCAAATGTCGATGTGTATGTGCTGTCGGCGACTATCACAACACCTTATTGCCTCGAAGAAAAAAACGCATGGCTTGATAAGTATCTGCCTAACGTAGACAAAGAACACAGAATACTCATGGAAAGCTCCGCCGGCTTTAAGTCACTTTGTGTGCCGGGCAATTATATGTACAAAGACGATAACGGCAAATATCATATCAAAATATCTGAAAATGATATTTTGATAGACGATTATAACAAAAACCTTGAAGGATGGGAAAGAGATGGTGGTACGGCAATTAAAGCCAAAAACAACATTAATCATAAAGGTTTGTATGGTGCCTTGTGGAATGGTGAGTTGATAGATGTAACAGATACCGCTGATAGTATAGTGGAACGTCTGACCGAGATTATCGTGAGCCGGGAAAAAGGCATTGAAGAAAACCACTACAATGAAGATGATGAAGAATTAGAAATTGATTGAATTACCATTGTCAAGGAAAAAGGAGAAAAATATGACTGCAACAGAAAACAAAATAAACCATATTGTCGCTATCACAAACGATAGCGACATTTATTTTCCGAAAAAACTTATGGCAAGGCGTGATCTTGCTGATGATACAAAACTGCTTTTTGCGGTGGCTATGACCGACCATTGCAATATGACGGTATCGGAATTCTCGGATTTTCTTATAACTCACGTTAGTGAGCAGGCTAAAACAAAGAGGGCTAAGAGAGAGCTTAAAAGACTTGCAGGACAGCTCGATGAAATACTCGGTTAAAAACGGAGGACAGACAAATGAACAATAAGCTGAACACGGTATTTGATATTATCAATGCCACAAATACCGTCAGTGCGAACCGCTATCTGTCACACGCTCTTGGTGCGGAGGTAGCTATTATATACAATGCGTTGCTTGCAAAGTATGCATACTACAACAAGCACGATATGATACCGGATGACTGGTTTTACTCGACTATTGATGACTTATGGCGAAGCACCGCATTGTCCGAAAAGACACAGAAAAGAGCCATAGACATTCTTGTAAAAGAGGGGCTTATCGAATGCAAACGTAAAGGAATGCCTGCAAAGCGTTCCTTTTTTATTTGCAACGCTTACGATAAAATAGTTGCACTTATTGAAAAAGGTAAAGAAATTCTCGGTGAAAATACTGCGGAAACCGCAAAATCAAAGACAATAGAAGGCGATTCTGCTGTTCAGCTAAAACGGCAGAACAAAAACAGCCGAAAGTCAGCAACAAGTTACGCCGTTTCGGCAGAACATACTTATAAAACAAAAGAAAATAATCAGAAGTTATATAAACATCAGCAAAAGACGGTTGCTGATGTTATGCAGACAGCTATGGATAAAGGCACTTACTATCACGGCGAATACAAGACACCGGGAGAAGTATCTGAAGCTGTCGGCTGTATTGACGAGAACGGTATGCAGTACATCACAGATTGCTGTGAAAAGCATAGGAGTAAGATAAATAATCTTAAAGCATACATAACATCGCTTGTATTCTCGCTTGCCGAAAGCTGTAAAATAACAGTACGGACACAGTTTGAAGAAAGCACCAACAGTAGCTTTGATGTGTACAAGCTCGATCAATGGGCATTGGAGCAATATGCCACAGGCATTTAAAGCCTGCAGAAAAAAGAAAGTATTCTGTAGGCTGAAACACAAACTCAATCAACGTTTAAAGGAGAATATGCAATGCTGACATCAAAGCAGTATCACGACTTGCTGAAAGCCAAGCTCAGACGCTTCAGCAGGTCGCAGGATGAATGGAAAAGGTTCCTTGAAACCTCGTCAAGAATGTACAAATACGGTTTTAAGGAAAGCGTATCCATCTTTGCGCAGAAGCCGAATGCCACAGCCTGTGCCGAGATAAAAACGTGGAAAAAGGCAACAAACCGCCGTGTTATCAGAACAAGCGAAGCAATCGGTCTTGTATATTCGACCGATAACGTCAATGTTACAAGTATACGCTATGTGTTTGACATAGCCAATACGGTCAAGGTAAACGAGCAGTCGAAAACTCCGTACTTCTGGAAAATCGATGATACTTGTGAAGAACGTGTGTATAATGAACTTAAGCAGGCATACAGCGTTACGGACGCAATAAATCTTGAAGAAGCAGTTAAAAAAATTGTCCGTGAACGTATAACGTACTTGACAAAAGATGTACAAAGTAATATAATAAAATCAGTGGAAGGCTCGGCGGCGGAAGAGCTTGACGAATTCGCTTTATCGGCGGTTTGCGAACGCTTCGCCAGTGAGAGTGCCACATACGCAATACTTCACCGTTGCGGTATCGAATATGACGCAGATTTCAGCGACATATACAACTTTGACACTGTAAACGCTATAACCGCTGTCGGAGATATTATCAATCAGACAAGCGAAGAAGTATTACGCAGCATTGAAAAAACAATGAAAGCCATTCTGAAGGAGGAATACTATGAACGCATACGAGAAACAGCCCGAAACGATAACGAAAGTGATAGACGGCGTGGAGATAACATACAAATTCGACAGGGAAACGGAAACATATCTTCCGTTCTCGGATACGAAGGAGGAGAAGATCGACATCGGCAAGTACGGCAGGATGAGGCTGAAATTCCTCAGAGAGCAGAAGCCGATACCGATGACATTCAACCAGTTGATGATAAACGGAGAGCTGGAGCAGCACCTGCTGACAGTGAACGAGCAGTGTATCAGCAGAGTGTCGGAATTCGTGGAGAAGAACAGGGAGAAGTACGGAGCGACGGACGCATTGCAGAACAGCAATCCGCTCGAATGGACGAGAATCTGCAATTCGCTGAGAATGATGGCAGAGGAACAGGTACAGCAGGAGATAATTTACGCTCAGTAACAGAAGAAGCAGACGAATATAACGATATGACAACGGAGGCAGATGCCCCCGCTGTTGTTGTATCCGAAAGCCTTGCATCTGATGAAATCAAGTCGGTATTGCTGTATGACCGTTGGCTGAAACACAGCAAAAACGAAATAACCGGCTTTTTTCTTTCTGCGGCTGACATTCAGAGCAAGGCGGAATACCTCAGAGATTCGTACAATAACGATTATACCGAGATTATCATAGGTGAGGAACGATACGGTTATCATAATGAAATAAACGGACTTGAAATATGGAAAGGTCCGACATATTTCAGTATGACGGCGGATATGCACTTATCGTGGACGGACGTTGCCGGCATAATTGACGATATGATAAAGGCACACGAATATCTCAGTGCCGATGAGCTTGACAGAGAACAGACAGACTATGTTGATATAGAGCCGCAGAAAGAAGAAAACGACGAGCAGCTCACTTTCTTTGAAATGAACTTACCGGCTGTCACTGAAAGCTCCGTACTTCCGGTAGAAAATATCAAGTCTGAACATTTTGACAATCTGTTAAGGCTCGGAAGTATCAAAGACCGTAACAGCAGACAGACAATAATTGCATACTTCAAGAAGCCCGGTCACACCGCACAGGAACGTGCGGATTTTCTAAGGTCACAGTATCTTACACAATACCGCAATGAAGATATAAACGATACCGCTTACGGCATAAAGAGCCTTGATAATAAGTTATCGGCATACTTTTCCGAAAGCGGTATTACTCTCAAAGCAGGTGACAGTGTATTCTCGATCGGCGGAAAGTCGGAAAGCATATCCTGGACGGAAGCTACAGACAGAATACAGAAAATGCTTGATGAAGGCACTTACGCACCGCAGACTGTGATTGACGCATCAGCAGAAATTGAAGCAAAACAGACAGCAAACAGAATATGGGAGTTATGGCGAGATCAGAATAAGGACAGTAATATCAGACTTGATATTGATGACAGCGATTTTACGCATACGTCCGAAACGATAGGGTATATAGCGGAAAAATTGCTGAATGACCGTGAATGGCTTGAAAAAACAGCCAACGCTTTTATGCGTTATGCGTATGAATGGCAAGCTGACCGCTCGGTACAGAGATTTAACGGTTTTGTGTACAACCCGGTTACCGTATCTGCAGAACTATCTGACCTGCTGAAAGAAGAAATCAACTACACAGCAAAGGAATATGTTCCGTTCCCGGCAACACCGTATATAAATACTGACCACATCGAGATGTACTTCAGAAAACACGGACATATTGAAGGTGCAAAAGGCAAAATCAGAGAATATTTTACATCTCACGTTGATACAAAGGCTCAGACCGCATATCTGAAAAGCATATACGAAAACAGCGGTTGTATGTCCGGAGAATTTGATTTTAACGCAATATCCGCCAAAGGCGCAGTGTTCCGAATATCTGTTGACGGCATAAAATCTGACGAGAAGCACGTTTCGTGGGAAGAATGTGCAAAAACGGTATTTAAGTCAATAAAGAACGACAGATATACAAAGCCTTCTTTTACAACTGAAATAACCGATGAAGTAAAAACAGACGATCCCGTTAAGTCAAACGCAGTTGTCATTGAAACTGCTACAAAAGAAAGCAAAGAACCGCATACCGATTACACGGAATACATCGGCAGAGAATTTGAATATGAAAACAGAAAATACAAGATTGACAGTATAAATGAAGGCACTGTATCGGCACAGGATATGACGATGTTGGAAACAGCTCGTTATCCGATATTCAGAGTGCTTGATACTGAAACAGTCCTCGGAATAATCAGAGACCAGCAACAGCCGACAGAAAAAGAAAAGACGCTTTCCGACTATACCTTATCGACGGACGATTATTCGGATCTCGGCGGAGAAAAGTCACGCTTCAGACATAACGTTGAAGCGATCAAAACACTTAAAACTATCGAAAGCGAAAACAGAAATGCTACTCCCGATGAGCAAAAGATACTTGCAAAATATGTAGGCTGGGGCGGGCTTTCATCGGCATTTAACGAAAGTAATAACGCCTGGGCTGATGAGCATAAGGAAATCTCAGACCTGCTTACTCCCGATGAGTATGCAATGGCAAGAGAAAACACAATGACAGCGTTTTATACTTCCCCCGAAATAATCGGTGCGGTCTATGACGGACTTAAAAGTATCGGTTTTGACGGCGGAAATATACTGGACCCTTCAGCAGGCACAGGTAACTTTTTCGGAGCTATGCCTGTAGAAATGCGAGAAAAGTCAAAGCTGTACGGTGTAGAGCTTGACAGCGTATCTGCAAGAATAGCAAAACAGCTGTATCAGTCGACAAATATAACCGAAGGAGCCTATGAAAAGCGTGTGTTGAATGATAATTTCTATGACGTCGCTATTTCAAATGTGCCTTTCGGACAGTTCAAGGTACACGATAAGCGATACGACAGTCTTAATTTGAACATACATGACTATTTCTTTGCAAAATCGCTTGACAAGGTAAGACCGGGCGGAGTTATCGCCTTTATCACAACAAGCGGAACGCTTGATAAGTCAAACAGCAAGTTCAGAAAGTATATGGCGGAACGTGCCGAGCTTCTCGGTGCAGTCAGACTGCCAAACACAGCATTCAAAGTCGTAGCCGGCACAGAAGTTACATCGGATATTATCTTTCTGCAGAAAAGGGATAAGATACAGTCGGTAAACAGTGAAAACTGCGAATGGCTTGACTTAGGCACAGATGAAAACGGCATACCGATGAACAGCTACTTTGTGAATCATCCCGATATGATAATCGGTGAAATGAAACAAGGCATAGAGTACAGTATGTACGGTGACGCAACAGCAACAGCCTGTGTTGCACCCGAAGGGTACGACATCGTGTCGCACCTGCATGACGCAGTTACAAGAATAGACGGAGAATATCACCCGTATACTCCTCAACAGGATGAAATCAAGTATGGTGAGCTGAAAAAGGAAACAATTCCGGCTGATGAAAGCGTGGATAACTACACGTATACGCTGTATAACGGTAACGTGTATTATCGTGAAAACAGCATAATGACAAAGGTCGATAAAGGCGCAGACAGAATAGCTGCAATGATTGACCTTAAAACAATTACAAGAAGTCTGCTTCAGCAACAGTTACTCGGCTATGAACAGTCGGATATTGATAATACACGCAAGGAACTGAACGAGCATTATGACGCTTTCGTAAAGAAATACGGCTATGTGAACAGCAAGGCAAACGAAACGGCATTCAGTGCAGACAGCTCATACTATCTGTTACGCTCGCTTGAAAAGTTTGATAAGACAGATAACACATACAACGGTAAGGCTGATATATTCATAAAGAATACCGTAAGACCTGTAAAGACGGTAATCAGTGTGTCAACAGCCGTTGAAAGTATCGGCGTTTCTCTTTGCGAGAAAGGCTGTATTGATATTCCGTATATGGCAAGTCTTTGCGGACTATCGGAAGAACAGACGATAAAGGATTGTATAGATGCAGGTGCTATATATAAAGTACCTCCGTTCCCACCTCGCCCGGATAAGACTGATATATACGTTACCGCCGATGAATATCTCAGCGGTAATATCCGTGACAAGCTGGCATTCGCAAGGACTGCCGCACTCACAAACAATGAGTACGAACACAACGTTGAAGCCCTTGAAAAGGTAATGCCGGCACCACTTACAGCGTCTGATATAGATATACGAATCGGTGTAACCTGGCTTGATCCGGAATACTATAATAATTTCATCCGTGATACGTTTGACGCTTACGGAAGCTGGAGAACGAAAATCATGACATACTATTCTCCGGTAACCGGTGAATTCAACGTATCAAATAAAAGCTCTGAGCCGTCCAATGTCAAAGTTAACAACGAATTCGGCACAAGCCGAATGAACGCATTGCAGATATTCGAGCATACGTTAAATCAGCGTACTGTCAAGGTTTATGACAGAGTTGTTGATGTTGACGGCAAAGTGAAATCTGTGCTTAATTCAAAGGAAACCGAAAAGGCGCAGGAAAAGCAGGAGCTTATTAAGGAAGCATTTGCAAACTGGATATACAGAGATCCGGAAAGAAGGCAGAATATAGTTGAGAAGTATAACGAGCTGTTCAATTCAACAAGACCTCGAACCTATGACGGCAGTCACCTTGTGCTACACGGAGCAAGCGAAAAGTACAAGCTGTTTGATCATCAGCGTAATGCTCTTGCAAGAACACTGTACGGCGGAAATACGTTACTTGCACACGTTGTCGGAGCTGGCAAGACCTTTGAAATGGTTGCGTCTGCAATGGAAAGCAAATATATCGGCGTATGCCATAAGTCGCTTATTTGCGTACCAAATCACATAGTCGGACAGATAGCAAGCGACTTTATGGAGCTTTATCCCGGTGCAAATATCCTTGTCGCAACCGAAAAGGATTTCGAAATGAAAAACCGCAAGCTGTTATGCTCTAAAATCGCCACAGGCGATTACGATGCGGTTATCATCGGACACTCACAGCTGCTTAAAATTCCGTTATCGTATGAACGTCGAAAACAATATATCAGAGAAGATATACATCAGATTGAGAATGCTCTGCAGGATATGAACGAACGTTATCTTGACGATGGGCAGAGATACAGTGTAAAACAGCTTGAAAAGACAAAGAAAAACTACGAAGCCCGTCTTGAGAAGCTGACTGATAACGAAGTTGACGATGTAGTCACCTTTGAAGAACTCGGTGTTGACCGGATCTACATTGATGAAGCCCATATGTTTAAAAATCTGTATATGCCGACAAAGATGAGTAATGTTGCCGGAATACAGATGACGGAGGCGAAAAAATCATCGGACCTTTACTACAAATGTAAATATCTTGATGAGATAACGGGCGGTAAGGGTGTTGTATTTGCAACAGGCACTCCGGTGTCAAACAGTATGACAGAGTTGTATACGATGATGAGATACTTGCAAGCAGGAACACTTCAACGGCTCGGATTACAGCATTTTGACGCATGGGCGGCTAACTATGCTGATATTACTAATACGATGGAGCTTGCACCGGAGGGCAATTCCTACAGAATGCGTACAAGGTTTGCGAGATTTCATAATCTCCCGGAGCTGATGACGATATTCAAGGAATGTGCGGATATAAAGACCGCCGATGACCTTGAACTGAACGTTCCGGAAGCTGTCTTTGAAAATATCGCCGCCGAGCCTTCAAATACGCAGAAAGAGCTGATGAAAGGTCTTTCAGAAAGAGCAACAAAAATACACGACAAACTTGTTGATCCAACCGTGGACAATATGCTTAAAGTAACTTCGGACGGCAGAAAGATAGGTCTTGATCAGCGACTTATGAATCCTTTATTGCCGGACGAGGATAATTCAAAAGTAAATCTCTGTGTTGACAAAGTTTATGATATATGGCAGAACACCGCAGAGGACAGACTGACGCAATTGATTTTCTGCGACTTCTCAACACCGAAGAATGACGGCAGTTTCAATCTTTACGATGATGTCCGTGACAAGCTGATAGCAAAGGGCGTTCCCGAAAACGAAATCGCCTACATACACGATTACAATACCGATGTGAAAAAACAGACGCTTTTTGCAAAGGTACGCAAAGGCGATGTGCGTGTGCTTCTCGGTTCAACTGCAAAATGCGGTGCAGGTACTAATGTGCAGGACAAACTGATAGCATTACATCATCTTGATTGCCCGTGGCGTCCTGCCGACCTTGAACAGCGAGAAGGACGAATAATAAGACAAGGCAATCAGAATGACAAGGTTTATATTTACCGTTACGTCACGAAAGATACGTTTGACGCTTATCTCTATCAGATAATCGAGAACAAGCAGAAAGGTATATCACAGATTATGACCAGCAAGACACCGGTCAGAAACTGTGAAGATGTTGACGAAGCTGTTCTGAACTACAGTGAGGTCAAGGCACTTTGCACAGGTAATCCGCTTATTAAAGAGCGTATGGAGCTTGATATTGACATATCAAAATTGAAACGCTTGCAGTCGGCTTACTTATCCGAAAAGTACAGCCTTGAGGATAAACTGCTAAAGATATATCCACAGCGTAAAGCCGACGCAGAAAAGTATATTGCTAACACTGCTATTGACGCAGAAAGCTATAAGCAATACAGCGAGGAATTCACGGAAATGACAATAAACGGAGTGACCTTTACAGATAAAAAGGAAGCCGCAAACGCATTGTTACACACAATACGGACCGTCGGCTCTACAGACTTGCCGAAGATAGGCATATATAAAGGTTATGATATGAAAGTGTCGTTCGACGGTGCTTATGGCGTTTATTATGTCACTATGGTAGGAAAAGCACGTTATACCTGGCAGGTCGGACAGGACCCGCTTGGAAACCTTACCCGAATGGAGAACACACTGAAATCAATCGGCAATGTTCACGAAAAAGCAATGCACGACCTTGAAGTAATCAACCGTGACATTGCAACTGCAAATGAATTTGTGCATACTCCGTGGGCAAGAGAAAAGGAACTTTCCGAAAAATCCGCAAGGCTCAGAGAGGTTGACAGACTTATAGCTGAAGCCGAAAAGAACGGTCAGCAGTATGAGCAGAACGTTGACAGCGAGGAAGAACAGGAAATGTAAAACAGAGATGGTGCGACATTGTGTCGCACCTATATGAGAGCAAAAGTGTCCTTCGGCGGTGCAATTCCGCCGGCTCTCACCAACAATGGAGGTTAAGAATATGGATTATAGTAAAATGATGAATATCAAGCGTGAATCAAACGCATCAGATAATGCGTTTGCAATGCCGCCTAACAAAAAAATCACTGATACAGATGACGGTGGCGGATCATATTACGGCAACGATATAGGCGTGGAAATTGAAGATGATTACAGCTATATGATTGAGGATGAAAGCGAAGATACGGTAAAAAGCGTCAAGTTATCAAAAGAGCTGCTGTCATATTTCCTCAACGAGATTAAAAATATAGCGGTATCACTGCTTGAGCCATATCACACACATACATTTACCGTAAGTGTAACCGATGATTTTAAGGAAAGCATCAATAGAATGGGCGTGATTGAGCCGTTACTTATAGCACAGTCGGCAAATTATGGTAAGTATGAGGTTATATCCGGACACAGAAGGCTTGAAGCCGCAAAAGCGGTCGGTCTTGAAAAACTTCCCTGCAGAATCGCAAGAGAAGATACTCCCCGTGAAATTCTTGATGAGATTATGGTTATAACAAATCTTCAAAGACGCAACACGTTTACGAAGATGGAGCTTGCACGGTCGCTCAGATTGCTGAATGACAGCCGGAAGAAACAAGGATACAGAACAGATATTATGAACAGCTCCGGAACGTCAACCAAAACAGAACTCGCAGAAGAATTTGGAATATCGGTTAAGAAGCTATATATGTTAATCAGCTTTACTCAGCTGATTAATTACTTTGCTAAAAAGATTGATGATAATACGTTACCCGATAAGATTGCATAATGCTTATCATTCCTGTCTGAATATGAACAGCACATCGTCGAAGAATATCTTAACAGCAATCCGAATTATGTGCTGACAGCCGATAAAGCGGAACGCTTGAAAGACAAAAAGGATAAGGATAAAAATCTTGATAAGCGGACAATCGACGCTATTCTTTCAGCCGTCCGACAGAGAAAAACGATTGAAACAACTATAGTAAAACTGAATACAAGTACATTTGAAAAATACGGTCTAAAAGGAAAAACCGCAAATGAAATTTCAGATATACTCGAAAAAGCGTTGCAAAACTATTTCGAGAACGAGCAGGAAATTGAATGATAGGTGCGACATTGTGACGCACCTGTTAATCAAGTGAGCTTTCAAGGGTGCGACATCGTGACGCACCTATGACAATAACAGCGGATTTTTCTTTTCTGAAGGCTTTTGTTTTTAAACATAGCCAAATGCAAAGGCGTATGAAAACAACTGGTTTACGAAACACCCATTGCAAAGCAATGGCAGGAATAGACGGGTGTCCCGTCGCTGATACGGCTCTTTGCTATCGCAAAAATCAAGGGTGTAAACAGCATTTAAAGGGTGTAAAAATGGGTGTACTTAGTTTCACAGTGAAACTAAGTTTGTAAACACGCATTACAATCACGAAAATCAAGATTTTTTCAGTTTGCTTAAATCAAATTTCAGCATAGTGAAAATAAGCAAAAAAGGAGTGTGGAAAATTTGAATAATAAAAAAACAACAAAAATTTCGATTTACATTTCCGAAAGAGCATATGAGGATTTAAAAAAATTATCCGTTAAGAAAAGAACTTCTATGGCAAATTTAGTCCGTAATTTTGTAACAAAAGGACTTAATGTAGAAAATCACGATGAAAACGAAGAAGAATTCCGTCGTATGATACACGATGAAATGACAGAAGTTATCAAGCAGGAAGTAGAAAGGCTTATAAAGCTACAGGTGAAATCAACAAAGGCAAGTGCAATCACGATGTATACAGGATTACAGATTATGTCGGAGTCTTTTGCGGATGATGTCAGCTTTGCACGTGTTGTAGCATCTGCAAGCAAACAAGCGGCGGCATATATGAAACAGAAAGAGAAATCTGATGATGAGTATATGCAGGATACTAATGAGATCTTAAACGGAATGAAGAAGGTAGTCAGAGCGGGTGAAGAATAATGTCATCGGCACTCATATATAAAATGAGGCTGACAGCTCCGAATAAACCCGGTACGGCAAGCCACAATTCCAATTACGTCAAGTATATAGCAGAGCGTGAACACGTTATGAAACTTTCGCAGGAAAGTGAAAGCGGACTGTTCGGCAGGATAGGCGGTGCAAATAACGATGAGCTGAATGTTGCCGATACACAAAACTATGTTTACGGTATCTCGAAAGCAGGAGTTACAGTGTACAACGCATACATATCATTCCGACCGGAGATCGCTAAAAGGCTTGAACTTGACAACCCTGAGAAGTGGCAGAACTACATTAAGTTTCACATTGAAACGCTGATGAGAGGGTACGATATACCTAAAGACAGATTTGAATATATTGCGGCTGTTCACGACAAGAAGGGACAGCCGCATATTCATATTTCGTTCTGGGATAAAGACCCGCCTGTCACAGTACAATTTGTAAAAAAGGAGGTATCGGATAATGTAAGAAAAAAACTGATACACGATACATTCGCAAATGAGCTGTCGTATTATTACGGCATAAGCAACGAAGCAATGTCGGACGCAAAAGAACTTGTAGGAAAGCTGATGATTGATTTCGAGCGTGACATTTCCGGTATCTATTCCAATCGTTTCTCCGGAGTTGATATACCCGAAGAATTGATACAGAAGTACACCGATATACTGAACAATCTGCCAAGGCGAGGAAGAATAGCCTATGCATATCTTCTGAAAGAAACTAAGGATATGGTTATCGGTATGATAAAAGAAATGATTATGTTGCCGAAAATGAAATCAATTATTAATGACTATTATTCGGGTGCAAGATCGGCGGCAGAAATGTTCGACAGTAAAGAAACCGAAAACGGCAAATCCGAAATTGACAGGAAAATGCGGAAAGCCGCAGGCGATTTGTATAACAGGCTCGGCAACATTATTCTGAAATCAATGCTCAGAACTCTGAAAGAGAACAATGAGCAGCGAGAAAAGGATAATGCAGAGATAAATAATCAGATGACAGTTGACGGCGTGATATATGCACTGAACGCAGTGAGCAGATTGTTCAGAACGCAAGGTGCTACAGGAACGGTAAACACTGCTCACGCACTGATCGGCGAGTTGTCAAGGCAGGCTAAGAAAGACATTGCAAGGCAAAAGCAAGATAAAGGACGCGAGGTGTAATCTATGGAAACTCAGATATATTTTGATTTCAAAAATAATAAGCTGTCGCTTAAAGGAATAAATGCCGGATATAAATTACTTGAGCATAATGAGTTTACCGATGTTGACGGCACGTTAATAGGCATGGTGTTAGCAAAAAGTAAAACTCAGTTTGCCACCTGGAGATATTCGTTTTTCCCTAAAAGCGAATACTTCACCGGCTTTAACGCAGGTCACTATTTTAGCAACGAGATTTCGGCTAAAACGGACTATTTCGAGCGGTTATCCGAGATGGGCAATAGACTAAAGTCAGAGATAAGCAAAACCTGTTGTAAAATCGAAGAAGATATCGAAATCTGAATACTTAGTAGCATAAAGTGCGACATCGTGTCGCATCTAAGTACAAAATTCTACAATACAAAGTAAAAAATTTTTTGAATATTGCTTTTATGTTTTTTTTGTGTTAAAATAAACAAGTAAAACTTAGCACAGTTTAGAAAGAGGTGCTTAATATGAAATTATCATTAAACAACATCGGCATGATAAAGAAGGCTGATATTAAACTCAACGGAATAACTGTAATAGCCGGAAAGAATGGCACAGGAAAAAGCACTATAGGGAAAACATTGTTTACAATTTTCAATAGTTTTTCTCATTATGAAGACGAGATTAAAAATGCTCGTATAAAACAGTTTACACAGGAAATAGAGAAAAAAGCAGCTCAATTAAATATAGCTGAAGATTTTTACAAATGGTCTGTTATAGCAGAATCGATGTTCAGTAATCCTAATTATTATCATGATGATGAAAAATTGAAAGAACTTATAAAAAATTCTTTTGATGATAGCTGGTTAGGAACTGTATATGATAAAAATGGCGAACCTATAAGCTCATCGGAACAGATTGATGTCGATAATGAATTTCTGCAAGTCATAAAGAATACATTTAAAGTATACAGCGGAATATCCGATACTGTGATTTACAGCAATTTATTTAACAGGCGAATAACAAGTGAATTTAAATCCCAAATTAATAATGAATACACTGATGGTACTGGTAGCATCGAGCTTACAATCAAAGATAAAACTGTTATGGTCGAAGTTAATAATAATCTAGTTTCATCGATTAAAGATTATTTCTCATTAAATACTGAGGCACTATATTTAGATGATCCGTTTATTCTTGATGATTTGCCCGTTTTTTATTACAGATCGAGAATATATAATAGGGTAGCTACCCATCAATCTCATCTTAGAGCTAAGCTTCTAAACGAAAATAACGGTTCTGAAATCGAAGAAGTAGTTAGAGAAGAGGCTATAACCAGTCATATAAATAAGATCATAAATAAAATTGATGAAGCTTGTAATGGCGAATTAGCTAATACAAGCGGCGGAATCATTTACAAATCTGAATCAAGCAATAAAGTGTTCAGAATGGCGAATGTTTCTACAGGTCTCAAAACATTCATCATAATAAAGAGATTATTACTGAATGGCTCTCTTGAAGATAATGGAACGTTGATTTTGGACGAACCTGAAATTCATTTACACCCGGAATGGCAAGTGCTTTTTGCGGAAATAATCGTGCTGTTGCAAAAAGAATTCAATATGCACATACTGTTAAATACGCACAGTCCGTATTTTATTGAGGCTATTGAGGTTTTTGTAGATAAACACGGCGTGAAAGATAAATCTTGTTTTTATCTTGCGGAAAAAGTTGATAACGAAGCTATAGTTAATGATGTCACTGATGAAACTGAAAAAATATATAAGCAATTAGCTGAACCATTTCAGGTACTGGAAAATTTGAGGTGGGAAAATGATTGACGAAAAAGCTTTACTGATATACAAGGATCATATAACCACATTACAGAATACTTCGAAAGATACTGCTAATAATGCTCCGATGACTGATAGAGAGAACCAAGTTTATAATTTCGATAATATTAAACGATACTATGCCAAAAAAGCTTGCCGTAATAAAAATGCAGTATCTTCTGTTGATGCGATTTATAAATATAAGACAAATCCCGATTTTCTATTTATAGAATTTAAAAACGGCAGACTAAAGGATAATATGGCTGATGAAGTAGCCAATAAAATTAAGGATAGTCTTTTAATTTTTTGTGATATAACAAAATCCAATATTTCGGAAACTAGAAAACATGTGAATTTTATTTTGGTGTATAATCAGGATAAAGAAACGTATAGCCGCCAGAAAATAAGTTCTCACTTATCTCAGATGGCAGGAGATAACTTGATAAATTTTGGATTACAAAAATACAAAAATATATATTTCAAAGAAGTATATACATATAGCAAGGAATTTTTTAATTCTAAAATCGATGAACTGCTTGTTTGACAAATATTTTAATTATAAAACGACCCAATATAAAGGGTCGTTTAATTTTTTATTGTTGATGTAGGTGCGACATGATGACGCACCAGACGTCCCAAAGGAGGTACAAATGAACGAATTAAAGGCACAGCTTATCAAGAATATGCAGGCAGAGCTTGACAAGCTGAAAGAAGACTTGCTGAATATCTCGCCACAGGAAATACTCAGCAGAGCATATGAATATGCGATGAAAACGGAAATAATCTATGCAGCGCACGATGTAGATCTTGATGATAATCAGCTTGAGTCTTTGCTCAAGTATCACACGCCGCTTAGCAATGTGTACAACAAATATCTTAAGCACGATGAAACATCGTTATCGGACAAGCTTGTAAACTGCCTTGTCGAAGAAGCAGATATTGAACTGCACCACAATGAAAATACTGATGAGAAGTGTCACGAAGAATACAGTGACGCTTTTTTTGTCGATAACGAACGTAAATGCATTGTATGGATGTATTACAATCCCGACAGCAATGCCGGAGGTCAATACGTTACTAACATTATCAGCTTTGATAAGCTGGCGAAAATTTCTTCGGTAAATCGCATTGTTGATGATTACTTTAATACGAAGATAAGCTCATCGTGTACACAGTATCTTTCAGATATTGGTACGGATGAATATAAGGCGGCTGAACGAATATTTTACGATAACCCCGATTTCGTCAACGCAACATATACAACAATGCAGGCTCTTACAAAAATCGCTCTGACCAATGAATGGGAAAACGAGTTGCATAATGATCTTCCCTCTTTTATCAAATCTGCGTTTGCTTGGGACGAACTTATAGGATTTGGCAGTATAGATGATGAAATTCAGTACGAAGAAACACCGGTAAAAGTTGTCCGTGACTTCTTCTTGAAAGAAAATGGTACTATGTATTCATACGAGGGCGAATACACGGATTGCATTTGGAAACTTGAGGAGCGTGACGGAAAGCCGGTATTAAACATAGCTGTAAAACGTGAAAATGAAAGCAAACCGTTATTTTCATTCGACAAAACATTTGAATGGAATGATATTACAAATGCGGTTATCGCCCGAATTCAGCAGGAAAAAATATGCAATAAACTGATAGAACACTGTTACAAATTCAGTAAATACCATACAGAGGATTACAGAGTATATGATCCCGAAGAAGGTAGAACGGTAATCAGAGGTGACGCTGAGCAGATAAAAGAATGTTTCGGCAAACTTTTAAATAAGCAGGAAGCCAAAATGCTTATTGAAACCGAAATCGTTCCTGCACTTGCAAAAGCCGATGAGCAGTTTGAAGTTGATCGTGAAAACGATGATATGGAAATATAAGTGCGACATCGTGACGCACTTATAAATAAATCAAATACCAAAGGAGGACAGAAAAATGTCAGAAGAAACAAAGAAGCCTGCTGAGGAGCAGACAAAGAAAGCTGAATATATCAGCGAGAAAGCAATGGCGGAGATACTCAAAGGTATCCGTCAGAGATTACCTGTTAAGGAATACGCAAACAAGAAGTTTTCGCCCGAACAGATGAAGCAGATAAGGCTCGGGATGAAAAGCGGTATATCATACCAGCTCTATGCCGCACCGTACATCTCTCCTTCAGCTATGAAACAGTGGCGTAAGATGCTTGAGAAAGGTGTTGGTGATAAAGACATCATTGACTATCTTGCACAGGACGGACGCTCATACGATGCTGAGCAGATAAAGCAGATTCGTATGGGAATGAAAGATAAGCTTGACGTAAAGCTGTTCGCAGATCCCGATTATGCTGCCGAGCAGATGAAGCAGATAAGGCTCGGTGTCAAGAACGGCATTGATTATGAAATCTATGCTAATACTAATTTCTCGGCAGAGCAAATGCATAAGATAAGAATTGAAATGCTTATCGCTAAGATAATCGACTTTATAAAGGAGAAATTCAACGAGCTGTACAATTCAATGAAAGCGTACGCTACATTGCATATTACAAAAGCACCGGAAGAAGCCGAAGAAAGTATCACTCCCGAGGAAACCAAGGATATACAGCTTTTCACGCTTATGAAACGTGCATATGATAAGATGGTCGACAAGAACGATAACTTTGAGGAATTGAGCTTTGACGAAAAGGTTGACAGCATAATGAAAGAATTTGAGCGTGTCAACGAAAACGAAATCAGATACAGAAAAAATGAGCAAGTACAGAGCAAAACTGAAGAAGAGTTTGAGACTGAAATTTAACGCAAAGGGCGTTAAAATATATCAAACAGGCGCGACAGGAGCGTCCTGTGCGACACGATGTCGCACCTGTAATCAGAAAGGATGAAAACAATGTTAAACGTAAAAGTAACAAGACTGCAACCTGTGGTATCACAGAATGCAAACAAGCTCAGAGCCATAGCCGACATCGAAATCGGCAACGGACTTATGATCTATGGACTGCTGTATAAGCTGAACAAGGATAACGAATTCTATGTACAGATGCCACAGCATATGGGTCGTGACGGCGATTATCACTCCACGGTTGAGCCGCTGTCTAAGGAATTTGCGGCAAGGATAAAGTCTGAGGTTGAAAAAGCCAATATCGAGGGTAAGAATTACACGCCCACAAGCGAGGAAAGTGAGCCGCTCAGATTTACTTTCAATATGAGAAACGGTGCAAACGGTAGCGTATACGGAAATATGCGTGTCAACGATGATCTGCTTGTACATAACATAAGTGTTAAGGACAGGCTGGATGCAGAAACCGGCAAGGTCGTGAAGTTTATTTCTCTGCCGTCAAAGCAGGCTGACAACGGTCAGTGGTGGAGCGTTGTAAGACCATCAAACGATACGGTTAAGGAAGCTATAAATCATTACGGCATATCCGCAATCGGCAAAATTGCCGTTGAAACCGTCGGCAATATCAAGTATAAAGATTTGAAGGAAAAAGCACCGGAGCTTTCTTTTTACCGTCATCAGAACGTGAATTACGGCAAGGCTGTCGGAGAAGAATTGTCAAAGGCAGGTATTATGTGGAGCGGTAAGGTCGAAAAGACTGATATGGTCATCACAATATCCGCAGACGAGAACGATTCCTATTCGAAGATAATAACTGAAATGCGTGAGCGTAACAAGGCTCAGACAGCAGAGCAGGCACAGACAGCGGGAAAGGTTGACGAAAGTGCATTTTTTGATATGAATGCACCTGAGCCTTTCTGAAACAAATAATATGTAATATACCGGGATTGTGAAAGCAGTCCCGGCTTTTACATTACAGGAGGCAAAATGAAACTATTTAAAATCATTGCAACTCTTGTCGGATGTGTGATTGCACCTGTTGTATCTGTATTTTTATCATACAGTCTTGATGTTATGCTGACAACACAGAAGCTGAAACTGTTTGACTTCAACACCTGCCTTGAAGGTCTGCAAATCAATCAGAAGCAACAGCAGCTCTTTATGATATTTACAGCACTGCTTATAGGTCTGATTATCTTTGTTGTGTTTGTTACGATGAACAACAAGTACAAGGCTGATACAATAACGGTCACGCCGAAAATCAAGATACCCGTTCCTGCAGGCGAAGGTCAGAACGGCTCGGCACGGTTTATGAACGACAGCGAAAAGCATAGCGTTTTCGCTACATACGAGTTAAAGCAGTCGAGCGATTTATGTCGTGTACTTAACAGAAATGGTGACGATTATTATAATGCTGTTTCAAAAAAAGGTAAATATCTGCCGTTCATCCCGATACCGCTTGATAAGATTAACATAAATGAGTTTCCTGCCAAAGGCGGACTTGTTGTCGGAATGAAAAAGCACGGCACTTACGAGGAAATCTCATACATAGCGAAAGACTATCACTCGTTGATTTTCGGTGCAACAGGCTCCGGTAAGACAAGGACGCTTGTTTTTCAGTCAATTATTTTCACTGCAATGGCAGGAGAAGGAATTATAGCTAACGACCCGAAGGGCGAACTTTACTATAATACTCATCGTGTTTTGGAGTCACTCGGCTATGAAGTGATAGTAATGGACCTGCAGAATCCAGAAAAATCGTGCGGCAAGAACTTATTGCAACCGATAATCGACGCTGTAAACGAGAAAAAGACCGATAAGGCACAGAGAGCAACGTGGGACTTGATTGAAATGCTCGTCCCGAAGTCAGATAAGGGTGAGCCGATTTGGACAAACGGTGAAAAGGCTATTATCGGTGCTTGTGTGCTTGCAGTAGTATGTGATAATACGGATAAGCCACAGTATCAGAATCTTACGAATGTGTATTACTTCCTTGCAAATATGGTTAAACCCGGTGCAGATAACAAGACACCGCTTGAAGGCTATATTGCAAAACTGGACGATACACACCCGGCAAAGTCTTTGCTTGGTATTACTGACGTTGCACCGAGCAGAACAAGATCGAGTTTCTACACATCGGCACTGACAACATTAAGATTGTTTGCAACAAACGATATTGCCAGTGTAACCGGTACGTCAGATTTTGATTTTACTACGATTGCTCAGAAGAAACAGGCAATATTCTACATCCTGCCAGATCAGAAAACAAGTTACTATCCTATAGTTACCTTGCTTGTCAATCAGCAGTATGAACTGCTTGTAGACTATGCAAAGGAACATGGTAACAGATTGCCGATAAGGGTAAACTTCTTCCTGGACGAGTTTGGTAACTTCACTCCGATAAGCGATATACAGGCAAAACTCACTGTCGCAAGAGGTTACGGAATACGTTTCAATCTGTTCATACAGGATATGGCACAGCTTGAAGATAAGTATGACAAGAATGTTGCAAATATCATAATGGGTAACTGTACCGTATGGGTATATCTTGCGGCGGCGGGCAAGGAAACAAACGAACTTATAAGCAGTAAGCTTGGCAAGTACACAACGCTGAAATACAGTTCATCGGGAAATAAAGCAAGATACTCAAATCCCTCATCGGGATTTTCTTCACAGCTTGAGGGACGAGAGCTTCTTACGGCAGATGAACTTGCGAGATTCGCACGACCATATCAGCTAGTAATGGTACTTGGCGAATATCCGGCTGTAATGGTGTCATACGACCTGCACAAGTGGCAGTTTAACCGATTTATGGGACTTGGAAACGAGAGCCATAACAAGCAGTACATTCAGATTGTTACTGACAGCAGACCGGATAAGCGTAACACAAACGCAAAAATCCCATTATGGGAGATATGGAAAGAGCAGACGCCGCAGGAAACTGAGTATAATTACTTGTTAAGGCGAAAAGAAGTACAAGAAAATAATGAAAAATCCGAAACTTATGATATTACCAAAAACGCATTCTATATTACGGAAGATGAGGTAATAAATAAGGGACAGGACTTATTCAGGAGGAAAGAACAATGAACAAGTTAAAGAAAATCAGAAACCGTATTTACACAACCGTATATTCATTTATAGCAATGACATTTCTTACAATGTCGGCATTTGCTCAAGGTAGCATTGCGTCAAGCGTAATTGCGACGGGAACTAAGAATTTGATAGCCGATGTCAGTAGCTGGCTTACGGGTATAGCGATAACAGTTACCGCCGTTGTATGCATATATCTGTTTATAAGGCGTGCTATGTCGGATGAACAGGATAAGAAGCAGTGGGATAATAGGTTAAAGATAACAGCTGTTTCGGGTATCGGTGCGATAACCGCAACTGCTCTGATAGGTGTAATTGCAAGCTATTTCGGAGGCTGATTTCGGTGCTGCATAAAATGCGTTCAAGAGCATATTTGGTGCCAAGCAATGACAACGTATTAGCTGTTGCTGATGTAAATATTGATAATACGGTAATAATCCGTGACTGTCGGCTTGTTAAAAATGCAGACGGCAACATTGAAGCACAGTTACCGCAAATCAAAAACAAAGACGGAATATACACACAGACAGTACAGCTGATAAATTATCAGTCTGTGCTGTTAAAAACGCTGAGAGCAAGCATCGTGGAAGCGTATACAAATGCTCTTAAAGGAAATCCGCCAATCTCAAAGGAAAAAACTTTTGAGATGGAAAAAGAGCGGTTTGAATTACAGCGGCAGGGTATTAAAGCAGAAATACGGCGGATCAATTTACCGGATTGTCCGTCGCTTAAGGCAATAGCAGATATAACAATTGACAACTGGCTTGTTATCAAGAATATACGGTTTATTGCTGAAAGAAACGGTAAAACTAAGCTGGTAATGCCGCAAAAAACATTGCCGGACGGCACGTATTGCGACCGGGTGGCAATAAAAGACGATTCGTTGTTGAAAAAAATACAGACAGCGACTATACAATTGTATATGCGCCATGATATACCGCAGCAGTCGGCAATAGCCAAAGCTGATGATATGTATATATTTCCTTAATGAAAGAGGTGAAAATATAATGGTTGCGATTTTATGTATTATATTTGCTACATATTTAAGTGCATTAACGCCACTTGTTTTTGAGGCGTGTGATCAACTTGTACCTGTAGTTTTCGGCATAGATCAAATACTTGGTCAATATATTTCTATGGCAACAGCAACTATGTACAATGTTGGTGTGTCATTAATGATACTGAAATTCCTAAAAAAAGGTTATGAAATATATGTTATGGGAACAGATGGTGATCCTGATATGGATCCGCTTCAATTAGTAACAAACTTTATCAAAGCCATGGTTGTAGCAGTAGGATTTAAGCCGATATACGATGTGTTTATTGACATATTGCAAGAGATAATATCATCGATCACAACGAGCTTTAATATTTATGAAGAAGTGACAGATTTTTCAGGTATCGGACCTGTTAATGGCATTATGTATATAATTGCACTTGTGATTTTTATGGTGCTATTTATAAAATCGTTTATGCTCGGGATAAATATGCTACTATTAAATATAGGAATGCCGCTTGCTTGCACCGGACTTCTTGATAATGACAAAGGCGTGTTTAGGAATTACTTTATGACATATGTAAAGACCTTTTTAACGGTTTTGATACAGGTTGTATTAATGAAACTGGGACTTTATCTTTTTGTATCAACTGTAGGTATTGGAAATATTGTATCAGGTAATTTTGACATTGTCAAAGCAGGTTTGGCACTGGCATGTTTATTTGGTGCACTAGGAACACCAAAGTTGCTTTCCGAATTTTTAGTACCTTCAGGTCCCGGTGGTAATGTCATGAGTAAGATTTATGCGGTAAGTATGTTGCGAAATGTAGTTAGAAGCTTTGCAAAATAAGGAGGAATAAATGGCTAAAATCGACCAAATGAGCCTTATAATTCAAGGTTTACTCGTAGCAGGTACTGCTTTAAGGATAATTATCATTTTGATAAAAATCTCGCTTAATTCCGATGATAAGCCACAACTTATACCGAAAATCAAAAATGCTCTTGTATTTATGGTTTTCGGTATCATAATTTTTCAGATAAAAGACCTTATCGTCCGGTACTATTCATAAGGAGGACAGACAGATGAACGATGAACGTTTATATATCCCGTATGGCTTGATAATAGAAAAGCAATGGTGGGACGGTTGCGGACCGAAGCAGAAGCCACAGCTGATTATCGGCGGGCTTATATCACTCGGACTTGCGGTTTTCATTTCTCTGCTGATACATATCATAATCGGACTTGCAGTAGGGATATTCGGTATTTTTGCTACAGTAGCACTGATTACTAAGCAGGACAAGACAAATCTTTCGATGATCGACTACATCGGGCTGATGATCCGGAAAAACAAGGAGCAGCAGAATTTTCTTTATAAGTATAAAGATGATTATGGGATTATGTGACAAAGATACACAACAGGTGCGTCACTGTGACGCACCTATACATCGGAGCGTAAGCGTATGCGGGTGCAATTCCCGTAGCTCTGACATTTGACATATAAAAACAAATGTTGTAAAATAGGAGATAGATTTTATGAACAGAATTCGTAAAATAACTATAATAAATCCGATTACTGACGAGAAATCTGTTTATCAGATACGTCTTTTATATGATGGGGAAGATATGGAAAATAACAATTTATGTTTTTGTGGCAGTGGTATAAAGAAAAAGAAGTGTCATCCTCTGTGTTATTGGTTCGATAATGCAAATGAAATTATGCTGATTAAAATGTTTCGGCTAAAATCATCTTACAAGTATGATGAAAATAATTTTTTAGATTAGAATTATATCGTATATAGTTTTATAGAAAATGGAGGTGATTTTATGAATAAAAAAGAATGTGATTTTTGTGATGGAACTGGTGAGTGCTATTATTGTAAAGGAACAGGTTCAGTACAGAAGATAAATCCTCATCCTTATCCAAATGATACTTGTCCTATATGCAAAGGAAATGGCGTTTGTCCTTATTGTAATGGTACAGGTAAAGTTGACGAATAATAGTTTCTTACTATAGCACTAAAAGCGACTGATTTCAGCCGCTTTTTTCTTTTTTGACAATAAAAAAGTAAATATGAAAATTCAAAGCGGTTTTCAATCAAGAGTACCGCTTTTTATATATAGGAAATGTGCTACCGGTAGTACGGCATAGGCTTATAAGTATGATTGTGAATAATTGACAAGCACTATCAGATGTGATAGAATGGAGGAAAATATATGTTGCTTTACATTCTAATTACGGCTACAGCATATTTGATTTATTGGATTATATATTTGATGTGCAGCGAGGTGTTTATGATGGAGTCGATTGTAGGCGCTATAATCGGAGCAGGAGGAGCTATACTTGTAGGCATTTTAGGGCTTATCGGTACTTGCATTTACAACGGCAGAAAAACTAAAAAATTGAATGACAATCTTTTGAAATTGCAAGACAGCTATATAGGAGTAAATGACGGCGAAATGTCGCTGTCAAAACAAATAGGCGTAATCAGCGGAACTGATAGTAGTTTAAGCAACCAACATAAAGATATTGAAAAATTTCTGAAGGAAGATATAGAATTTAAACTGAAGCAGACAATGACATATTCTTCCGATGCTTATAGGCTCATAGAAACCGAAAGGCAACTGCGTGAACAGAGAGAAAAACTGCTTAATTGTGATGAAAGTAAGCTATCACAAGCGATAGATGATATTTCTGCATTTAAAAATCTATGGGTAGAAAAAAACTACCGTATTCAACAATTGAGCGAACAAGTAATACAATTGCAGGAAGAAAGGCAGTCACTTGAACGTACGATAAATGAGAAGAATAATGAAATTAAAAAGCTAAAGGAACAAATTGAAAAATATCGTTATTCAAGAGATGACAAACAAACTTTATATAGATAGCGTGGATAGCACAAAGCGACTGATTTCAGCCGCTTTTTCTTTTTCTGAAAGTAAAAATCCAAAGCAGTCCGCACCCGTAGGACTGCTTTTTTATATCGGAGCGTAAGCGTATGCGGGTGCAATTACCGTAGATCTGCTGATAAATACATTATTTAGGATGGAACGTAAAAATGATGTTACGAAATCTAATGTCGTTATTAGAAATATTACTGCCACTGGTTGCAATGATTGAAATTTTCGGTTTATTGTGCAAAGTACTAATGAATATTTATAACAAAATTTACGCTCACAATTTTTATTATGAATTTGATTATGTTGATAGTATAGAATGGACGATTATAATAGTTATAACCATCTTCTTTATGCCTGCAACAAGCCGAACGATTTCTATAACTCTATTGGCATTAGCAATAGTAAATAATATTTTGCTTTTTTCTTTTTGCAGAAAAACAGATAAATATAAAGATGACAGTAAATTTGATAAAATATTGTTGGCTTTTTCAACGTGTTTATTTTGCTGTGCAATGATAATAGTGATTTGGGTAAAATAAAACATAAAGACAACGTTGTTATAGGTGCAACACGGTGTCGCACCTCGAATAAGCCGCAGAAAAAAGAAATCCCGCCCAAAAGGCTGTAATCGTGTAACATTTGGCAGAATGCAACAAAAAGCGATACTATACTTTGTCAATATTTTTGTCGCTGTCGACTGGACTTTTTGCCGTAAGTGTGTTACAATATACTTGAGGAAATAGTACCGAATCGAAAGGAGATGCACAAATGGCAAGAAATATAGTAAAGGCTAAACTGGATATAATATTCAAGAAGTTGTTTACGGACGAGGGAAATCAGCATTTACTACAGGCTTACTTATCGGATACGCTCGGTATACCGTATGATTCGATAGAAAGCCTCGTTGTACTCAATTCCGAGATAATGCCGGACAGCATAACCGAGAAATACAGCCGTATGGATATTCGTATGAAAGCCAACGGCAGACTGATAAACGTTGAAATGCAGATAAAGGACGAGGGCGATTACAAGGACCGTTCGCTCTACTACCTGTCTAAGCTGTACAGCGGTCAGCTTAAAAGCGGAGAGGTGTACGGCTCGCTGAACCAGTGCATTTCGATAAATATCATCAACTTCAATCTCTTTGACTGCGAAGAATATCATTCATCGTTCTCAATGAGAGAGGACAGCAGAAACGAACAGCTTACAGACAAGTTTACAGCTCATTACTTCGAGCTGAAGAAAATAGGCAAGAATATCGACAAGAACAACAAGCAGGAGCTATGGCTCAGACTTATAAATGCAGAAACGGAGGATGAACTTGATATGTTACAGCAGACAGGCGTAAAGCAGATACAGGACGCAGTAGTTGTACTGCATAAGATGAGTGCGGACGAAAAGACAAGAGAGCTTGCCGAAATGCGTGAAAAGGCTCTGCATATCGAAGCAACCGAAAAGGCACACGCAAGAGCCGAGGGCGAAGCAATCGGACTTAAGGAAGGCGAAAGAAAAAAAGAAGCTGAAATCCTCGCCAAGATGAGAAAGAGCGGACTTTCAGAAGAACAGATAAAAGCTATCTTAAACAGTTAAGATCAATCTACCAATCCCACAAAGGAGGACCCCAAAATGAAACGTAAACGTACCCACACCATACTCGCAACAATAACCCTTATCAGCGTAATACTGACCAGTGCTTGCACGGCAGGCAATGCAAGCAGCACAACGTCCTCTGCACCCGAAACGGCAGTGACAACTACCGCTCCGGCAGTAACGGGAACAGTGATGGATAGGATTGACGAGCCGAAAGCAGAAACAACTACTGCTCAGACCACAGCTATCACAGCAGTGACCACCGCAAAACCACAGGAAATAAAAAAGGCTGAAACGACCGTAGCTCAGACTACCACTGTAG